>Ga0308157_10001955_pt1 | contig 37487 bp, 56 predicted proteins | sample PhyBR1_FD_201035 | JGI IMG/M metagenome (GOLD analysis project Ga0308157, IMG submission 201035) | Phyllosphere microbial communities from UC Gill Tract Community Farm, Albany, California, United States - DLSLB.R1 | ecosystem: Host-associated > Plants > Phyllosphere > Unclassified | place: USA... | reverse complement strand
GTTCGCGCCTTGGTCGTTGCGAACCTCTCCGCGAACCAGCTTGCTGCGAACCTCTTTGCGCACCTGGTCAGAAAGGTCTCTCGCCCATCCTTGAACCTTGGCTTTCTTCCGGATTGCCGTGTCGCTCACGCCTTGGCGCTCTGCGATAGTCCTGATGGAAAGCGAACCAGCCCGGTAGGCTCGTTCGATCGCCTCCCAGTCAGGTTGCTTGGTTGTCATGGGGAATCCTTAGTCTTGGCTGTCCAGCAGCACATCAATCAGCTTCTGCTCACCCAGGCGCATGGCACCAAGGCATTGCAGGTCGTCGCACTTAGGGCCGAGGCCGAACACCGTCACCTCTCCCTTCGCGCCGATCAGCGTCAAGGCACCCACGGTGCACTCTGGATGCTCACCGGCATCCAGGTCATCGGCGATCTTGCGCAGGGTCTTGGCAGCATCGCGCCAGTCCTCCCGCTTGAACTCCAGAACCTTGATGGTCATTTGGTCACCTGCTGCAGCCACTCTTCAATGATCCGCTGCACCACGGGCTCAGTTAGGATTGAGGACGGTTTGTCGCCAGCGATCACTGATTGAACCAGGGCGTGCGGGATTACGTGAGCACCATCACTGGCTACCACCATAAGGTGCGGGCGCTGCTCAGCGATGTCATGGATGGTCGCGGTCATTGCGTCACCATCTGGTGTGTCTGTGCATGGGCGTGACCATGGAGCAGTCCAACGATCAGGCCTTGGGGCAGACCGGCTTCCTTGGCGGCATCTACAGCGTCGGCAATGGCCTTGTCGAGAGCGCTTACCGCTGCGTTTATGTCCGGACTCATTGGCAGTGCGTGGCGCAGCCGGGTGACGTTGCTCATCTGCAAAACCTCGCGCCACGATTTGGCGCATTCGAAAACGTGGCGCGGATTACTTACCCCTGCGCTCGACACCACCAGGTGCCTTCTCACAGTGCAGGCAGTGCTCGCAGTTAAGCGTCCGGCACAGCCAGGCCTTTACCGCCTGCCAGTAGGTGACCATGAAGATGTGGCGGGCACCAGCCATGGCCAAGGCGACATGCAGCGTCAGGCCAGCAGTGGTCGGGCCGAAGAAGATGTTCTGGCTGCGCACCGACACGACGAAACCGGTGATGGCGATCGTGGTGTAGATCAGCTTCCCGAGGATGCCGTCTCTCACCTTCCCGCTCAGTACGCACCAGGTCGCCCAGAAGGCGATCAGGCCGCAGGCGATGGAGTTAATCATTTCAAGGCTCATGGTGGATTGCCTCCCCCGAACCGCTGGCGAATAAGCGCCCAGAGGTCAGCGGATTTAATGGCTCGATTGATGGCCGCCAGGAGCGAGCCGCCGAATGCGCCCAGCAGGAAGCCGATGCCGGCGACGATCTTCGGCTCGGTCACGCCCAGGTAGGTGCTGACCATGCTCGTCAGGTAGATCGAGCAAGCCATGCCGGTGATGAGGAAGATCATCCAGGCACGCCAGTCGTTCAGGTCGTCCTTGTGCCACCAACTGGCGATCACAGCCCCAACGAGGCCTGCAATCAGTAATTCGAACCTGTCGATCTTGTCGAGCAGGCGCTGTAGATACTCCATGCGCTCGACTCCGTGGGGCATGAGAAAATCGGCGGTAGGCCATGTAGAATCCCTTCGTCAACAATCCAAGGACAAGGGCATGAAAAAAACAATATCGCTAGCACTGCTGATCATCTGCGCTTCAACGGAGACATACGCTGCCGAGTTCTCAGCCGCAGACATCTGCAAAGCAGCCATCTCCGTAGAGATGGGCCGCCACACAAAAACCATGAAAACTAAAAGCACTGAATCAACCCCTGAGATCTCCTACCGTCGACCGGATGGAGATTCTTTTCGCTACCGATGCCAGGTGACTGAAGATCGAGTGGTCTGGTCTGCGTTCATGGATGACACTCGCGAGTGGGGACGCTGGAGAAATCGATATGCAGATGGAGATGCAGCTACAACTTACTCAACGTCTAATGGAGTACTGACGATTAGCAACGACCAAGCTGGCGAACAGAGCTTCAAAAAGAAGGACTTCTGAGGCCCTGAATAGGTCCCTCATCAGCGTGACGAGTCAGAGGCTCTGAGGGCCTGGGGAAATCTTGGACACAAAAAAACCCGGCGCTTGGCCGGGTTTAAGGTTTAGTGTGCGTTTCGCGTTACTTGTGCACTATGGGAAAAGTACCCGCAAAACCCCACCATGTCAACATATTACGCTGCACTTTCTTCTTTCTCCGCGTAGATCACCTGCCAAATAGGCTGTTGTGCCTGATCATCCACTTCTTTTATGGCTGTTCGTAGGAAGTCCCAAACATCTTTCCAGTCCCTATCCCAGTGCTTGGGCTCGATGTGCACGCCATAGATCTTGAGCATTCCCTCTGCTACCCGAGCAGGCCCCCATTGAGCCCCGCCATGCGCCTCCAGCTTGTAGGACTGCAACGCCATAGTGATCATGCAGTGCGCTTTCGCTGCTTTGGCATCGCTCAGCGCGGAGAGGTCCACGTCGTTCCAGATCAGCTTCTCGGCGTTCAGCACGTGAACCATGGTCATGCAGGGGTGGTACAGATAGTGCCCGAACTGTTGCACCTGGTATGGAAGCGAGTCGATAGCGCGCAGGACTTTGCCTATGGTTGCCAGGTGTGCAGCGCGGGCCGTGGACTTGCCAGCGGATGTGCGCCGGGTTTCGCTGATGCTGATCCGCTGCCCAGGCACGGAGAAGCGCCCGGCCTCCTCCCCCTTCTCGCTGCCCAGCGCCGGGAATTGCGCGTCACGCTTGCCAATTTTCCCGCCTGTCTTGATCGGTGCCGATTCTGCCCGGTCGATGGCCACAGCGCTGATCGACGCGTTCGATTCGTGCTGAGCCTCGGTCCATACCTGCCTTGCGTTGATCAGTTTCATGCTGCGAGCCCCTTCTTCAGTTCTCTGGTCTTTGCCCGGTATTCGGCGGTGATGGCTTTCAGTTGCTCCACCGTCTCTTTGCGTGGTGTGTGGTCGGCCTCCAGCGCCTCAACAGCCTCCAGGCCGATGCGGGCGATGAGCCCGTCACGAAAGCCCTGGGAAACGGTGTAGCCCTTGCGAGCGTGCATGTAGGAACCCGAGTTACACGCTTTGCACTGAAGCCATATGTTGGTTGGCTCCAGGCGCAGCTCTGGGCGAGCTCCCTTGCCGAGGAAGTGGCCCGCATCGAATGCTCCTCCAGTCTTCCAGCCCTGGGCGCGGAGGATTGATTCCTGCGACTCGCCACAGCTCATGCAGCCACTGCCAATACTCAGCTCGTAGGTGCGCCGGCAGTCCCGCACAGCCTTTTCGGCATCCTTCATGTGGTCGGCGCGACTTTTCAGGGCCTCCTTGCGGACCTTGATCTCACGGCGCCCTACCTTTGCCAGCGCCTTGCGAGCGGTCGCTTTCCCCCTCTCGGACTGTCCATGAGCGATCGCGCATTCGATCTCACCGCAAACCGCCTGCGAGTCACGGGCAGGCGCGAACATCACTCGGCACTCTGGGCAGCGCTTGCGGCGTGATGCACCAGACTTGAGCGGGGTTTTGCGTTGCAGCGGGGTGCGCTTCATACAGCCTCCTTGGTTGTCTGCCGGTTGTTACCGAACAATGGCGCCTGACCCTGGGCCAGCTTCCAGTCGAACTTCTCCTTGCAGCCTGTAGCGCACTGGCGCTTGTTCAGGCTTGGCATGTTGCTCATAGGCTCGCCGCAATTAGGGCAAGGCTTTCCGTATCCGTTGTCGTGACTCATGCAACCTCCTTGAATGCTTCAAATTCCGCCATCTCGGTAAGGCGCTCTTCCGTGAGCGTCGGCCAATCGTGCAGCACCAGGTACGCGCAGCACTGGCGCCAAAAATCTTGGAATATCTCCTCCCCCATCGAATCGTAGGAAAGGCTGCGGGGTGTTTTGCGGGTGAGCTGGCCCAGGCCAGGGATGTCGAACAGTTCCTCGTCGCAGTACACGCCAGACTCCAGTTGCAACGCCTTGATGGCGTCGTGTGACTGCTTGCCGGAGAACCGATCGATGTTCTGGCTCAACACTCGGCCCAGGCCATGGACCAAGCCATTGAACCGTGGATTACGGGGCTGCTTTAGGTCGGCACGGATCTTCGCGTTCATCTTGAATTCACGCTCGCGCAGGATCGACCGGTCAGCATCGGAGGACGGCACGAACGCTGCCACCTCCTTGCCCGTGGCTGGATCGACCAGGCGGCGCAGCACCAGGTACACAGGCATTGGGCGGGGCTTGGCTGGCTTGCTCATTGCGCCGCCCTCTTCTCGTCGAGTTCGCGGGCTTGCTTTATCAGCAGCGCCCGGCGTTCCGCCAGCTCATTGGCCGCCTCAATCCGAATTTCGGTTTTTCGTTCGGCGCTGGCCTTGCGCATCTCCAGCATCGAGTTTTTGACCAGCTCCAGCTTCTGGCGCAGCACTGGCGAAGCCTGGGTGACGGCGCCGGTGAGCAAACCGGCAATGGCGCGGCCATCCTCGGTAACTGGAACAATGCTCAGGTCAGCCAAGTACTTCTGGCCGTGCTCTTGGGGAATGCGCTTTAGCTCCACAGCCTTGGTGACGGCCTGGACGCGACGGTTGGAGTCGAAGCCCACGGACACGTGCCAGTTGACCTGTTTCGCATCCTCGCGGGCCTGGCCCACGAACCTTTGGTAGGCGTCGATGAACGCCATGCGCGCACCGATTTTGTCGCCGCCATCCAAGATGGGTTTCGCGACTGCCAGTGCCAGTTGGATTTCATCGGTCAGCACCACGGTTTCAAACTCGTCGTTGGTGGTCATGGCGATGGCCCAGGCCTCGTCCTTGCCGGGACGGCCGTCGGAGGACTGGACGCGTTGCAGGATGTCAGCCATTGCCAGCTTGCCCTTCACCTCAAAGCGGCAGGCTTTCAGCGCAGCTTTGACGACGGGCACCGGGTAAGCGCAGAGGTCTTCGGCCATCATCGCGGCAGTGCCAGGGTTCATTTCCTGCCCCATGGCCTCGGCCGTCGCGCAGATGGCGGCGGCCAGCCCGGCGACCTGCTGGTCGTTCATTTCAGAGGTATTCATTGCGGTCACCTGCTTGACGTTTTGCCAGCACTATCTGGGCGGCCTGCTCCGCTGCGGAGTGGTTCGCTTCTGTCCGTTCCATCTGGCGGGCGGTCGTGCCGTTGATGCGCTGCCCGGTCACCCACTGGGTGTGGTAGCTCTCGGCGTTGGTCAAGAGCTCGTTGAGGCTGTGGCACTTGCGCAGCACAGCGGCGTCGCTGGTTTTCAGGAAGTGAGCCGCAACGTGGTGGGCGACATCAGCGCCGAGGCGGTCGACCAGTTGGCCGAGTTGGCCGCCGACCTTGGCATTCCACACCGGCCAGGCGCGGTAGCGTTTGCGGTAAGCCATGGCGTAGTTCGCCCAGACCTTGAAGGTTTTGCAGGTCTGGTCTTTGGGGCCAGGCATGTCGGCGGGGATCTCGACCCGTGGGGTATCGGTACGATCAACCACCAGCACCAAGCCGCGGGACTGAGCCGGCTTGCCGGTGGCGTCCTGCAAGTCCTGACTGGTGCCCTGATTGGTACCCTGATGATTGGTATCCTGATTTGTCGGAGATTTATCCGACCCTTGCTCGGATTTTTTTCCTACCTTGCTCGGAGATTTATCCGAGGTAGATCGGATATTTTTCCGACCTTTGTTTTTTGGTGGGGTCGGATATTTTTCCGACCCATCCAGCTTCTGGTTCCACTCGATGGCCTTCTCGGCAAGGCGAAAAAGCGTGATGTTCGAGGTGCTGGAAAGCTCAATCAAACCGGCCTCTTCCAGGGCCTTCAGCATGCGGTACGCGGTGTCCGGCTTGTCAGTGAGTAGCGGAAGCTCCTCAGTGATCTTGGCTTTGCTCAGCGCGAAGAAGATCCCGTCATCAGTCTTGATTGGCTTGGCCCAGCTCGGGCAGCCGTAGACGAACGCGAACAGCAGGGCTTGCTGAGAATTCAGCCCCCACTCCAGCGCCTTCACCTGGTTAATCGTGACGGTGTATTGCATGTCAGGCCTTCCCGACCTTAGCGGCCAATTCAAGGAAGCGATCCACGTACCAGTGAGGCTGCGTCTCGCGGGGGCATTGAGGACTGGTTAGGTTCTTGCCGTAGGCCAGGCCCCTCTCGGTCACGGACCAGAAGTCCACCATTTCCTGCTTGGAGTTTTTACGCTGCAGGACCTTGAGGAAACCGTGGGCCTCCAATGCAAGGTTGAAGGCGCGGGCCGTGCTGGCTATGGAGTGATCTTTGATAAGGGCGGTGATTGCCTTGGTAGGCATCGAAGAGCCGCCAGCGGCGTCTGGCGCGGCATCCACGGCGTACCCTGGGAGGAATTTCGGATCCAGGCCATTGTTCTGGGCGATCTTGGTGAGCATTGCCATCTGGCACGAGGCGGCAGGCTTCAGCAGGCGCGTGAAGCACTCCATGATGGCGATCTCGCCGATCACCTTGGTGCCGGTGAGTTGGACGTGTTCGCGAGCACCCTGCTGCTGTTCCAGTTCACGCCAGCGACGAATCACTTTCATGCGTAGACCAGCGCTGTAGCCGGTCAGTAGGCAATCCGTGTGTTCGCGGTCAAGCAGATACTCAATCTGCTCTCGATTCCGGCTGTCGTTGTAGATGTGAGCAAATTCGCTCACATCTACTTTCAGCTCTACGGCCATGGCCTGAATGTCGCGCTTCACGTCTGGGTGGCGTTTGCCTGTGAGATTTGCGATCTCGCGAGACGACATAGTCCGCGCCACGTTTTCAGAATGCGAAAAACGTGGCGCGAGATTGGTAGTGCTATTGATATGTGGCGGGGTTTGCATATAATCGGCCTCACAAAGTGTTATCGAATTAGCCGACCTCGACCGTCGGCTTTTTTGTGCCTGGGTTTCCGATCCGCTTAATTCATAGTGCGAACCCAATGGGCACCGATTTCCGCGCATGCGCGGGAAATCAGGAAACAGATTTCAAATTTCGCTGGACCGAAGCGAGCAACTGCTCGGCACGGCGCCCCAACTCCCCCGCCTTCGCTTCAACCTGGCGGCACTGCTTGGCGAACGCCGGTAAGTGCGGAAGATCCAGTTCGCACATCACCTGGTCATCGAAGACTTCGCTGCCGGTATCGATCACATCGCCCAGGGCGCGGATGAGAGCGCCGAAGCTTTTGTTCGCGCATTGGTCGCTGGTCATCTGGCGGGCGCCGGTCAGGCCGTGGCGGCTGGCCAGTTCGTTCAGGCAGTGATCGCGATACTCAGGCTCAAGGGCGTTGACCCACGATTCTTCTAGCCAGGACGGCACTTCCTGATCGCCGTTCAGCCAGCGCTGAACGCGCTTGAGCCAGCGACTGGTCGCTTTCACAAACTCGTTTACGTCGCTGCTCAGCTCGGTCGAGTTGAAGTCAGGAACGACCTTCTCTTTGGCGCGATCAGGGATAGACAGGTAGAGCTCGCGACTCAGCGCCTGGGCGAAATCGTCCTGGCTCAGACTGGTGCGGGCGATCTGGTTTTGGGCATGAGCGACCAGCACCTGATCACGGGTTTGTACGGTGTGTCTGGTACTGGACGTTTGCATGGGGACTGCTCTCTTCTAATCTGGCTTCAATGGGACGGCGGACTGGGGTGTCATGCGGCGGATTGGGAGCCCTTCTGGGGCATGCAAAGCTCACGCGCAGTGATCTTTCCGCCGGTCAACTCTTCAGCCTTGAAAGCTTTTTCCGCGCGCATCGGGTGAATCCCGGCGACCCAGTACGAAACTGCTGCTTGGGATACATCGAGCGCTGAAGCGGTTTTGGTTTGCCCGCCGAAGAAGTCGACGAGCCTTTCGATAGGGGTCATGTGAGAGCCCTCCTGATAAGCCTGCTTATATCCTAAGTAGAAGCAGGCTTATTTGCAAGCCAATAAGGGAACTTATAAATTCATGTGCATGAGCACACTTGCAGAACGACTAAAAGAAGCGCGAAAGCACGCCAATCTGACCCAGGCAAAACTGGCGGCAGTTTCCGGCGTCGAGCAACCACTGATCTCCCAATTGGAGACGGGGAAAAACCTTCAGAGCGCGCACCTTCCAAAGTTCGCCCACATATGCGGCGTCAGTGCGATTTGGCTTTCGGACAACATTGGCCCGATGATTTCGGAGACGAGAGAAGACTCGAACGTATCTTTGGCTGCGCAACCTTCCCAAAGCTACCGTTACCCGGTGATCAGCTGGGTATCGGCCGGCTCCTGGGCGGAGGCTGTTGAGCCGTACCCTGCAGGCATTTCAGATCGATACGAATTTTCTGAGTACAACTCGAAGGGCCAGGCGTTCTGGCTTGAGGTGAAGGGCGACTCTATGACGGCGCAATCCGGCATGAGCATTCCAGAAGGCACTCTGATTCTGGTTGATACCGAGGCGGAAGCTGCACCCGGCAAGCTGGTGGTGGCTAAGCTGCCCGACAGCAACGAGGCGACCTTTAAGAAGCTTGTGAACGATGGGGGAAAGCTTTATTTGAAGCCGCTCAATCCGTCCTGGCGCATCGAGCCGTTCACTGAAGACTGCCGGATCGTGGGCGTGGTTGTGCAGGCGCTGCAGAAGTTTTACTGATGCCATCCGCCCTTGGAAAGCCATCGACCTCTTGGCGAGAGCAGAGCTTTTGGAACAAGGTGTGGACCTATGCCCTGCTTGCGCTCATGGTGGTTTTCACAGCCGAGGCTGGAATTTGGCCGGACGGCAGTTCATCCCATCGCAAGCGCGTCTTCAGCCCTGGCTTCGTTGTGCTCTGCACCCTCGTGGCTGTGGTTGAGCTGATAGCGCTAGACCATTTCTATAGCGGCAGATAAAACCCGGATGGGTACCTCGATTCGGAAACATGCATAAATCCGGTTATCGCCTGGTTCATCCGTTCGCTGTCTTGAGGTGGCTAGCTCAAGTCATAGAGATCGAAAAACCAAACATGCGCGACATTAGCACTGTTTATATATACAGTTTTTGATGATTTTTTTGGAAAGGAAGCCTACGATGAACGAAAGCACCGACCTTTACACCGTTGACAGTCTTCTGATTCGTTACGAGGGAAAGGATGCAGATCGTCATGTCATTGACATGATGGCTCTGGGTGAATCAATGCAAGGATTTGGTCGAATCTACAGCGTCGTCGGCCATTTTGTGGCTACCGGGTCCTACGCCAAGCAGTGGCAAGCACTTGAAGTCAGGGCTTTTGCAACTGAGCCAAAGGCCAAGTGCTTTCAGTTAGCTGTTGAGCTGCAAAGCGTCATGCAGTCACAGCTAATGTCCGGCTTAGCCGGCAGTATCATTACCGCTATTGTCTCTTATATCGTTGCTAGGAATAGCAACAAGGGCGAAGAAATGAAGCATCTGAGGGAGCTGCTTGAAAAGCAGTTCGATTCACAAACTGGACGTAATGATAAGACTACGGACCGGTTGCTTCTGACTATCGAGAAACTTGCAGAAAGTTTGAGATCATCACTCAAACAAGCTGTATCCCCTGTCGGGCAGACGTGCCGCAGCATTGACATCATCCCGAGTCCGGAATCGGGAGCGCAGCCTATATCTATTGATCAGGCAACCAAAGACGCAATCCTTGCGGATGACGATGACGCGGAGCTCACAGGCCTTAAATCCTTTGTGGTCATCATCACGGAAATGGATAGAGAGCGAGGAACAGCGAAGGTCAGGCTTCTCGGACAGGATGGCGAGCCTGAAGCGGATGACGATGGAACGAGCCGTGTCAACGCCAAAATAACTGACCCCGCTTTTGAGTCGAGTACAAATGTTTATATTCAACATTTTGCATCTGGTGAAAAGCTTGAAGTGCGAGGTAAGGCCAGCATAAAAGAGGGTGTGATCAGGCAGCTGTATTTATCCGACGCCGGCTGAGCCCCCCATATAGATTCATGCACCCGTTAGTACCAAGCCCGGCCCAGCGCCGGGCATCTTGTATCTGCCCTTCCCTGCCTGCTAATGGTGGCTGTACGCCACGAATGTTAAACTGCAGGCTCATTTATACGAGGGATCCAATGAAAGGTTTCGGGACTTTCGCACTGATCGTTGGCATGTGCTGGCTGATCTTCGCGCTGAGCATGGATGTGTCCGTGCCGACTGGCGCCGGCGGCCGGGTGAACAACCTAGGCCTCATGGCAGACCGCCAGGTGCACACGATTGTCGGCGGAGTGATTGCGCTCGCCGGCCTGCTCATGGTTTTGCTGGGTGGCAAAAGCGCACCTGCTGCCGTCCAGGCAGAGAAAGACACGCGCCCCTGCCCTATGTGTGCCGAGAGCATCAAGACTGCTGCGATCAAGTGCAAGCACTGCGGGGCAGACGTTGAGCCGGCGGCCGCCCCAAGACTGAAAAACGGCTGGGTTGCCTCAACCGCCTGCCGCGACGAAGCAGAGCAGCAACGAACGATCGAAGCCATTGCCGGCACGGGGCTGCCTGTTGTTTCCATGATCGGCCTCGCTGTAGGTGCTGGTCCATTTGAAACGAAGGAGGAAGCCAAGCAGGCTCTGGTCACTGTGCGTGATGGCCCCAGACTATTCAGTGAAATTGTCTACAGAGACTCGGTGACCGGAAGGTATCCACCGATTACTGACTGACTATCCGTTCTTAGGTGAGCCCGCCAAGCGCGGGCTTTTTCATGCCCGTCGAATACGCTTGCCCATCAGGATATGCATTTGTGCATGAAACTTCCTGCCGGCCTCTTGCCAAGAAATGCCAGCCACAATACTGTTTATACATACAGTATTCGCAAGGAGCGAAGCATGATTCGGCCCCCCTACCCCACACCCAAACCGAGAAACTCCTACGAGCTTGTGGGCCATCGCCTGCAACGCATAATTGCCTCCCCCAGAGTACAGAGGATTCAGTTGGTGGAAGTATCCAGGCGAGACGACGAAAGCCCTGAAGCCTGGCGCCAGGTGATCCAGGATATCGGCGACACCGCCGGCATAAGGATCGAGCATCTGGATGACGGCGCCGTCAGAATCGGCTGGCGCGAGTACTGCGACTCATAAAAGAGCCCGCCATTGAGCGGGCTTTTTATCGCCCGCATGAAATATTATAAGCATCCTTATTGACGCTAAAAATAAGCTAGCTTATATTTAACCCATCGCAGCGACACACAACCACTGCGAAGGGCCTCCAGCCTGAACCGCTCTTTAAAAATTCAGAAGACGATCCCGCTGCGGAAATAACAGCGGGGCCGCCTGTCCGGCAAGGACAGGGAGGGCCGACGCAAAGGCTCTGTCAAAAACTAACTATTAAGCCGCTACGCCTCTACTGGGGACCGGCGATCTGATCTGACCTACCGCCTGGGGAGTGACTTGGGTGCCGGAAGGAAACGCGGGGAGAACCTGCGGCGGGTCGAGGGATACCGAACTGGCGAATGATCCAGATATGCGTAGCGAGACGAACACTTAACTGCTGCGCCCGGCACGCCGTCGCATCGGTCAACACGACATAGCAACTGCCGAGGATTTCTCGGTAGTTGGATTCAAGCCGGTGACCGACGCCAGGTGTTTGCGGGTCACGGTGGAAAGCATCACTGAGCAGCCTTCTCGCGAGGGCTGCTTGGGATGACAACCGGGAGTAAGTGAAATGCCGAAGTACATGCTCGACTACATCCGGCTTTGCCGGGAATGCAGCCTGGATCTGCGCACGATCGGCAACATGCTGAACATCGTGATTCCCACCCTGCAGCGTGAGGCTGCAAAGCTTCGCAACGCTGTAACTGAACTGGCGGGTGCCTTCCCCGAGCTTGAGCGGGACGCCGAGTTACTGGAGGCGGCCATTCGTGCCGGTATCCAGCGCTGCACCCCGCAGCCAGGACAGCAAGAGCTGTTCGCAGCATGACGGACCTTTTCACTGATGCCCACCCAGAGCGGTGGGCATTGGGAAAACAACCGAACACCGGAGTAAGACGAAATGAAACAGGATCTGGCAAAAGGTTTCCTCACCTACACCAACGACGAGAACAGAACTACCGAAAATCACTACGCTGTCTTGCCTTGCGGAAAGGTCCTGGTCTCCTCGGGACACGGCCTGAACTGCCGAGACTTCGGTCCAAAGAACCCGGATGACTGGGGCCACTCTTCCTCATTGCCGGATCACGCCGAGTTCATCGGACATTACAAAGTCTGACCCCGCCCACCTCAAGCCCCTTAACTGGGGCTTTAAAAACCTCGCCTCTACCCGTCAGCACTCGTCCCCCGCGCCCATCGGCAACCAGCGGGAGGCATGAGTGTTGACGAATACAGGTGAACAATCCGCCACCTTGGAGGCGACCATGTCAGCACTACGCAAGGCTCAGTTTGAGCAAGACGAACAACTGCCGCCTCCGGTGAGCGAAAACTCTCAGCAATTGGCTCGCAGCGAATGGCTGTACAACGCAGCCGAAGAGCTGGCCAGAGGTGGCGGCGTGGTGTTCAAGCGCCATCTGCACCCGCAGCAAGGCGTCACAGCCCATCAGTTCGCACTGGCTGTCGATGAGTACGCCAACAACCTACTTGCCGACTGCGGCGTCGACACTCCAGCCCTGGGCTACTTACTGATCGCAGGAATGGGGGGGTCGAGGGTGAAATCGGAAGCACTGGAGCTACTCGGCCGGAGCGACCATCCACTGGGAAAACTAGGCGAGATTGCCGAACGCCTCCTTCAACCTTTGGCTGATGACGCTCTTATAGCCCAGGCCGAGGACAACGAACTGTGAGCCCCTACGTTGAGATCGATAAAGCGTTGTTTGCGCTTGAAGATCCAGATAAGCCCGCTCTCGACGAGATCTTGGCTGAGGGTTTGATCGTCCGCCACTTTACTTCGGGCGCCATCAACGCAGAAGAATTCCACTGGTATAGCGCCCGTCTACTGGATGTCAGCCGGCGGCGTAAGGAGATTCAATGAGTACTGCACCGGTTAAATCCCTGATCGACGAGCAGCTCGAAGACATTAGCGCTCACAACTTACGGGAGGCCTACAGCCTTGCCGAACGACGCGGCTTCTTCGGCGCACCGGTTGAGCAATACGCAGAACCTGGCTATGGCGGTCGAGTGCTCCAGGTCCTGCGATACCGGGTTCAGCAGCAAGATCAACAAAAGTGCTGATCAGCCTTTGCCTTTGTTCTTGTTCTTCGCACTGCCCTGCCGCGCTTTGAATTTCGGATTGGATTTACAGATCACGTAGATCCGGCCACGGCGCATAACGATCTGGCAGTCACGGTGACGGTTTTTCGCTTCTTTGAGTGAGGACAGCACTTTCATAGGTGAGGTTCCTTGCGTTGAGTTGAAATGTTATTACGTATCTTAGATACAAATAAGAACGTTTATCAACTCTTATTTCCCCTTCCCCTTTTATCGCTGCGAGCATCGCGGCAAGGATTCCCCATGTCCGCAGTAATGAAGCAGGACGACAACACACCTGCAATGTCGGAGGCCGCGCTCGTTGAAGTGCTGAGCAGCAGCCTCTATCCCGGTGCCGAAAAGAACTCGGTTGTGATGGTCCTGGCCTACTGCCAGGCCGCACACCTGGACCCGATGTTGAAGCCGGTGCACATCGTTCCGATCTGGAACTCCAAGACGAAAAAGATGCAGGACACGGTGATGCCCGGCATCGGCCTTTACCGCATCCAGGCGGCGCGCACCGGCCAGTACGCCGGAATCAGCGAGCCGGAATACGGCCCGCCAGTAACTGCGAAGCTGAGCGGCGTAGAGGTCACTTATCCCGAATGGTGCCGCGTGACCGTCAAGCGGCAGATGAGCAACGGCTTGGTTGCCGAATACACGGCCAATGAGCGCTGGCTTGAAAACTACGCAACATCAAGCAAGGACACCGCGGCGCCCAACGCCATGTGGAAGCGTCGAGCATTTGCCCAGCTCGCCAAATGCGCCGAGGCCCAGGCTCTGCGCAAAGCATTCCCCGAAGTCGGATCTGCGCCAACGGCTGACGAGATGGAAGGAAAGACATTCGAGGAAGCCGCCAAAGACGTTTCGCCGGCGCGGCAGCCCCCACCGGAACCGGACGCCAAGCCTGCCTATCCCGACGAGCTGCTGGCTGAAAACATCGAGAAGTGGCAGCCACTGATCGACGCCGGTCGCACTAGTCCAGAACACATTATTTCCAACGTCATCAGCAAGTACTCGTTGCGCGATGACCAGATCGAAACCATCACCAACCTCAAAGCCCTCGATGGAGACGCAGCATGAAAATTCACAACGTAGCTCAAGGCTCTGCCGAGTGGCTTGCCCTCCGCGCCAAGTTCCGCACCGCCTCCGAAGCTCCGGCAATGATGGGCGCCTCTAAGTATCAATCCCGCACCGACCTGCTGATCGCCAAGAAGACCGGCATCACAACGGACGTCACCCCCTCTCAGCAGTTTATCTTCGACAAGGGCCACGCGACTGAAGCCCTGGCCCGCCCGCTGACTGAAGCATTGATCGGCGAAGAGCTGTATCCAATCGTTGCCACTGAGGGCAACCTGCTGGCCTCCATGGACGGCGCCACAATGCTCGGCGAGACACTGTTCGAGCACAAGCTGTGGAATGAGTCAGTCGTGGCCCAGGTGAAGGCTGGCGACCTGGCTCCGCACTACTACTGGCAGCTTGAGCAGCAACTGCTGGTGAGCGGCGCTGAGAGGGTCATCTTTGTTTGCTCGGACGGCACACCGGAGAACTTCGTGCACATGGAGTACCGACCCGTCGCCGGGCGCGCGGCCCAGTTGATCGAAGGCTGGAAACAGTTCGAGGCAGACCTGGCCAACTTCGAGATGGCCGACGCGCCTTCAATTGTCGTCGGCAAGACACCTGATGAATTGCCAGCCCTGCGTATCGAGCTGACCGGCATGGTTACCGCCAGCAACCTGAAGGTGTTTGAAGAGTCGGCCCTGGCGGTCATCGACTCGGTGAAAACCACACTCTCCACCGACCAGGACTTCGCTGACGCCAAGAAGGCGGTCAAGTGGTGTGGCGATGTCGAGGAGGCTGTCGCTGTCGCCAAGAAACAGGCCCTGTCGCAAACTCAAAGCATAGACGAGCTGTTTTCATCGCTGGATCGCATCAGTGCCCATGCTCGCGAGACTCGCCTGAAAGTCGACAAGCTGGTGAAGGCTCAAGAGCTGCTGGTGAAGACCAGCATCAAGCAGAAAGCCGAGCTCGCCCTGGCGAGTCACATCGCGGCAATCAACAAGACGCTTGGCAAAGTCACGCTGCCTCATGTCGTTTCGGATTTCGCCGGCGCAATGAAGAACAAGCGCACCATCGCCAGCCTCCAGGACGCAGTAGATACCGAGCTGGCACGGGCGAAGATCGATGCAAGTCAGGCCGCCGATGGCATCCGCTTGAACCTGACCAGTCTGGCAGAGCTCGCCGTTGATCATGCCTTCCTATTCAGCGACGTGCAGCAGCTGGTCATCAAAGCCAATGATGACCTGGTGACGCTGATCAAATTCCGAATCTCCGAACACCAGAAGTCGGAGCGGGAAAAGGCCGACGCGAAGCGAATCGCAGAAGAACAAGAAGCCCAGCGCCTGGCAGCAATCAAGCCAGAACCCGTTATCGAGAAGGTGGCTGTGCCCGGGCCAGTCCGCGCTGCGCCCGTCCAGACAGCTGCACCCGCCGGCCACGCCACAAACCCTGTGGCGAGCCACTCCGTGGAGCAGGTAGCGCTCCAGGCCAACGTGACGGACTTTGAGGCCCTGGTGAAAGCCGTAGCGCATGGTCAGGCGCCGATCACCGTCCTCTTGGTCAATTGGGAAGCGCTCGACGCGATGGTCGCAGCGCAGGGTTCAACCTTCAGCATGGCCGGGGTGACACTCCGCAAGGCGGCAGCATGAGATGGGACGCCCACAAGGCTGCTGAGCCAGAGGTAGCCGCGGCCCTGCCCCGTTACGTCGACGCGGGCATTCTTGCCGCGTCCAAGGCTCTCGGAAGATCCACTCGCTCACTTAACCGGATCGCGGAGGAGCATGGCATCGAGTTCGCAACCTGTACCGCCAAGACGATGGAGTCGCGGCGCCAGGCCAGGGCCTCATTGGCCGCGCAGATCAAAGCGCTGGCTGAGTCACGCACCCACCAGACAGAGATCTGTTCTGCCTTGGGTATCACCCGGGCCGCCCTGCGCGAGATCGCCGAGATCAATCACATCAACATCGACAACCGCTCAAGAGGTGCCCGGAATGCATCCGACACTTGAAGTACACAATCAGGAACAGGAGAACCTGGAGAAGGCGAAAGCTGCCTTCTTCAAATCTGGTGGAACAGCCCAATTCATCCGGCCAGGTGTGGGCAAAGACAGCCCTGGAATATCCCACGAGCCGAAACGGCCATACGGCTACGCGCGAATTGCCCCGAAAACGAAGCGAGGCAGGATCATCACGCCAGATGAAGAAGAGGTGATCTGTGCCAAGCTCATGGAGTGCAGGAAATCTGGCATGACCCGCTATAAAGCCAGCAAACACGTCGGCATCAGCGAGACGCTATGTCGGCGGCTGATTGCTGATCACTCGCTCGACTTTCCAAAGGCTGGCTGATGCGGCGTTTCTCTAGACCCCAGCAACGAAAACGTCAAACCTGGCTCGCACTGCCGGCCAGCGGAATAGAAGAGGTAGGCCATGGCTGTGACACAGGAAGAACGAACAGCCAAGCTCGCCGAAAAGCGGCGGGAACTGGGCGAGCAGGAATTGCGGCACACGGTCCCGTACGGCACTCGGCAGATGCTCGACGAGTTGATGCGCTTGCATGAGGTCGAGGAAGTCAGTGAGGCAGTGCAACTGCTTGTGATGAATGTCCGGACCGAGGATTTGCCGCCGGCACCGTCGAAAGTCAAAGGACCGTCCGACATCATCCGCCACTACTTCCGCCATGGGATGCGTGACCGACTGGAAGCACTCACCACCAGACTGGGCGAGACGAAAGACCGTGCAACCATCTGGCGTCTGATCGCACATGCCCACTCACTGGGCGCCGAGAAGTCCGCGCAATACTTCAAAATCCCGCGCCACGATTACGAGATATCAGAAAACGTGGCGTGCAAACTACGGCAAGAAGGCTTTGCAGAATCGCTTCGAATGAACGTCGAAGACAACATCGAATAAACAGCACACAAGGCCTTGTATTTTTTCACTCTTCCTTGTCGTAATACCGCTGATACCTCAGAGCCTTGTTCACCGACATCTTCAAATGCAGCAGTTCGCCATGATCGCTTGGCAAATCCAAAAATTTATTTGCAGCAGCTAATGTGGGAAAAACCTTATAATTGCTAACATAAAAAAGAACAGCCTCTTTGAAAAACATTTGCAGTTGAAAACAGTGATAATCCAAGTTCTCAACTTCCTGACCTGTATGAACATTGCGATTTCTATACTCTCTTAAGTGCTCCAGCACCTGGGTATGGTAGGGTCTATCGTCGAACATAAACGAGCAGCGCCTGACTATTGAATTTGCGTTATTTTCACTCGGACTCACAATCGACTCTAGCGCAGCCCACAACTTTAAAATTACCACATTCTTATCGTGCTCATCGAATGCCCTTACGTACCTTACAATAGCCGCTTTTATAGCAGAGTGACTTTTATGAAATTCTACCTTCTTAAATATTACTTTTGAAAGCCTAGCCACATCTTCACTCGACTTTATTACCGTCGGCTTGACAACCCTATAGTTCCGCTCATACCAGAACAGTTTTTCATCGACAACTGAGCCGTCCTCATGATGAAGAGAGTGCAAACCACCCAAAACTATACGATTAAGTGAACCTTTTTTCGGAGCCCACAAATTGAATTCTGACAACGGATTAACGAAAAGCGAAAATACGCCGCGAACGTAATCAAGTTCATATATCGCCGCATCGAAGGCATCCATTTTGTCCTTAGCCTTCAGCGTGACGGTAACTGGGCAATATCCAACTGGTAAAGGAGGGAGCTCATTGGTCCACTTGTGCTTTAACCGCGAGCTAAATTTCCGTTGGAGCCCCTTTGGGCAGGATTTTATTACAGATCTAGTGGTGGAGACTGCCCGAACAGGGAACCCTTTAGCTAAAGAAATCGACGTAATCATGATATATGTACTTTCTTTCTTTTTACCGTGACGAACCACTGCAGCATTTAGTTGTTTAAGGAACTCTTCTTTTGTGAAAACATCCCCTTTCGCGAAGCAGGCATGGGCCTCTTGATAAATCTTTCTAGTAGTTGAGTAACTAAATTCCTCATCGAACTGGAGCATTGTTAACAGTACGCTATCCAATTCGTGCTTCTCAAAAGCCGTATAACTGACCAGCCCTTCCTCATTAATAGTTGTTATGGATCTAAGCTTATCAAGCAATAGCTGCGGTTTTAGCTTCTCGTTTTTCTTCCAATTAACCTTCACGCCTTCTCCTTGATCCGGTTCCATGCCGATTACCCGTAACAACGCCACCAACACCAAATTGCCATTGCCCCGTAGAAAGGTGCCTACCTAAATAAGCACGATACTCAGCTTGGGGTTTCGCTTACGACTACCCATCTCATTTTGTATGGGTAGTGGTCGTCGCCGTAGCTGCACTGCAAGGAAAGATCCTCTGTAGGTTGAAGAGTGAAGTGTTTTAAAGTTTCTGTTGGTTTTCCCCCGCCCCATGGGTTGAAGACCTCTTTTACGACGACCTTATATGCCCGTTTGGCGTCGCTGTTTATCAGATGTGCAATTTGGCCGGCTGAGGCGAAACCGCAGCGTTCATTGTATTTGACCGTTACGACAGGATCCGCAAATGCTGGGCCAGACAAAATCAGTGCGACGAACAAACCTATCCAAATCCTTACTCGCATAGACACCTCGCGCATTCGTGCTAGCCCGATGCCAGCTCTAAGGTTATAGACCACCAAAACCAAATTGCCACCACCGGACAGCGGATGGCGGCGCCTACCTGAGGTAAACGTAATGCCCGTACTTCACAGCACAATCCACAAGATCGACAAGAAGCCAGACGGCACCCCGGCCGTTCTGTTCCTCAGCGGCGCCGAGCAAGTAGAGAGCCAAGCCCGTAACGATCTGATGCAGCAGTTCAACGAAAGCTATAACAGCACTGCCGGCAAGGGCTGGGGCTTCTTCCATGCAGAATCTGGAGCTTTCCCGTTAAGCGGCTGGCTCGGTAAGTACTTGGCAGGAGTCGGTGACTTCTTCAAGTTCAGCACCATCGCTGTCGAGCACCTGGTCAAGCTCCTGGAGGAGTCGAACCTCACCACCGGTGGGCACGCCCTCTTCTGCCATTACCAGCAAGGCCTGACCGAATATCTGGTCATCGCCCTGATGCAGGAAACCGAAGCGGTGACCATGACCGAGGAGCTGGCCCTGATGACCGTGAATCGCCTTGATCTGGACCACATACGGCTGGCCGCGCGCATCAACCTCAGTGAATGGAAGAACAACCCCCATTCGAAGCAATACATCTCGTACATCAAGGGCAAACAGGGCCGCAGGATCAATGATTACTTCCGCGACTTCATCGGCTGCCAGGAAGGGATCGACGGCCCAGGCGAAACCCGGACCTTGCTCAAGGCGTTCAGCGACTTTGTTGAAAGCGAGGATCTGCCGGAAGAGTCGGCACGCGAGAAGACACACACGCTGGTCAGCTACTCCATGGCCCAGGCCAAGCTGGGCGAGCCGATCACACTCGACGAGCTGTCAGGACTGATCGACGAAGACCGCCCAAAGAGCTTTTACGACTTCATCAAGGCAAAGGACTACGGGCTTTCCGAGACTCTGCCGCCAGATAAGAAGACACTGAACAAATTCCGGCGCTTTACCGGTCGCGCTGAGGGCATGTCGATCAGCTTCGAGGCGCACCTGCTGGGCGACAAGATCAAGTTCGACGAAGCCGGCGGCACGCTCACGTTACGTGGGCTTCCAACTCAACTAACCGAGCAGCTCAAACGCGCATCAACCTAACAAGATTGTGGTGCCACCTTCCCCGTCGAGGAGGGCGATCTGGTTAACGATTTTTCCAAGCGTCAGAGCACGCAATTCGAAGACGCTCAATTACCTGGGCGTCATTCGGATCCGGGACTTCGATTAAAAGCTGGTGGTGCTCATTTACAACTGCTGGAGTGCTCGGCGAACTGAACGCGGGGAGCATTCTTGCGCGCCATACCTCGATACCTTGGGTGTGGTCTCCAGGCAACACCGCAATCACATCGTTGTATTTCCATACATCGACACTGCCTAGCTCACTTTCGATGATCACTGTTTTCACTAATCGCCCCCTGATCCGGCTCCATGCCGGTCACCCGTAATACCCCATATCAACGAATCACGCCAGCCGGTGAGGCAGGCGCACGCCTGGAGATAACCCATGAGCACCTTTGCAGTGTTTGGAATGACCCTCGATGTCGCCAAGACCGAGGCCCGCAAGAAGACGGCTGGCACCCGGAAGAACGCCAAGGCGCCTGGCGGCGTCGAGCCAATCCCGGAAGTTGAATGGCTGGAACTGGTCGCCAAGCGCACCGAGAAGATTATGGGGGGGGGTACGGTCCGCCAGCTCTCACCGCTATTCGACGCGCCACAGTACGCCGAACAGTTCATTGAGCTGGCCCGCAAAACGCTGAGGTGCCGCGACATGCAGATCAGGGCCAAGGCCGTGCTGGTGGACGCCAAGGGCAAGCCGATCATCAACGCGAAGACGAAGGCACCGAAGGTTGGGTTTTCGGAGTGGCCACCGAAGCAGCTGGATCGGACGGCTTAGTCTCGCCGGTCAACGCGCTTGGAGCCTGAATGGCGAACATAAATCCACCAACTAAAGCAGCAACAACAAAGACGAGCGACACTCTTTTTAGCCACTGAAACGCGGGCTCCCCCCGTTTCACCCGCTTCCATTCCGACTTGAGAATCTTTTGACCGCAAGCCACAACCCCTTCGACGGCCTGGTCAATCTCTGCGCGAGATGTTGCCGGCCTTCCAGACCGAAAGACTTTCAAAAACTCCAATATCTCGCCGTGCTCATCTGGGTTCAGGCGCAATCGTATTCTGGTTATCAAGGAATCCATTTTTGTGAAGTCGTCATGACGCTCAAGCACATACGAACCCGCATCTTCCCCACGGAGATGCTTGGCGTTTAAAACTGCCGCCATCGTTCCTGCCAGGCCTGCAAAATCAGCTAAATCTGCTCTCAGCCCGTCGATCCAAGCTTGCCTGAACTCGGATGTTTTTTGATCTTTCGCCAATACAGTTACAGCAAATGAGATTAGTCCGGCAACAAGCGCAGCGGCAATTGGGCCAGGGATGGGCCAGATCGCATCGATGAAATTCATTGAGAGCTCCTTTTTCAGGAGCATCGCACGGACGGCCAATGATTTCATTACCGTTCATTGCGCCACTTCCTTACCTAAACGCAATCCCACGCCCCGGGCATGGCCCGGAAGGACTCCCCATGCTCACAGCAATTGACTTGTTTTCTGGTTTCGGCGGATGGACCCGCGGCGGGAAAGACGCAGGCCTCAACGTCCTATGGGCGGCCAACCATTGGCCTGCTGCCGTTGAGTGGCACACCAGGAACAACCCGGATACGCAACACGTTTGCCAGGACCTGCACCAAGCCGATTGGTCGCAGGTGCCAAAGCATGACGTGATGCTGGCCTCTCCTTGCTGCCAGGGCCACACCAAGGCGCGCGGCAAGGCGTCAGGCAACCCACAGCACGACAACTCGCGCTCGACGGCCTGGGCCCCGGTGGCAAACGCAGAGGTAAACCGACCCGACTTCGCCGTCATCGAGAACGTACCGGAGTTCATGGACTGGATTCTCTACCCGGCCTGGGCCGACGCAATGCGTCGCCTGGGTTACTCGCTGGCTCCGCACATCGTGGACTGCGCCGATCTCGGAGTGCCTCAGCATCGGGTGCGCCTTTTCATGGTCTGCTCGCGCAGCAAGGCCCCGCTTCACCTGCAGCTTCAGCAGCAACAGCATGTGCCGGCGAGCGAGATCATCGACTTCGACGCCGGCAAGTGGTCGCCAATCATCAAACCAGGTCGTGCCGAATCGACGCTGACCCGCGTGAAAAATGGCCGGGAACGGTTCGGCGAGCGATTCGTGATGCCCTACTACGGTTCCGGGTCCGGGCTCACCGGCCGCAGCCTGGACCGACCGATCGGCACCATCACTACCCTGGACCGATGGGCTGTGGTCGACGGTGACCGGATGCGCATGATCACCGCCGACGAAGCCATGGCCGCACAGTCCTTCCCGAAAGACACAAAGCGCCCGGACAACCACCGACTGACCATGCACATGACAGGAAACGCAGTGCCACCCTTGGCTGGAAAACGAATAATTGAGGCTTTGATGGCCGCGGCTTAACCTAGGCCCTCCCAGCCGTCATAGGCCTCGCCGTGTCGGCAAGTATTTTTCTATCAGCAAAGTACGTTAGCAGAAACTCAGAACGCCTAGCCTTCATTGTCGCCATTGCGGCTTTAATTTCATCAATGCTGTTTGCCGCAACAAGAGCATCAAATGATCTGGCGAGAGCCATAACGCAACGAGCCAATTCCTGAGTCAAAAACGGTTGCAATAAGGCTGATTCAACATTCACCCGCTCAGCAACGAGGCGGATACGATCCAGCTGAAAGTCAGGGCTTTGAGTCAGCCGATCTAGCTGTTCAATAGAAGAGAAAAAAGCAGCGGCTCTCTCGGCCTGTTGAGTCATTAGCGCTAACGAGCTGGCTGCACTCACGCTCAATCTCGCTTGCTCCATTTGCAATTTTGAAGTTTTGATCAACGCGAACCAGTTCACAATCGAGACAGCAACAGTCCCCACCAGCGCAAGAATTGCCCCGCCAAATGCTACCCATGAACCATCCATTCTCTACTCCCTCGACTTAGTAGTTCATCTTCCATCGAAGGATATTCCCATGCCCAACCAAAAACGCCAATCAATCTACTTGAGCGGCCCCATGACCGGCCTGCCCGGTCTCAACTTCGCCGCCTTCCACTCAATGACCACCAACCTGCGCGCCGGCGGCCACACCGTCACCAACCCCGCCGAGATCAACCCAGACGGCGGCACCTGGAACGACTGCATGCGCCGCGACATTGCCGCCCTGATGGACTGCGACACCGTGGCCACTCTGCCCGGCTGGGAGAATTCAAAGGGCGCAAAGCTGGAAGTGCTGATCGCCGAGAAGCTCGGCATGACCGTTGTGGATGCCCATGATCTGGTAACGAGGGAGGCTGTATGAGCGAGTTCAAGCGCGAAGACCGTTACATCGTCATCAAGCGTAGTGACCTGGAAAAAGTGCCTGCGGGCTACTGGTCCAGCCTGATAGAACCGATTGGCGCATTGCGGGCGCACCTGCCACACCGTGAATGCTTGGTGATCGAAAGTGACTGGCCTGAATATGAAGTCGCGTGGAAGATGATCGAGCACCGCATGGCCGGCAAGCCTGTTCCGAACTTCAACGACTGGCGGCGCGCTGATGAACTGCAACAGCGCCTGACCGCTGCCGATCAGGAGGTAGATGATCTGCGGGCTGAACTCAAGGCTGTACGCCTGGGCCCCTGCAAGATGATCGCCGGGGACGAACTGCCATGACCCACAAAAGCTACAGGCTCGACCCGAACGTGAGAACAATCACCGACCTGGTGACCGATGAGCAGGTGCAGAGCTCGTTCCAGGGCACCAACTTCGGACACGATGACTTTCGCGGGCTATTGGCCCAGGGCTGCATCAAGGCGCTGGCCGGCTGGCACCAGGGACACACGCTGACGAGCATCCTCGAAGAGCTGCGGCTGATCACCTGGAACCGGCAGGTTGGCAAGATCAAAGTCACAGCCAAAGGCCGCCACTATATTTGGCTCGCTTTCAAGGGCCGCCCGGGCGTCTGACCCCGGGAGGAGTACATCCGTACTCCACCCGCAAAACCTGTAACCCCTCCCCCTTCAAAGTCAGCCGCTATAGCGGCAAGGAACCCTATGCGCCTGAAGAAAGCTGAGCGCGAGCAAGTGCGCCTGAAATACGGAGGGCACTGCGCCTACTGCGGTGTGCTGCTGGGTGACCGGTGGCACGCCGACCATCTCGCCCCGGTGGTGCGTGAGCTGCTATCCAAGCAGACCGCCGCCGGCACCTGGAAGCTGGTATCGGGCAAGCCGCTGCGCCCCGAGCATGACGTGCTGGAGAACATGATGCCGGCCTGCGCACCCTGCAACATCAGCAAGGGCGGCCAGACGCTGGAAGGTTGGCGCGCCTGGATCGCAAGGCACGTCGACTCTCTGAACAATTACACCCCCATCTACCGCCTTGCCAAGGCATACGGCCTGATAGCAGAGACAGGCGCGCCGGTGGTGTTCTACTTCGAAAAGGAGCAGCAGCCATGATCGCCCCCTCTGGTTCGCCTACGTCTTCATCTACCGAGGGGCCAGGCCGTGAGTAATTTCCACTGTAAATAGTCGGGAAACCGACACTTCAACGCGCCGACCATCAAGGCTCACCAAACAAGGAGAGCCACATGAGAGCGTTCGCACAAGCAATTATCACAATTGCACCAGTGACCAACCGCAAATCCAGGAATCGTTTCCTCCGTGAATGCGACAGATGGTCCAACCGCCTATACAGGCGGGATTTGATCAGCCTTCAACAACGCCAGGATCTGCGCCGGCAAATCGCAGCAGCGTGCTTGGTGGCGTTGATGTAACCCCTACATGCCTATCGTTGGGCGGATTCACGGCAACTGACTATCGATCCATCGTTCAGCTGCCGCCATCGCTTCATCAAGCGCTGCCGGATAGTCAGGCCAAGGGCCTTCTAACTCTGCGGCAACCTCACCCAACCCATTGATGGGCGCTGGTTCAATGATCTTTGCGGCAACAGGGCTCTCGTCGTTCGGGCGGCGCCAGTCGAACTTGAGAACCATCACGTGGCCCCGGTAAACGTGAGCTATCGGAGCATCGAAGTTGTGTGACACGTCCATGCCTCATCACGAACTTAGTTGAACCCTTTTGTACACCGCTTCGGTCCTGTTTGAAATATAGGCAGAAAGCTATCACTCCAATCCCCTATACGCCGCCCAGCGCGGCTAGGACACACCCCATGTTCGCTACGAAACTCACCCTGATACTGCTGGGCGCTTTGCTGTACCTGGTAGGAACCATCGGCTGGTTCGGCTGGCTCTGGCTCGACCTGCTGGGCGCCGGCACCACCGAGGCACTGCTCTACGCATTCGCCGGCACATGCGCCTGGCTGCTGATCAGCTTTGGCCTGGCAATCCACATCATCAAGACAGCGCGGCCCACTGCGGGCGGGAGGTAGTTATGGAAATTCATTTTCTGTCGCACGAAGATGTTTGTGAATTGACGGGCGCCAGAACAAAAGCGGGCCAGATCCAGGTCCTATCGCGTAACGGTATACGGCACACCATCAAGCGCAACGGATGGCCTTGCGTGATATCCGCATCGCTGATGGTCATTTCGAAAGATCTCAAGCCAGAAAAGGCTGAATGGCAACCAAGGATGGGTATCTAGTAAATGGCAAGGCGACCGACCAACCCTGGCAGCATCCCCCGGCTTAGAAAGCGCCTGCGACCAGGGGGAAGGGTTTATTACTACTATGACGCAGGCGACAAACCGAGAAAGGAGATAGCGCTTGGTTCCGACTACGGAGCCGCAATCGTTGAATACGCTCGACTTGAAAAGAGCCGTGCGGCGAGTGCACTTGTAGAAGCCGTACTGACTTTTGAGTACGTCGCTACCAAGTACATGGATGAGGTTGTGCCCACGAAGTCTCCGACCACACAAAAGGACAACACTAGGGAGCTGAAGCAACTACTGATCTTTTTCAATGACCCGCCCGGCCCTCTAGAGGCGATCGAGCCGAAACACGTCGTACAGTACCTGCGTTATCGGTCGAAGACAGCGAAGGTGCGCGCCAACCGAGAAAAAGCCTTGCTCAGCGCCATCTGGAATTTCGCCCGTCAGAGCGGCTATACGTCGCTCGCAAACCCGTGCGCCGGCATCAAAGGGAACAAGGAAACGGGCCGGGACACCTACGTCGAAGACGAAATGTTTGCGGCGGTGTACCTGCACGCTGATCAGCCACTCAAGGACGCGTTAGACCTCTTCTATCTCACAGCTCAGCGCATAGGTGACACGCTCAAGATGGACGAACGTGACCTGCTGGATAACCAGTTGCTGATAAAGCAGGGGAAGACGAGTGCAAAACGCCGCATTGAGGTTGTAGGAGAGCTGAAGGTGGTTATTGACCGCATTCTGGAAAGGAAAAAGGGGCACAAGATTCGCTCAACCAGGCTCGTCGTTATGGACAACGGCCAGGCGATGACAACGAGTATGCTCAGAGGGAGATTTGACGCGGCCAGAATGAAGGCCGGGATTGAAAAGTCTGCTTTTCAGATGCGCGACCTACGCGCAAAAGCGGCAACAGACAAGGAGGAATCGACTGGAAGTATTCGCGATGCGAGAGATCAATTGGGTCACACAACTGTCGGCATGACAGAGCAGTACATCCGGCGCCGCAAAGGCCTAAAGGTGCTTCCCACGAAGTAAAATTCCGTTCCGCAATAATATATGAGCCCTTGAAAACAAAGGGCTACAAGCGAGTTATCTAAGAACAATTGCGGGCCGAAAGTATCGCTAACCTACTGTTTTGTATATGTTTGTATGTGGACTTAAAATCCCCCGCTCGTAAGGGCGTCCCGGTTCGATTCCGGGTTCGGGCACCATAGATATCAAGGGCTTGCCAGGGAAACCTGAGCAGGCCCTTATCTTTTCTGCTCCGCAATTCTCTCTAAGCTCTACGAAAACCAACTGGCTCTAGAAACTTCCATCATTGAGTTGCCGAGCCGGGTGGAAGCAGCGAGGGCAAAAGTGCTTATTTACTCCAGATTGAATACTAGGCAATGGGCCTATGCGAAAGAACTCGAGTGAATAACAACTATTTCAAAATCTTATTTAACCATTCGTCGGAATCGACGCGTTGGCAAGGTAATAACACCTTGCATTTTCCCGCCTGTAGGCTTGACTGCGGAAGCAGGTAGAACAATATACATGCAACAAATTACCTTTTACTTGGAGTCCAGCATTGAGCTGGACTCCAGTATCAATTGAATATGGCGCCAGCGAGTTAACCTAACTACGGATTTTCTGTAGCAGTGGCAAGTCTGCAGCTTTATTTTAAATAGGGAGCCAACTCATGGAATTTAAAACCCAAAAGGAATGCAAATATGGCTATCACAATCACAAACGGCGCAAGCAGAATTGTCAAAATTGCAGTAAGTGCATGGCATACTGATACAAACCCCAGTGAGTACTACTACCCAATAGCGCAAGGTAATAGCGACACGTGGACGCGCAGCGATTCAAGAGGCTATTTAATGGTCGTCCAAGGTCTAGCAAAGACAAACGAGTACTACATTTCTTCCAGCAGCAAAATCGTTATCGAGGATGACCGTGTCAAAGATCACGGCCAATCTATTAGCCCACTAACGTCTGTAAATGCCTGATGTGTGTCGGTAAACGCATGTAGAGGTCACTCAAAACAGGAGACGGCCGAGAAAATTCATGCCCGGGCCGGAGTTGCCAACCCGACACATTAGTAATGTATTGGCACGTCCTCTTCAGTATTTTGGTGCTTCTATAGTTCCCCAATCTGCAAAAAAACTCCGTAGATGTCAATCTACGGGGTTTTTAAGAGTGGAGGCCAAAGTTTTTTGCAAGAGCAATCTACCGGCGAGTGAGATCAAATCGTTCGTTCGCTTTCGTTGTTATCTCGAAGCGAGAGCAATGCCAGGCAGAAGACAGCTGCACGACCGATCTCTACACACTGGCCGGCTAACTGACCGAGTCAGCATGAGAAGGGATCTGGCCGTGATCAATATATTGAGGGCGAGCCATCAATAGGCCACCACACTACTTAACCGCCTCTTGGATGCACCTTTAGAACCGTGAATTACCGCCCCGCAATAAAATCTATCAATTGACTCACCAACCCAAGGCGCCTTAATAATTTTTAAGAATATATCAACAAGTTATATGCCATATTTAATTTTTAAATAACACTAAACCCATAAGTCCTTTATAAATGACTACCACAACAAGAAGGCAACGAAAACGTGATAAGCATATAACACTTCAAATCAATGGACACGAAGGAATGTACTCGTATGACTATCTTGGCAAAACATCTTGTTAACCCACTCACCACGTCGGCGCAGCTCCGAACAAGTGAAGATTACCAGGCCCTCTATAATTTTTCACACACCTATGATCGAGGAGGATTTAATTCCCCACAGGGCAAGCCGTCTTACACTGTTGCGCAGGCCGCGGATGAAATCACTCGAGGAGGTTACTATTGGGGTGACAACGACCACAATGGGAAATACAACTTCACCTACAGTTTTCTGACTTCAGAAAGTCAAGCATACGCCTCCGAGAATGTTTCTGGCTTCAGCGCATTCAACGCTCAACAGAGATCCCAAGCAGCTCTTTCGTTCCAATCCTGGTCGGACGTCGCCAACATTTCATTCATCGAATCCAGAAGCGGAGGCGACGCACATATATCACTGGGCAATTACAGTAATGACCTGCAGCATGGTGGTGCCAGATCAGCATTTGGATTCTATCCAAATAACAGCGGAAATAGCGATGCGTTGTTTTATACCAATCAAAACTATCAAGAAAATTTAACACCGGCAAACGGCAATTATGGTCGTCAAACCTTGACCCATGAAATTGGTCACACACTTGGACTGCAGCATCCAGGTTCGTACGACGCCAGTGTGGGTCAACCGTCGTATTCGGATGCGAAATATGCCGAAGATACACATGCTTACTCCGTGATGAGTTACTGGAGCGAGAGCAACACCAACCAGAACTTCAGTAAAGGTGGTGTCGAAGCCTATGCTGCGGGCCCGCTGATCGACGACATCGCCGCGATCCAGAAGCTTTACGGTGCCAACTACAGTACTCGCGCCGGTGACACGACCTACGGGTTCAACTCCAATACCGGGCGTGATTTCCTCACTGCCACATCCGATGCCGACAAGCTGGTGTTTTCGGTATGGGATGGTGGCGGCAACGACACTCTGGACTTCTCCGGTTTCACTCAAAACCAGAAGATCAACCTCACTGCCACCTCGTTTTCTGATGTGGGCGGCCTGGTCGGCAACGTGTCGATCGCCAAGGGTGTCACCATCGAGAACGCATTCGGCGGTTCGGGCAACGACCTGATCATTGGTAACCAGGTCGCCAACCTCATCAAAGGCGGGGCCGGTAACGACCTCATCTACGGCGGCGGCGGTGCGGACCAACTGTGGGGCGGTGCCGGCAGCGATACCTTCGTGTACGGTGCCAGTTCCGATTCCAAGCCAGGGGCTGCGGACAAGATCTTCGACTTCACCTCCGGTTCAGACAAGATCGACCTGTCCGGTATTACCAAGGGTGCGGGCGTGACCTTCGTCAATGCATTCACCGGCCATGCCGGCGATGCCGTGCTGAGCTATGCCTCGGGTACCAACCTGGGCACCTTGGCCGTGGACTTCTCCGGGCACGGTGTGGCGGACTTCCTCGTCACCACCGTCGGCCAGGCAGCCGTCAGCGACATCGTGGCGTAATACAAAGCGCGGCGCTTCGTGCGCCGCGCTCAGTGATTGGAAAGGAACTCACGATCAAATACTCGGTTCTACCCATGCAGCTGCGCCCCACTATTGCTGCAATGTGGAGCGGCTGCACTTCTCCCTAGTTGATTTCGGTTACGAAATTTTCGCGAGACCGCCGTACTTTTTTCAGGTTTACCAGCCAGTCAGACTCTGCTGCCCGATACCCCAAAGGCAGGAACACCACACTGCGCAGATGCCTGGCTCCCAGTCCCAGAATCTCATCGACAGCCGATGGGTCGAAACCTTCCATGGGCGTCGCATCGACTTGCTCGGATGCCGCGGCGATTAAAGCCGAGCCGAGGCCGATATAGGCTTGGCGCGCAGCCGCTTGATAGTTGGCCTCCTGCCCACGCTCGGCGACTATACCGAGGAGCATTTGACGGTAGTCTTCCCACCCCTGGTTGACGGTAGCTCGTACCGTATTGGTCAGGTCGAACATCATGTTGACACGCTCAGGCGTGATGTCATCCCAGGCGGCGAACACCAGCAAATGAGAGCAGTCAGTCACCTGGGACTGATTCCAGCTGACCGCCTTAATCTTTTCGCGAATTTGCGGATTGGTCACCACCAGCAATTCAAATGGCTGGAGCCCGCTCGACGTCGCCGTCAGGCGTACCGCCTCCAGGATTCGCTCCAGCTTTTCAGCAGGTATTGTCTTGGACGAATCGTAACTTTTCGTCGCATAACGCCAATTCAGCAACTCGGTTATTTTGCTCATTCTTCACATTCCACGTAGGTCAACGGTGTTTATCCAGCCCAATCCGATTACCTTCCGGATTACGCTGCGGCTTATACTGCGGATTAAAGTCAACTTGAAGGTCAAGCAAAAAATGAAGATAGGCGAGATTGCGCGACGTACCGGCCTTGCTGCTTCAGCAATACGCTACTACGAGGAGCAAGGCCTGCTGGACGCCCCCACGCGCGACATGAACAACTATCGCTATTACAGCGAATCCACCATTAAGCGCCTGGAAGTCGTGATCCACGCGCAAAGGCTGGGGTTTTCCCTCGACACCATTCGTGGCCTTTTCCTTCATGACGGGAGCTGCTCCAAATCCCTCACTCTGGAACAGATCAATGTACGTCTGGAGGAGATACAGCAAATCGAAGCCACGCTAAAAGTGCAGCGTGAGGAGTTGTTGATGCTGCAACAAACCCTCGAAGAAAGCCTTCGTACTGGCATCGCTCCGGGATTGGATTGCCCGCGCAGCGCTGAGCGATCAAGGCCTGATCGAGCCGTAGTCATGCGAAGCAAGCACATGATGGCTACCGGCAAGTGACGAGAACGCGATACTGCAGGATATAGATTGCTGTAAAACGACAGGCATGAAAAAACCCCACAGCATCTGCGACCCTGTGAGGTTTTATCGCCAGCTGTACCGATGCCGCATCAAACCACGCTGATCATCTCTGCGCTCAGCTGTGCCGCATTGAACCCCACCAGGGTGACACTGCTGTCCCCTGCCAGAATCACGCTGTCACTGCCGTTCTGGGTGGTGGACCCGATTACAGCATCGGCGCTCGCAAACAACGACTTGGAGAACACCAGCAGATCATGCCCGTTCTGATGGATGTTGAAGTCGCTGATCACGTCATGGCCGAACCCGCGCTGATCAAACACAAACAAGTCGCTGCCCACGCCACCACTGAGCAGGTCATTGCCCTGCCCGCCGATCAACACGTCATTACCACTGGCGCCATACAGCGAGTCGTTTCCCGTGCCGCCCAGCAGCGTGTCGTTGCCGTCACCGCCGTGCAGCAGGTCATTTCCGGCGCCACCGTCGAGCCGATCGTTGCCGTTCTGGCCGAATATCAGGTCGCGAGCTGCAGTGCCTTTCAGGGTGTCGGCCAGTTGGCTACCTTCAATAGATCTGGCGTAAGCCTTGTCGGCGCCGAACAGGCCATCGAAATCCAGCTTGCCGTTGGTGACCGTATAAGACGGTGTCAGCGCCTGCCCGATACCGCTGAAGATGCCACCGATAACAGGTAACTGACCGAGCGTGTTGGCAAGGCCGGTTTCGAACTCCACATGCTCTACGCCATGCAGTTCTTTAAGGCCGTATTGGCCGCTGCTATCGTTCAAAAACAACGTACCGTCGCTCAGTTTCACGGCTTCGTAGGAGGACGCCGTACCTTTGAGAAAGACTTTGTCATCGCCTGCACCGCCAGCGACGATATCGGTACCGGTACTGACCCGGAAACTGTCGTCACCACTGAACCCGTCGAGGAAGTCATCGCTGCGACCATCCTGCAGCTTGTCTGCACTGTCGGTGCCCAGCAGGAAGGCCGGTGTGCCGTAATGGTTGGAGGTGGCGGTCTGTTTGTCGCTGACCCAGGTGAAGCTGCGGCTGATCGCGTCGAGGTTACTGATCACGATGGTGCTATCGCGCTCGATGTAATCGTAGAACGTCGACTGGGCGATGCGCTGGATGGGGTTGATGAAAATACCTTCGAGGTGCGCAGCCCATCCTGACAAGTTGGCAATGGAAAACGGACCATTGGGCCAGGTTGGCAGGGCGTAGATCGTATCGAACAGCACGATATTGTCGGTCGTCGAGGTGTAACTGGCGTCACTCCCCTGAAGAGCGTCGATGATGGCGCTTCCCACGTTGGTTTCCTGCCCAGTGAGGCGGTGCACCACATCGTTTTCAAAACCGAAGTTGTAGATTCCGTCGCTGTTGCTGGACTTGGGCGACTCCATGCCAAAGTAGTCCGAATCCTTGAAGAAACCGTCTGCCAGCGTGTCCTTGCCGATATACATGCTGTTAGTGACTGAGCCGCCCTGGCTGTAGCCGGTTACCAGCACATCCTTGCCGCTCAGGTTGTGGTCTATCGCGTAATCCTTGATTGAGTTGAGCAGGTACTCATAGCCGTTGATATACGAGTTGTCGATCATGGCCGGCCAACCCAGCAGATCAGTCAGGGAGTTGGTGCCGGCAATGGAAAACCCCATTTTCAGCAATTGACCACTGTCATCGTATTGACCAAACACCCTGGCCTGGGAGCCGAACACGCCATCGCCGGTGAAGCTTCCGGTGATATCGGTGTGGCTGCTATCAACGCTCAGTTCATTGGCGCCGATTTCACGCCAGCCTTTGGGCAATGCAAAGGTGTTGCCCTCCCCCAGTACCGCCCCTGGAATGTTGTAGAGCGCGCCTACGGTCGCGACACCGCTGGTGTAAGTGGCGAGGTTCCAGGCATCTGAAATCAGCACACGGGCATCTTGCCCCTTGTAATCGAATATAGCCATGTCAGTACTCCTTGAGCCCAACGATCAACACCGAAGTCGACGGCAATAACTGATACGCCGGGCTAAACAATATGCATTGAAGTTGTTGTTGTGCATTCTGTTCAGGCTGCTTCTTTTCTTAATATCGACTTTGACCATTAAGGAAGCTTGTCAACATTAGCGTAGGAGTGCAGTGAGGAAGTGACCGACTATCGGATTAAAGGAGCATATTGTTAGGGATACATACGACATAACTGCCATGAGCAATATTTACTAAGCACGATAGAAAAATCTGTTTTTTTCGTGACCCACTGGTCAAAAAAGTAGGGCGTCGTGCTCTTCTCTGAAAAAGCAAAAATTTGATTGAGAACCAGACAGAAAATTGAAAAATGGAGGCGGAGAAAATGCCTGACTTATTGGCTCAGAACAACCAAAGAAACCTGTCACTTTTTACCCGATTTGCGACCTCACCTTTTTACCAGACTCAATTTACAGCTTCAGTCACGAGGCTTGCAGCTTGAAACTGAAAACCCACGAGACAGTACTTCAAATCCAGAACCTCCATGATCTTTAAACCTAAAATTGATGCCCTCAAGCTGATCTGCGGAAACATTTTCCAGTTCTATCTCGCTCAAGTAAAAAGCACCGTTCACTTCGGGAACTTTAAACCGACTCACCCCCATAAATTTTAAGCCAACTTCGTATTCAAAACGCTCAAACTGATAAAGCATGACAAGTCCAATCTCATACGTCGAGGCATCCTCTCCCGAGTATTCTTGCCGAACATTAAAGCTTAATACGAGATTCAAATTGTACAAATTAAATCCTGGAATAATCGAAAGTTTTTCAACCCCATCTATATTGCTTTCTATCGCTTGCACATCCCCTCCCAACACGAAAAATGGGAAAGTTTTATTTTTTGGATACTCACTCGCCATATCTAATAGGACTCCTAAATCAAATAAATCTGTCACCTTTTTGGCACTGCCCACTTGGCTGGCAGTGGTCTTCAACTGGCTCTTGCCGCTTTTGGACAGCCCCAGGAACCCGGACTTGGTCTTCTTGCTGTAGGAGCCATGCTCCTCGACACCTGACAGCACCGCGATGTCACCCGTCGCGCCTAGCAACATGTCGCCGCCTGCTTTCAACTGGCTGCCGATCACGGTGACGTCACGCCCGCCGTCGATGCTCATGCCGCCATCGGCTTGCTTGCTGGCGTTGACGGTCAGGTCTTTGCCGGCTTCGACGACGGAGGCTACGTTGGTGCTGTCGTAGCTTTCCTGCTGCCGACTTTTGCTGCGACCGAACGAGCCTTTGCTCTTTTTCGAGTAGAACGAAGCGTCTTCATCCAGTGCCGACAGAATGCTCACATCGCGTTGTGCATCAAGGGCCACGTTGCCGCCACCGGAAATTCGGCTGGCGGTGAGTTCCAGGTCTTTACCGGCATTGAGCGACACGTCGCCGCCGGCCGTCAGTACGCTGGAAACCTGGCTGATGTGATCCTTGGACTGAGTGACCTTCTTGGACTTGCTCGATGAATGCTGTTCGTCGACGGCCGACGAGATACTCAGGGTACAAAGTCAAGTCCAACTTTCCCGTGGTTGGGTCTAAACCCCGCCTGCTCGCAGTCATCTTTGTATCATCAGATCCCCGGGACAATTGCAAATAACGAATCACTATTTGGGTAGCTACAAATATAATTTCTCGCCCTAACTAAACTTCTCCTCAAGAAAACAGAGCCCGGCTCATCGGGCTCTTGGTCGCAATACCAATTATCATAAGTTTGCTCAACTGTCCCGTCACCCAGCTGATATACATCCCCGCCTAGGATGGGAACATCTAAAGCTTCGAGTTCGTTAATGACACGTAGAGCGTCATCACGCCTTAAAGCCCAGTTCTGCACCCCCATAGATTCCAGTAGTAGTCCACAATTCAGGATCGCGTCAATCCGCTCAGACCAGATAAAATTCATGCCCATTGCTCCTAATTCGGTTTGAAAAGCCTATGATTTATTGATCCGTCCGGCTCTTTTATGAACTCGAAAACGCCTTGTTTTCCACGATACTCCCCTGGAATTTTCAGCATATCTCTTTCAACGCCATCCCCACCTGTAATTTTCGTTATTTCTCCAGCCCCCTGAAAAACTTTTACACTTTCAGGAAAAGCATGGAGATCACCTGTCTTGATCTGACCTAATACTTTATTCGTGTATTTGGTGCCTGCGAAGAAATCATCTGTAGCGGAATTTCCTTCTGTTCCAGAACCATGATTTTCACTAAACACATTCCCCGGATCAAGTCGATGCTCCGGCGTCACATACTTGCCATCATCCTGTCGCCCGTCCAGCTGCGTCCCACCGGTATGAACCGTCGGAGCAACCACACTGCCATCACCAAAACCGCCACTGCTCGGATGCACGGCGATGTCCGTGAGGATCGGATTGACCAGACTGCGATTGCCAGGATCCAGCAGATGGATCGGGAATGCCGTACCGACAATCACATCCCAGATCAATATGCTGTTTTTCATGCTTTGCGCAGCATTCTCTCCAGTTTTGGCTGTTGCCTCAACCAGGGAATTTGCCGCAATACGCAAGTTTTCCTGAGTGGTTGGGTTAGCTGCAACTAATGCGCCGCCTATGGCTGTGATGCCCGCCATAGCGAGAGGTATGGCCGGTAAGAAGTTACTTTCTCCCGGACTGCTGTTGTTCAAACTCTTCAGTAAGGGACAAAAAAGGGGACAGATTTATTTTCAGAATCCAGTGCTACATTTCAAGATTCCGATAAACCTAAAATTTTAAATCACATCTGCCGCCTTTTTCCTTCCCCAAGCCACTACTAAAAAGAGCAGTGAAGGGCAGAGGCTTTGCAATAAACAGATAAAACAACACCGGCGGGAGCTGGTGTTGAGTGAAGTCTATGCAAAACAATTACTCATAAACTTTCGACGCACATAAAATCTTTGCAAAGGTACTCCAGCTAGGGCTAATAACTTCATTGTCGCCAGAGTTTTTTGCGTACATATCCATTGATCTAATCCAGGCTTCCATTGCAGCTAAAAACCTTTCTAAGTCCGGATTTTCCCAGTCATTTGGATTAAGCACCAACCCCTCTCTGAACTCTCCAATAAAATCCGCAAGATCTTCTTTTGTCTGTATATCTCTAACTCGCTCAAAACTCATACAGCCCTCACTTACAAACACCTCGAACACAGATAATCGAACCATTATTGGGGGTAGTCATTTTCCATCCTTCCTTAGCAACCTCTGCTGGCGTAGCCGGAACAACTTTGATTGGAACTCCTGCCTCAGACGCAGCAAGCAAACGTCTGTTGTCCAAGCTGTAAACCGCCCCATCCTTCTCAAATACCCGGATAGGAGGCAAGTCATCTGGAGAAATCTTCCCTGACTTCAGCCCGTCAATTGTTGACTGGAGAGTTTTGCCATCTTTAAAGGTATTCGAAACACTATCTTGCGTGAACCGGATATCTTTGGGGTTCGCATAACCAGTCAAGTTAGATGGCAATGCAGATGGCAGCTTTTGACCAGCGGTTCCTACTCCAGCAAAAATCTTGCTGCCGCCCTTCACGCCTAAAGACTTAACCTCCCCAAGCACAGCATCCATCAAAAACTCAGTCGCTACAACATACTCATCTCCATGCAAAAGGTTATCAGGGTCAGCTTTAGCCTCCGCATGAAATTCCCTCATGGTTTCAACGGTACGGTCTGTCAGCTTTGCAGCGAGCTCGATAGCTTTAGATTCTTTGAACTCTCTGTACTGATCCCCCATTGCCGCTTCAGCTGCTGCATGTGCGACAACACTCACTACCAGCTTCATAGGCCCCATCATGGCCTGCACGCTAAGCATCGCAGCCTGAAACTGCTCTGCGGGCAGCTTCTGGGAAAGCTTGACTATATCAACGATGCCATTGAGCGCTGCTTCACCCCCGTTACGCGGCAGGTCATCAACGAGCACGGCCGGTAACTCGTACCCTGAGCCCGTCTTCGGCTGGGTGGAAGGTGTAGCACGGCAACTGCCATCGTCCATGCAGCCCTTGATTTTCTTATCGTAAATTGCCGCCTTTTCCGAGAAGTCATTCAGTGCGCTTATAACGTCTGGCGGAAGCGCATCCAGAGTGTTAGGCGCGAGGCCCTTGCGCACCAGATTCTTTGAGATTGTCAGCGCCTGCTCATCGCCGAATTTTTTGCGGATATTCGCCGAGACATCGTCGATGCTGACCCGCTGAGCCTGGATCTCGCCCTTGATCTTGTCGAGTGCGCCGGCAACTGCTTCGATCTTTTTCTTTTGGTTGTCTTTGAAATTGACAACGTCTGCCACCAGGTCTTTGGCGGCTTTCTCAGGATCCATCACAGCATCAATGGACGAACTACTCGCATACAGATCCGTTCGCTTTTCATCATCCTTGGTGATCTCATAGGCCTTGCTCACATCCCGGTTCAACCCGGCCGTAGAGTCAGCGTCTGTCTCAGCATCCTTGCGTACGACGATTTCACCTGCCCCCACCGTGGCTCGGACAATCTGCTCACGCTCTTTCTCGTAGTTCCAACCCTCAACGCTCCAACCGGTTTGACCTTCCTTGCCTTTGCCCGCCTGGCTGCTGTCTTGTACGGTGTTGCCTTTGCTTTCACTGCT
>Ga0308157_10001954_pt1 | contig 37502 bp, 32 predicted proteins | sample PhyBR1_FD_201035 | JGI IMG/M metagenome (GOLD analysis project Ga0308157, IMG submission 201035) | Phyllosphere microbial communities from UC Gill Tract Community Farm, Albany, California, United States - DLSLB.R1 | ecosystem: Host-associated > Plants > Phyllosphere > Unclassified | place: USA... | reverse complement strand
GTCTTGGCGATCTGGCTTGCCGACTGGCCTTCCAGCCAGAGCTTCTTCAGCGCGCCGACGCGGTCTTCAGTCCAGCTAGCTGTGGTCATGGCCACCCTCCCGGGGATCGGATTCAATATCTTGGGTCACCAACGGATTTCACCGCCTCGACCTACTTCTAATCGTAAAGCAGCCCTTAAAACACGCAAGATGTGGCAATTCAGCTGTCCACAGAAACCAGATGTAGTGTGGTTAACGTCCCGTTTTGAATCAGTTTTGCGGCGCCTCGCAAAACGTCGGGCGCCTTGCGAAACCAGCTTAGCGGGCGCATCTGGGCGCCTATGAAGACCGATCTCGCCGCCACTCGCCCTTCCGGCTTGCCCCAACCGCGTCGCTACGACGGGATCAACTGGGTCGGCCTGCGCACCCTCTACCTGCGTGAGGTGCGCCGTTTCTGGAAGGTGGGCGCCCAGACCGTGGCGGCGCCGGTGGTGACGACCCTGCTCTACATGCTGGTCTTCGTGGTGGCCTTGAAGGGCGCGCGGCCGCCGCTGCACGGCACCCCCTTCGCCGAGTTCGTGGCCCCGGGCCTGATCATGATGGCCATTCTTCAGAACGCCTTCGCCAACGCCTCGTCTAGCCTGATCCAGGCCAAGATCATGGGCACGGCGACCGACTTCCTGACGCCGCCGCTCAGCCCGCTGGAGCTGACCATCGGCTTTACCCTGGGCGCTGCGACGCGCGGCGTGGCGGTCGGTCTGGTGACGGCCCTGTGCGTCCTGCCCTTCGCCAAGCTGGGCGTGGCCAACGTGGCCCTGATCGTCTGGTTCGGCCTGATCGCTTCCCTGCTGATGGGGATGACGGGCGTGCTGGCGGGTCTGTGGTCCGAGAAGTTCGACCACCTGTCGGCGGTGCAGAACTTCGTGGTCATGCCGATGACCTTCCTGTCGGGCACCTTCTACTTGATCGACAGCCTGCCCGAGCCCTTCGCCAGCATCAGCCGCTTCAACCCCTTCTTCTATCTGATCGACGGCTTCCGGGCCGGCTTCATCGGCCACGCCGAGGGCAATCTGATGATCGGCGTGGTCATGAGCGCGGTGCTGACGGTGCTGATGGGTGCGGCCTGCTGGCTGGTGTTCCGTTCGGGCTGGCGCCTGAAGAGCTGAGCCTTTAGGCAGGGCGGATCGGCTCCGGGGAGAGGGGCCTCTGGGAGGTTCCTCATGCTGTTCCGATCCGTTCTGGCGTCCGCCGTCGCCGTCGCCGTCGCCGCGCTTCTGTCCACGCCCGCGTTGGCGCAGGACGCCGAGGCGCTGAAGGCCCAGGTCGCCGCCTATGTGCAGCCCTCCAATAGCGAGCGGATGAACGTCCTTGTGGGCCAACTGCGCGCTGCCGGCTTCAATCCGACTATCGAGACCTTCGAAGGCGGTGGCCGCGCCGGTCCGATGCAGGGCTCCAACGTCGTCGTCACCATTGGCGAGGGCGCCAAGGAAATCCTGCTGACCGCCCACTATGACGCGGTCAAGCTGCGCGACGGGACCATGTCCCAGGGCGTGATCGACAACGCTGGTTCGGTGGTGGCCCTGATCGAGGCGGCCAAGATCCTGCGCGACAAGCCCCTGAGCCACCGCGTCCGCGTCATCTTCTTCGACCAGGAAGAGCTGGGCCTGATCGGCGCCAGGAAGTGGATCGAGGCCCACGGGATCGCCCATGTCGCCGCCGTGGTGAACTCTGATGTGGCCGCCTATGGCGACACCATGATGTACGGCCAGAACAACGGGCCGCAGTCGGCCTTCGTCACTCGCGCCACCCAGGAACTGTGCGCCGAGCGCGCCCTGCAGTGCGTCGGCTTCCCCGAATATCCGCCCTCGGACGACCGCGCCTTCTCGGCGGCGGGCGCGCCGGTGGTGTCGCTGGGCTTCCAGGACGAGGTCGGCGCCCACCAGATGTGGCTGGCCTTCAACGGCGGTGAGAACAAGGGTCTGGCCGAGGGCTTTGTCCCGCAAGTCTTCCGCGTGATCCACTCCAAGGACGACGCCATCGAGGCTGTTGAGGGGGCAACCATCGCCACCGCCGGCGCCACCTACGCCGCCCTGATCCAGAAGCTGGACGCGCAACTGCGCTGACAGCGGTCGGCACGGTGTTGACTATGGGCAAATAGCGCCCGACAAGTCCCTCACCCTTTTTGAAGCGGTCCCGTCGCAGGTGCGCCGGGGCCGTCTCGCTTTATGGAGTCTGCCTGTGTCCGGTCATCTGATGGGTGTCTACAATCGCGCGCCGCTGGAAGTGGAGCGCGGCCAGGGCGTCCGCCTGTGGTCCACTGACGGGACCGAGTATCTGGACTGCGTCTCGGGCATCTCGACCAACGCCCTGGGCCACGCCCACCCCAAGCTGGTGCAGGCGGTCAAGGATCAGGCCGAGAAGCTGTGGCACGTCTCCAACATCTTCAAGATTCCGGGCCAGGACGCCCTGGCTGACGCCCTGTGCGACAAGTCCTTCGCCGACGTGGTCTTCTTCACCAACTCGGGCACCGAGGCGGTCGAGTGCGCCCTGAAGACGGCGCGCAAGTTCCACTCGGCCAACGGCCAGCCGGAACGCATCGACATCTACGGCTTCGACGGTTCCTTCCACGGCCGCACCTATGGCGCCATCAACGCCGCCGCCAACCCCAGCTACACCGAGGGCTTCGGGCCCAAGATGGAAGGCTTCCATCAGCTGAAGTGGGGCGACAAGGAGGCCCTTGCGGCGGCCTTTGAGAACCCGACCACGGCGGCTGTCATCCTGGAGCCGGTTCAGGGCGAGGGCGGCTGCCGTTCGACCCCCGAAGAAGACCTGCGCTGGATGCGCGAGATGGCCGACCAGTACGGCGTCCTGATCATCTTCGACGAGGTCCAGTGCGGCATGGGCCGGACCGGCAAGCTGTGGGCCCACGAATGGGCCGGCATGACGCCGGACATCATGGCGGTGGCCAAGGCCCTGGGCGGCGGCTTCCCCATCGGCGCCTGCCTGTCGACGGCCGAGGCGGCCAAGGGCATGACGGTCGGCGCCCACGGCTCGACCTTTGGCGGCAACCCCCTGGCCATGGCCGTCGGTCAGGCCGCCTTCGACGAGGTGTCGTCGGACGCCATCCTGGCCAACGTCAACGAGGTGGCCGGCTATCTGAAGCAGCAGCTTCACGGCCTGGCCGAGCGCTTCCCCGACGTGATCGTCGAGGTGCGCGGCAAGGGTCTGCTGGTCGGCGTCAAGCTGGTCCCCAACAACCGCGACTTCATGGGTTGGGCCCGCGACGAGGCCAAGTTGCTGGTCGCCGGCGGCGGCGACAACCTGGTCCGCATCCTGCCGCCGCTGAACATCACCCTCGAAGAGGCCCGCGAAGCCGTCGAGAAGTTCGAAACGGCCTGCGAGTTCGCCCGCACCAAGCTGGCGGCGTAAGTGCTTTCTCCCTCCCCTTCATGGGGAGGGTGGCTGAGCCCCCATCGGGGGTGAAGTCGGGTGGGGACGACGTCCCTTCATTTCCGGTTTCCGCAAGGTCGCCCCCACCCGGCCCCTGCGGGACCACCCTCCCCAGAGCGGGGAGGGAGAGGTTCTGTCATGGTCCGTCACTTCCTCGACATTCATCGGCTGGACTCGGCCGACCTGCGCGCCATTCTGGACGACGCCCACGCCCGCAAACAGGCGCGCAAGGGCTGGCCCCAGGGGCGTCCCGACGCCGACGCGCCGGGCAAGGACCGCGTCCTGGCCATGATCTTCGAGAAGAACTCGACGCGCACCCGTTTCAGCTTCGACGCGGCCATTCGTCAGCTGGGCGGCTCGGCCATCATCGCCACCGCCTCGGATATGCAGTTGGGGCGCGGCGAGCCGGTCGAGGACACGGCCAAGGTCCTGTCGCGCATGGTCGACGCCGTGATGATCCGCGCCAACAACCATGAGGACGTCGAGCGTTTCGCCCGCGTCTCCACCGTGCCCGTCGTCAACGGCCTGACCGACCGCAGCCACCCGTGCCAGATCCTGGCCGACCTGCTGACGATCGAGGAGCACCTGGGTCCGATCGCGGGCAAGACCGTCGCCTGGGTCGGCGACGGCAACAACGTCTGCCACAGCTTCATGCACGCGGCGGCCAAGTTCGGCTTCCGTCTGAACGTCGCCTGTCCGGCGGAATACCACCCCGACCTGCGTGACCTGGAGAAGGGCGGCGCCCACGTCTTCCTGACCAGCGACCCGCGCGAGGCCGTGGTCGGCGCTGACGTCGTGGTCACCGACACCTGGGTGTCGATGGGCGATCAGGACTATGAGGCGCGTCTGGCGGCCTTTGAGCCCTATCAGGTCGACGAGGCCCTGATGGAGCGGGCCAACGCCGACGCCGTCTTCCTGCACTGCCTGCCCGCCCACCGCGGCGAAGAGGTGACGGACGAAGTCATCGACGGCCCGCGCTCGCTGATCTGGGACGAGGCCGAGAACCGCATCCACGCCCAGAAGGCGGTGCTGGCTTGGTGTTTCGCAGGCGAGTGAACCTCGCTGCGAAGGGGCTCTAACGCCTCGCCCGCGGGGCGAGGCTGCTTGAGGGCCTTTTTTCCGCGCTCGCCTCAGTAGGGGGGCGGGACGGTGCGTCCGCTCAGGGTCGAGGCCAGGTGGATCAGCAGCAGGAAGGTCAGCGCCCCGGCGACCAACATGATGAACCGCCACGGCATCATGCGCGGCCCCTTTGACAGGTCCGGCGGCCGCGCCCCGCGCCAGCCGGAAAACACGGCGACGGCGATGGCGGCGGCCAGCAGAGTCAGGGTCAGCGAAGGGCTCATGGCGAGGGCAGGTGGCGTTTAAGGCGCCGCTTCGCAAGGCGAAAATTCGCGAGAAGCTGAATCTAAACGCAGCGTTAACCATGTCGGGTTGAAAAGCGCGACATCGCGATCAAGCGCTGCCGGTGATTCTGTCGCCTCAGGCGCCAGATATTGCGGTTAACGACACGTTTACACGCTTGATCTGGAGCGGTAGCGTCCCACAAAGACTCGGGAGGCGAATCAGTGAGCGCAGCAGCGCCGTGGAGCGTGAAGGGGATAGACCCCAAGGCTCGCGAGATCGCCAAGGACCTTGCGCGCCGTTCAGGCATGACGCTCGGCGAGTGGCTGAATTCCATGATCATGGACGAGCCGGACGAGGACGAGGGCGTCACGCCTCTGCCGCGCCGCACGCCCATTCCCGACCCCTATGACCGTCGCAGCCGTTCGCGTCGGCTGGACGACGTCTATGGCGCCGACGAGGACGACCTGCGCCTCGGCGCCTCGCTGGAAATCATCGCCGGTCGGCTGGAGGCCGCCGAGCGCCGCTCGACCATCGCCATTCAGGGCGTTGATCAGGCCGTGGCCGGTCTGGTGCGGCGGATGGAGAAGCAGGACGAGATCGGCCTGGGCTATGCGCGTCGGATCGACGACATCGCCGACGAACTGCGCGAGGGCCACAAGCGCCTGCGCCGCTTCGAGCAGGAGACGGGGCCCAAGAGCGACGAAGGCTTCGCCCGACTGGACGCCGCCCTGGGCGCCGTCTCCAGCCGTCTGTTCGATCTGGACGAGCGTCAGCGGAACACCATCGGCGAACTGCGCGAGCGGATGGAGGCGGTCGAGAAGGCTGCGGGTCCCGGTCCCGGCACGGATGTTCTGGCTCAGGTCGGCGTCCGGCTGGACGAGGCGCAGGAGCGCACCTCTGACGCGCTGAAGGGGCTGGAACGATCGTTCGCCGCCCTGGATCTGCGGCTACGCGCCGCCGAGAGCCAGGTCGAGCCCGAGCATAGCCGTGAGGCGGCCCGGTTCGAGAAGCTGGCCGAGACCCTGACGCGGCAGGTCGAAGGCAGCCGCGTCGAGATGATGCGCCGCCTCGACGTGGCCGAAACCGAAGGCCGTGTGGATCGCATCGAGCGCGCCCTGGCCGCTGTCGGCGATCAGACTCGCGCCGCCGAGCAGCGCTCAGCCGACGCCGTGGAAGCCATGGGCCGTGAGGTTCTGCGCATCGCACAGAATCTGAATCAGCGGGTCGAGAAGGTCGAGGTCGGCGCTGTCGGCCCAGACGTCGAAGCCCTTGGCCAGGCCTTGAGCCAGACACTAGGCCGCGAACTGAACGAGAAGCTGGATCGCGAGATGCAGCGCCACGCCCAGGCGGTGGATCAGCGCATCACCCGCTCGGACGATCAGCACGCCCTGGCGCTGGAGCGTCTGGGCGGCGAGATCACCCGCATCTCGGATCGCCTGTCCGAACGTATCGCCCAGTCGGAACGTCGCTCGGCCCAGGCCCTGGACGATATCAGCCGTCGCCTGACCGAAAACACCGACAAGATCGAGCAACGCCACGACCGCGCCTCGGGCGAACTGGGCGAACGGATGCGCCAGAGCGAGGAGCGCACGGCGCGCCTTCTGGCCGAGGCTCGCGACAGCATGGAACAGCGCGGAAGCCGCGCGGCCCGTCGCGAAACGCCGCTGGAAAGCCCGGAGCCGACGCCCTGGAGCCCGGCGGAGAGCCCGAGCGGGGACTGGCGCGCCGCCGCCTTCGCCGATCCTGTCGCCGACCTGTGGTCCGAGGATACCCTGGGCGGGGTGCTGGACGCCGCGCCCTTCCCGAGCCCGACAGTCAGCGATCCCGAGCCGGTCTTCTCCGACCCTCTGGACGCCGAACTGAACGTCTTCGCGCCGGCCGAGGAGCCTGAGGCGCCGCCGTCGGCCCTGTTCGGCTCGAGCCCCGAGCGCGCTCGCTTCGGCGCGGTGTCGATGGAACTGGTCGACGAGGTTGAACCGAACTTCGCCGAGCAGTTGTTCGCCGCATCGGCGGCCGATGATTTCGGCGGCGCCGACGTCAGCGATGTCCTGGCCGATCCGGACCAGGGCGCGGTCGGCGGCTTGCCGCCGCTGGTGGACGGACCCGCGGGCGACGACGAGGACGGCTTCTCGGGCGACATCGACTTCATTGACCCGGCTGCGCTGAAGGCGGGCGCAGCCGCCGGTCGGGCCACCACCCGAGACACCTTGGACGCCGCGCGCGCCGCCATGGCCGGCGCCGAGGAAGCCCCGCGCAAGGGCTTCGGATTGAAGCGCGGCGGCAAGTCCAAGCTGCAGGAACGTCTGGATAAACAGGCCAGCCGCGAAGGCTCGACCATGCGCAAGGCCCTGGGCGCCTCGGCCGTGGCCGCTCTGGTCATGGGCGGTGGCTACGCCTCGCTGCAGCTGGCCGAAGGTTCGGGCCTGATCCTGCCCGACATGGCGACCCTGACCGGCGGCGCAGCCCCGGCGGCGGGAACGCCCGATGCGCCGATCGCGGCTGTGGCCCTCGACGCGACGCCGACCGAGGCTGTGCCGTCGCCGGACGTGGCGGCGAGCGAGGGTGCGGCCCTCTATGCGCGCGGCGTGCAGTTGATCGACAACGGCGACGACAGCGGTCTGGAGACCCTGAAGCGGGCGGCCAACCTGGGTTACGGTCCGGCGCAGATGCGTCTGGCGGGCCTCTATCAGGAGGGCGGCGCCGGCCTGACGCCTGATCCGGTCGAGGCGCGCGCCTGGGCGCGACGCGCGGCCGAGGGCGGCGAAGCGCGCGCCATGCATTATTACGCCATGCAGTTGTATGACGGCGAAGGCGGCGCGCGGAACCGCGTCGAGGCCCTGAACTGGCTCAAGAAGGCGGCTGAGGCCGGCCGCGTTGACAGCCAGTACAATGTGGCGCGTCTCTATGAGAAGGGCGACGAGGGTGTGGCCCCCAACGCGACTGAAGCCTTCAAGTGGTACATGATCGCGGCCCGACGCGGCGACCAGCAGGCCCTGGCGGCGGTGCAGCGGCTGACGCCCCTGACCTCGGCCGAGACGCGCCGCGTGGCCCGCGAGGCGGCGGACGCCTTCACAGTCGCGCCGTTGGCCTGACGGACGGCGGGTGAAGGCCCGGCGGGGGTGGCGGTTCGCCGCAGCCGCCGCTAAGACCGGGTTGTAGTCGCCTTTCCGGCGCAGTTCTGCGTTCCCTTCCAGCCGAAGGCGCGTGCCGTGGATATTTACCTGCCGATCGCCGAGGTTTCGGTGAACTGGCCGTTCCTGGTGATGCTGGGCGCGCTGGTTGGCTTTGTCTCGGGTCTGTTCGGCATCGGCGGCGGTTTCCTGATGGCGCCCGTCCTGGTCTTCATGGGCATCCCCCCGACCGTGGCCGTCGCCAGCCAGGCCAGCCACGTCGTCGCCTCCTCGACGTCGGGCGTGATCCGCTATTCCGGCATGAAGGCGGTCGACTACCGCATCGGCGGCATCATGGCCGTGGGCGGGGCGCTCGGCGCGCTCGCCGGGGTTGAGCTGTTCCGCTACCTGCGCCTGCTGGGTCAGGCCGATCTGGTGGTGGCGGTCTCCTACCTGGTCTTCCTCGGCGCCATCGGCAGCATGATGCTGTACGAGAGCCTGACGCAGATCCTGCACCGGGTGCGGGGCGAGACCCCGCCGCGCAAGGAGCGCCGGCGCCCCATGTGGCTGTACGGCCTGCCGTTCCGCATGCGCTTCCCGCGCTCGGGCCTCTACATCAGCGCCATTCCGCCGTTTGGCCTGGGCGTGTTCGCGGGCGTTCTGTCGGCCATCATGGGGGTCGGCGGCGGCTTCATCCTGGTCCCGGCCATGCTCTATGTGCTGCGGATGCGGGCCAATGTCGTGGTCGGCACCAGCCTGTTTCAGATCATCATCACCACGGCCATCACCACCATCCTGCAGGCCGGGCGCAACCAGACGGTGGACATCGTCCTGTCGACCATCCTGCTGCTGGGCGGGGTCGTGGGGGCCCAGTTCGGGGCCCGGTTGTCGGGCCGCTTCCGCGCCGAGGAGATGCGCGCGGCGCTTGGCCTGATCGTCCTTCTGGTCGGCATCCAGATGGGGCTGGAGCTGTTTGTGCGGCCCAGCGACCTCTTCCTGCTGGCCCCGGGAGTGTCGGACTGATGTTCCAGGCCCTGCCGCCCGAACCCGCGCCCATCGTCGCTCCGGTACAGCCCGGCGTGATCGAACGCTCGGTCGCCACCGAGGGCGAGGTGCGCGTCGCCGCCGCCCTGACCGACGCCCAGGTCAAGGTCGACTCCAGCTTCCGCGGCGCCTCCATTGTCCTCTATGGCGCGGTGTTCAATCCGACCGACACGCCCGCCGACGTGGTGGTGGTGGTGCGCGGCCCGGACGCCCCGGTGCGTCTGGTCAAGAAGACCCGCAACATGGGCGTCTGGCTGAACAGCCGCCCGGTCCTGTTCGAGGGCGCGCCCGGCTTCTACATGACCGCCTCGACCCGGCCCCTGTCGGACGTGGCGGACTTTGGCCAGTTGCGCCGGCTGGGCGTCGGCGTCGATCACCTGCGCATCGATGCGCCGCAGGAAAGCCGCACGGTCACCCGCTATGGCGTGCGCGACGTGGTGGTCAGCCGTCTGGGCGAGAACTACCTGGACTGGCGCCGGGCCGTGATCCGGCTGAAGGAGGCGGCGGCCCTCTACAATACCGATCCCGACGGCGTGCAGTTCGTCGACAAGGGCCTGTTCCGCGCCGAGGTCGAGCTGCCGACCGTGGCCCCGACCGGCAAATACTACGCCGAGGTCTGGCTGTTTCAGGAGGGGGCGCCGGTGTCGGTGTCCAACCTGACGCTGACGGTCGAGAAGGTCGGGCTGGAGCGCGACATCTATGAGTTCGCCCACCGCCGGCCGTGGTCCTACGGTGTGCTGTGCGTCATTCTGGCGGCCCTGACGGGCTATGCCGCGTCGCGAGTGTTCAGGAGTAGGTAGGGGGCTTCTTTTTAGGGCGCTATCGCTCGCCGCGCGGCGGCTCGCTGCCTGAGCGCAGTTCTATCTGCTGTCATCCCGGCCGCAGCGAAGCGGAGAGCCGGGACCCAGGCGGCGGCTCCACATGCGACGACGCTTCACACACCTCCACCCTCTGGGTCCCGGATAAGCGCTGCGCGCTTTCCGGGATGACGGCAAGGGAAGGGGCGTCAAAGAAAAAGGGCGGCTCCGAGGAGCCGCCCTTTCCGTTTCAGTCCGAAGTCAGCCGGATCAGGCCGCCTTCTTCTCCGGCGCGAAGCGGCCGTAGAAGGTCTCGCCCTTGGCGGCCATCTCGCGCAGCAGTTCGGGGACCTTGAAGCGGTCGCCGTAGGTCGCGGTCAGGCGGTCGGCGGTCTCGACGAAGGCTTTCAGGCCGGTCTGGTCGATCAGGGTGATCGGACCGCCCGACCAAGGCGCGAAGCCCCAGCCCAGGATGGCGCCCAGGTCAGCTTCACGCGGGTCGTCGATGACGCCCTCGGCCCAGCAGCGCGCGACCTCGACGGCCTGACGATAGAGCAGGCGCGTCTTCAGTTCGTCGACCAGTTCCGGGGTCGAGTCGTCGAACTTGACCGGGGCCAGTTCCGACAGGCCCGCCCACAGGGTCTTGGGCTTGCTGTCATAGTCGTAGAAGCCCTTGCCGTTCTTGCGGCCGTAACGGCCGCCCTCGACCATCTTGGCGACAATGTCGGCGCCCTCGGCCGGGACATAGGCGTCGCCCAGGTCGATCGCCGTCTGCTTGGCGATCTTGTAGGAGAGGTCCAGGGCCACGTCGTCGTGCATCTCCAGCGGGCCGCGCGGCATGCCGGTCATCCGGCCGACGTTGTCGATCAGGGCCGGGGCATAGCCCTCTTCGAGCATGGCCATGCCTTCCATCAGGAAGGTGGAGAAGCAGCGCGAGGTGTAGAAGCCGCGGCTGTCGTTGACGACGATCGGCGTCTTCTTGATCTTCAGGACGTAGTCGATGGCCTTGGCGATGGCGGCCGGGCCGGTCTTCTCGCCGAGGATGATCTCGACCAGCATCATCTTGTCGACGGGCGAGAAGAAGTGGATGCCGATGAAGTCCTCGGGACGGACCGAAGCCTCGGCCAGGCCGGTGATCGGCAGGGTCGAGGTGTTGGAGCCGAAGACGGCGCCTTCAGCCAGTTGCGCCTCGGCGCGTTTGGTCACGTCGGCCTTGATCTCGCGGTTTTCGAACACGGCCTCGATGACCAGGTCCGAACCCTTGATCAGGTCATAGTCGGTGGTGGCGGTGACCAGGGCCAGGGTGGCGTCGAACTTCTCCTGGGTCATCTGACCGCGCGACAGGCGCTTCTTCAGCAGTTCCTCGACGTGGGCCTTGCCCTTGTCGGCGGCTTCCTGGGTCTGGTCGATCAGGACGGTTTCGATGCCGGCCATGACCTGCACATAGGCCACGCCTGCGCCCATCATGCCGGCGCCCAGCACCGTGACCTTCTTGGCGTCCGACTTCGGCACGCCCGCCGGACGCACGGCGCCCTTGTCCAGTTCCTGCTTGGACAGGAAGAGGCTGCGGATCATGGCCTGGGCCTGCGGCGTCATCAGGGTCTTGATGAAGTAGCGGGTCTCGATGCGCAGGGCCGCGTCCATCGGCACCTGAACGCCCTCATAGACGGCCTTCATCAGGTTGGTGGCGGCGGGATAGTTGCCGTAGGTCTGCTTGCGGATCATCGCATTGCCGACCAGGAAGTTCTGGATGCCGGCCGGGTGGTAGGGGCCGCCGCCGGGCAGTTTGAAGGATTTGTCGTCCCACGGCTGCACGGCCTTGCCGCCGTTCTTGATCCAGGTCTTGGCGGCTTCGACCGACTGACCCTTTTCAGCGATCTCGTGGACGATGCCCGCGCCCTTGGCGTCGTTCGGGCGGAAGGACTTGCCCTCGGTCATGGCCATCATGGCGGGCTGGACGCCGATCAGGCGCGTCAGGCGCTGGGTGCCGCCGCCGCCGGGGAAGAGGCCGACCTTGATCTCGGGCAGGCCCAGCTGGATCTTGTTGTCGTTCTCGACCACGCGGTAGTGGCAGGCCAGGGTCAGTTCCAGACCGCCGCCCAGCGCCAGGCCATTGATGGCCGCGGCCACCGGCTTGCCGCAGGTTTCCAGTGCGCGCAGGGCGCCGTTCATTTTCCAACCAGCCTCGTAGGCGTCCTGCAGGCTGGCGCCGCCGATCATGCCCCCGGCGATGTCGCCCAGGTCCGCGCCGGCGCAGAAGCCCGAAGTCTTGCCCGAGGTGATGACCGCGCCCTTGATGGCGTCGTCGGTCTTGATGCGTTCCACCAGCTGCGGAATCTCGGCCATGACGGACGAGGTCAGGGTGTTCATCGAGCGTCCGGGGACGTCGAAGGTGATCAGGGCGATGCCGTCGGCATCAACGTCGATCTTGAAGTTTTCCATGGTCAGTCGCTCCCGATCAGACGCGTTCGATGACGGTGGCGGTGCCCATGCCGCCGCCGATGCACAGGGTGATGAGGGCGGTTTCCTTGTCCGAGCGTTCCAACTCGTCCAGCACCACGCCGGTGATCATGGCGCCGGTGGCGCCCAGCGGGTGGCCCATGGCGATGGCGCCGCCGCAGACGTTGATCTTGTCGTGCGGGATGTCGAGCGCCTGCATGTAGCGCAGGACGACGGCGGCGAAGGCCTCGTTCAGCTCATAGAGGTCGATGTCGGTGGACTTCATGCCCAGACGACCGAGCAGCTTGTGGGTCACGAACTCGGGGCCCGTCAGCATGATCGACGGCTCCGAGCCGATCGAGGCGGCGCCGCGGATCTTGGCGCGGGGCTTCAGACCCAGGGCCTTGCCGGCTTCCAGCGAACCGATCAGGACGCCCGCCGAACCATCGACGATGCCCGAGGAGTTGCCGGGGGTGTGGACGTGGTTGACGCGCTCGACCTCGGGATAGCGCTGGTTGATCACGCTGTCGAAGGCCATCTCGCCCATCATGGCGAAGGAGGCGTTCAGCGCGCCCAGCGTCTGCATGTCCGTGTTCGGACGAATGGTCTCGTCATGGTCCAGGCGGACCAGACCCAGCTGGTCCAGAACCGGCACGACCGACTTCTTGAAGCGGCCCTCGGCCCAGGACTGGGCGGCGCGCTTGTGGCTCTCGACCGAATAGGCGTCCACGTCGGCGCGGCTGAAGCCCCACTTGGAGGCGATCATGTCGGCCGAAACGCCTTGCGGCACGAAATAGGTGGCGAAGGCGCTGGACGGGTCGACCGGCCAGGCGCCGCCGTCCGAGCCCATCGGCACGCGGCTCATGGCTTCGACGCCGCCGCCGACGGCGAAGTCGGCCTCGCCGGATTTCACTTTCGCAGCGGCCATGTTCACGGCTTCCAGACCTGAGGCGCAGAAGCGGTTGATCTGCACGCCCGCCGTGGCCTGGGACCAGCCGGCGTTCAGCACGGCGGTGCGGGCGATGTCGGCGCCCTGTTCGCCCACCGGCGAGACGCAGCCGAGGATGACGTCGTCCACCTTGGAGGTGTCCAGGCCGTTGCGGTCGCGGATCGCTTCCAGCACCTGCGTCGCCAGCGACAGGGCGGTGATCTCGTGAAGCGAACCGTCCTTCTTGCCCTTGCCGCGCGGGGTGCGCACGGCGTCGTAGATGTAGGCGTCGGCCATGAAGTGTCTCTCTTGCTTCTAGGGTCCCTATCGCTCGGCGCGCGGCGCCTCGCTGCTTGAGGGACGGGTCTGGAATTGAAACTTGGTGCGTAGAAACCCGACGTTTACGTCAACGTCAAGTAACAAGGCGCGTGAGGCCCTTGGCGGACGGCCCCTCCCACCCGCTCATCCCCGCCTCTGCGTGGATGAGCGGAATTATGAAGGCGACGCCTATTCCTTGGCCAATCGCACCAGCTTGCCGTCCTCCTCGTCAGTGACGACCCAGACGGCGCCGTCGGGGCCAACGGCCACGTCGCGGATGCGCTCGTTCAGCCCGGTCAGCAGGCGTTCCTCGCCGACGACGCGGTTGTTCTGCAGCACCAGGCGCGCCAACTGCTTGCCGCCCAGGCCGGTGACCAGAAGGTTGCCCTGCCAGCCGGGGAACATGGCGCCGCTGTAGAAGGTCATGCCGCCGGGCGCGATGACCGGGTCCCAGTAATAGACCGGTTGTTCCGTGCCCTCGCGCGCCGTCACGGCCTCGGGAATGGCCTGACCATTGTATTCGATGCCATAGGCGACGCCGGGCCAGCCGTAGTTCTTGCCGGCCTGATCCAGGTTGATCTCGTCGCCGCCGCGCGTGCCGTGCTCGACGGTCCAGATGGCGCCCGTGCCCGGCTGGACGGCGATGCCTTGCATGTTGCGGTGGCCCAACGACCAGATCTCCGGCCGGGCCCCCGCTTGGCCGACGAAGGGATTGTCGGACGGCACGCTGCCGTCAGCATTGATGCGGATGGTCTTGCCCATGTGCGAGCCCAGGTCCTGGGCCTGGGGCCGCATCGGCTTGTCCGAACGTTCGCCGAGCGTGATGAACAGCGTGCCGTCCGGCGCAAAGGCCAGGGAAGAGCCGAAATGCTTGTCGCCGTCATAGGTGGGCTGGGCCTGGAAGATGACCTGGACGTTTTCGACCTTCGACAGGTCGGCGGACAGGCGGCCGCGCGCGACCGCCGTGCCGTTGCCGCCCTCACGCGGCTGGGCGTAGGACCAGTAGATCAGTCGATCCTGGGCGAAGGTGGGGCTGAGAATGACGTCCAGCAGGCCGCCCTGGCCGCGCGCCGAGACGGCGGGCAGGCCGGCGATCGGGGCGCCGACCTGGCCCTGGACCGAGATCACCCGCATCCGGCCGGGCTTCTCCGTCACCAGCCACTGACCGTCGGGCAGCAAGGCCAGGCCCCAGGGATGGACCAGGCCCGAGGCGATGGTTTCGTTGCGCAGCGTTCCCGCGGTCTGGACTCCCGGCGCGCGGGTCTGGCCGTCGAAGGCCGGCTTCTGGTCCGGGTTATTGGCGGGGCGGGTTTCGACGGGGGCGCCAGGGGCTGCGGGCGCATCCTGCCCATTGGCCCCGCAGGCGGCGGTGAGGACGAGAAGCGAGGCGGACGCGGCGAGGACGATCGGACGCATGAGGCTCTCCAGAACAGCTGTATGTCGCCATCCAGAATGAAGCCTCGCCGCTCTGCGCGCGAGCTGAAACCGTCCGCGACCGATCGTCCCGCGCGATTTCCATGTCGAAGCGACTTGAACCCGACCGAAGGCGGCGATATACGCACGCCTCTCGCGCTGGCCGGTCGCATGACCTTTCGCGAGATCCCGTAAGGGGTTGGGTAGCTCAGATGGTTAGAGCGGTGGATTCATAACCCACAGGTCGGCGGTTCGATCCCGCCTCCAACCACCACGGACCTTTCCGCACATGGCATGCGAGGTCCTGTCTTCTGCGGGCTTCTAGTTTTGCGGAAGGCGCGTCGCGCCTCCGGTGATCTTGCAGACATAATCGGTCTGCGGTCGGCCTGTCATGGCGCCGCTCGGCGACAGGATGCCGCCGCGCGTGGTGCATTCCGCTTCAAGCTTGTCGAGATCCTGCTGATAGGTCGATGACGTCCGGCCGGTGGCGCAGGCGCCGAGAGCGAGGGGGGCGACGAAGGCGGCGAGGACGAGGGCGGCGCGCATGACGATGTCTCCTTGCGACTGGCGGCTTAACGGTTAGTCGAGGGCGGACGTTCCGCCAGCCGCGCCCGTGATGCAAGGCCCAGCTTTAGAAGGTCATCACGCCCAGATGCTCCAGCAGGATCTTGAGGCCCAAGGCGATCAGGGCGACCCCGCCGACCAGTTCCACGATCTTGCCCAGCCGCGTCCCCGCCGCCTTGCCGATCAGCAGGCCGAGCGTCGCCAGGGTGAAGGTGGTGAAGCCGATGCAGGCGGCGATCAGCCAGATATTGGCTCCCAGCAGGGCCAGGCCGACCCCGACGGCGCCCGCATCGATCGAGGTGCCGACGGCGGTGGCGATCAGGGCCAGCAGGCCGCGCGAGGCGGCTCTGCCCGTCGCCGTTTCATCTTCTTCGGCGTCTTCGTCGGGCTTCAGCGCCTCCCAGATCATCTTGCCGCCGACCGCGCCCAGCAGGCCGAAGGCGATCCAGTGGTCGATGGCGGCGACGAAGCCGGCGGCGGCGACGCCCAGGGCGAAGCCGATCAGGGGGGTGACGGCCTCGATCACCCCGAACACCAGTCCCGCGCGCAAGGCCTGAGGCAGGGTGGGGCGGTGCTGGGCGCCCCGGCCGATGGCGGCCGCGAAGGCGTCTGCGGACATGCTGAGCGACAGCACGGCGATGGCGACAGGGGTCATGAACAACATACTCGGGCCGGGCGCGTGACAGCACGTCCGGGCGCAGGCCGGCTCGGCCCCCGGATCGTGCTGGTCTCGCTAGGCGGACGAAATCCGCTGATCGCGCCATGCCCTGAAGCCAGAGCAAGTGTGTTGACGCGATCCCGACTGAAAGACGTCGGAAGCTACTCCCCAACCCGGCCCCTCTAGCGGCTGGGGGGCTGCGGTTCAACCCCGCCGGACTGGCTGGAGGCGACAACGGCTCCCATCTGTGCTAGACGCTGCGCCTTCACCCTCGCCGCAGGATATTCAGCCTTGAGCATCACGCTCGACCTTTCGCGTGCTTCCGCCGCAGCTAAAGCCCCCGTCAACCTGTCCGGTCTGACGCGCGAGGGCCTGCGCAATGCGCTGATCGAAGCGAAGATCTGCCCGCCCGAGAAGGCGAAAATGCGCGCCACCCAGGTCTGGCGCTGGATTCACCACTACGGCGTCACCGACTTCGCCCTGATGAGCGACATCGGCAAGGAAACCCGTGCGGCCCTGGCCGAGGCCTTCACCCTGGCCCGCCCCGAGATCGTCGAGCGTCAGGTGTCCAGGGACGGCACGCGCAAATACCTGATCCGCACCGCTCCGGGCATCGAGATCGAGGCCGTCTATATTCCCGACGTGGGCCGCGCCGGCGCCCTGTGCGTGTCCTCACAGGTCGGCTGCACCCTGAACTGCACCTTCTGCCACACCGGCACGCAGAAGCTGGTGCGCAACCTGACGGCCGCCGAGATCGTGGCCCAGGTTCAGGTGGCGCGTGACGACCTGGGGGAATGGCCGTCGCCCAAGGAAGACCGTCAACTGACGAACATCGTCTTCATGGGCATGGGCGAGCCGCTCTACAATCTGGACAATGTCGCTGACGCCATCGACATCATCTCGGACAATGAGGGCATCGCCCTGTCGCGCCGCCGGATCACCGTCTCGACCTCGGGCGTGGTGCCGCAGCTTCAGGCCCTGGGCGATCGTACGGCGGCCATGCTGGCCATCAGCCTGCACGCCACCAACGACGCCCTGCGCGACGTCCTGGTGCCGCTGAACAAGAAGTATCCGCTGGAACAGTTGATGGCCGGCATCCGCGCCTATCCGGGTCTGGCCAACACCCGCCGCGTGACCTTCGAATACGTCATGCTGAAAGGCGTCAACGACAGCCCCGACGAGGCCCGCGCCCTGGTCAAGCTGATCGAGGGCATCCCCTCCAAGGTCAACCTGATCCCCTTCAACCCCTGGCCCGGCACCGACTACGAGTGCTCGGACTGGAAGACCATCGAACGCTTCGCCGCCATCCTGAACAAGGCCGGCTACGCCTCGCCCATCCGCACCCCGCGCGGCCGCGACATCCTCGCCGCCTGCGGCCAGCTGAAGTCCGAGAGCGAGAAGCAGCGGGCCAGCGCGCGGATCAAGGCCGAGCGCGAGGCGGATGCGGCGTGATACGCTCATAGCCTGATAGTCGGATTGTCCACCCGGCGACCCCTCCGGGCAATGCGAGCAAGGGGGTGAGAGGCAGGGCCTCTGGTGCGACCAGCAAGGCGACGAACGCTCCCCCGGCCACGCTTTCCAGCGCTGCGACGGCTATGAAAATGAGCGGGCCTTCTCGTCTTGTTCGGTGAAGCGCCCACCAAGTCGGTATGCCGACAACGATCAGTCCCGCTAGATAGGCAGGGAGTGCGATGATGAAACCCGTCGCGGCGGCCAGCAGGCCGAGGGAAATCGCAGACCCGATGAGAAGGCTCAAGCCATTGGAAGCGGCGTTGGGTGCGAACACGCCGTAGGCTGCAACGCCCAGCATCGCTTCAAGGCTCACGACCGTTGCAGCGACGAAGTTTGCTATGATGAGGGCTTCCAGGCGGAACGGTAGCGGCCTCAGCATGATTTGGCCTGCCGCAGCATGGCGGCTCTTTCCGTCATCGTCTCCGGCGTCCGCACGTCCCAGGCCAGCCCCAGGCGTTCCAGCACCTGGATGAAGCGGAAGCCCCAGTCGCTCTGGCCGGGATAGAGACCGATGCGAGCCGAGCCGGGCCAGGCGTGGTGGTTGTTGTGCCAGGCCTCGCCCATGGTGGGGATGGCGGCCCAGGGCACGTCGTGGGCCTGCACCCCTGCCTCGCAAACCAGCCAGGTCTGCGGCCCGCGTCGGTGGGCCAGATGGCCGACGAACCAGTGGCCGATGACGCTGATCGAAACGCGGGCGCATACGCCCCAGACCACAAAGCCCCAGCCGCCCATCAGCCACAACGCCGCCGCGACCGGGACCTGCTGCAGCATCCAGGTGCGTTCCAGAAATCGATAGAAGGGGTCGCGCCCGATGCGGCCTAGATCAAAGGTGGGCGGATGATCCAGCACCAGCCGGCCATGCATCTGCCAGACGGCGTCGACCGCCATTGGCCGCCGGTGCGCCAGATAGTCGTGGCAGTCGCTCTGACGTTGCGCCCAGTCGCGCAGGTCGTGGGTGCGGATCATCCAGAAGGGGCCGCTCATGCCGACCAGCGTCCCGAACCAGACCAGCAGTCGCTCTAGCCACGGCGGACAGTCGAAGCTGGCGTGGATCAGTCGGCGATGAAACCCGACCGAATGGCCCAGCAGCAGGGTCGCGCCCGTGGTGACAACGAAGACGGCCAGGGCGCCGAGGCTGAAGGTCGTCGCGCCAAGGCTCAGCGTCGCGGTCAGCATGGCGCCGTTCCACAGCGAATGGACGGGGTCCCAGACGACACGGCCGCTTACCGGACTGCTGTCCGGCGTTTCGATCAGGCTGTTGACCGCGCAGGGATCGTGCTGGTGCATCGGACCGTTCCGAGAAGGTATTTAAGTAATAACTTAAACACCGAAATGTCGGGCTGGCAAGCCATTAGCAAATCACTTAAATAGCGATCCATGCAGCGCGTGTTCGAAGCCCTTTCCAGTCCTGTCCGGCGCAAGATTCTGGCCTATCTGGCCCACGCCGATCTGACGGCGGGAGAGATCGCGGCCAAGTTCGAGATTTCCAAGCCGGCGGTGTCGCAGCACCTGTCTGTGTTGGAGGTCGCCGGTCTGGTGACGAGCGAGAAGAAGGGACAGTTCGTCCACTACAGCCTGGCGCCAGACCAACTCGCCAATACCCTGAACGGCTATGTTCAGGAGATCTGCCCGGTCTCCAAGCCGCTGAAGCGCGAGAGCGCGGCCATCGCCAAGGCGCGACGGGGCGAAACCGACGCGCCCTGATTATCGCCTAACATTGTTTTCCTGATCGGGTGTGGCTCCGGCGCCCTTGCGGAAGGGGCGGGGGATCGGGCAAGGCTGTTTTGCTTTCGTTCCGTTTTCAGCAGGGGGCTGCGGGCTCGCACATCATGGACTCGTCGTCTCTGCCCAGCGTCCTGTCGAGCCCCGAGGTTCAGGCCTTCGCCACCGGTTTTCCGATTCTGGTCCTGCACCTGATCGTGACCTTCGGTCTGCTGGCCATGGGGGCGACGGTCTATGCCCTGCTGACGCCGTGGCGTGAGGTGGCGCTGATCCGTCAGGGCAATGCCGCCGCTGCCGTGGCCTTTGTCGGGGTGCTGATCGGATTGGCCATTCCGCTGGCCGTGTCCCTGTCGATCTCGACCTCGATCCGCGACATCGCCATCTGGGGCGTGGCGACGGTGGTGCTGCAACTGCTGGCCTTCCGCGTCGTCGACATGCTGCTGACCGGCCTGCCGCAACGCATCGAGAAGGGCGAGGTCGCCGCCGCCGTGGTTCTGGCGGGCGCCAAGCTGGCCACGGCCCTGATCCTGGCCGCCGCCCTGACGGGCTGAGGGCGGCGCCATGCGCTTCCCGCACCTTCCGGACTGGACCATCTATGCGGCGGTGATCGGCGCTCTGCTGATCGTCTCGCTGGGCCGGCGTGAAAAGGCCGACGCCCCGCATCTGCCCGAGGACGATGAGGCGCACGGCCCCCTGCTGGGGCCGGTCACACCCTTCGATCCGTCCGTCACCGTCATCGCTCCCGATATTCCCTTCCAGCCTTCGTCCGGCACCGCCTTCTCCATCGCCGGCGACGGCCGCTGGGTCACGGCGCGCCATGTGGTCGAGGGCTGTCCGCGTCCGGCCCTGGTGATCGGCGGCGGGCGCGCCCTGGCGGCCGACGTGCGGTTGGCGGCTCGGGCCGATGTGGCTCTGTTGCTGACCGAGGGCGGACCGCCCGCCTTGCCCGTCGCGGCCTCGGCGCCGCTGCGCAAGGGGCAGCGCGCCTTCCATCCCGGCTTCCCTCAGGGGCATCCAGGCGAGGTGGCCTCGCGTCTGCTGGGCCGTGAGACGTTGAAGATCAGAGGGCGCGGCGAGCGAGACGAACCGGTCCTGGCCTGGGCCGAGGCGGGCCGCACCAAGGGGTTGAAGGGTACGCTGTCGGGCCTGTCGGGGGCGCCGGTGCTGGACCGACGCGGCCGGGTCCTGGGCGTGACCATCGCCGAGGCACCGCGACGGGGCCTGATCTACACCACGGCGCCCGACACCTTCGTCCCCGCCATCCGGGGCGAGCAGCGCGCCGATGAAAAGGCCCTGGGCGAGGCGGTCAACACCGACAACTACGGCCAGGTCGCCGATCGCCTGCGCCGGGATCTGCGCGTGGCCCAGGTGGTCTGCCTGACGGCTTGATCGTGCGGCATCCAGGACGCGGGGCTACCGCTATCCGGAATCGCAGGAAGCGCCCCTCTCACTCCGTCATCCTCCGGCTTGACCGGAGAATGACGGAAGAATGGGCGAACCTCCCCGCCGGGCGACGGGGAGGTCTGTAGTCCTAGCGCAGCGTAGCGCTGTCCAAGTTCAGCTCGGTCAGCGGGATGACCTCGACGTTCGGGTATTTGGCCTTCAGGGCGTCGATGAACTTGGACGCATCGCCGACGATGACCAGGCTGGCCTGATCGGTCGGCAGGTGTTCGGCGAAGGCGGCCTCGACCTGTTGCGGCGTGACCGCGCGCACCTTGCCGGCGTAGTCGGCCAGGTCGCTCATCGGCAGGTTATAGAGGGCCAGGTTGGCCACCAGACCGCCCAGACCGTCCACCGTCTCCAGCGAACGACCGAAGCCGCCGATCAGGGTGGCGCGGCGCGGGGCCAGTTCGGCCTCGGTGGCCGAGGCGGTCCCCAGCTTGCCGACCTCGGCCAGGATCAGGTCGGCCACCTCGGTCGCCGTTTCGTTCTTGGTCTGGGTCGCGGCGGTGAAGACGCCGACGTCCTGCTGGGCGCCGACCGAGGAGCGGGCGCCATAGGACAGGCCGCGCTTGATGCGGATTTCCTGGTTCAGACGCGACGAGAAGCCGCCGCCCAGCAGGGTGTTGCCCAGGGTCAGCGGGAAGTAATCGGCGTCGGTGCGGCTGACGCCGCGGATGGCGGCGATGACGGCGGCCTGGCCGGCGCCCGGCTGGTCGATGACGACGACGCGGGGCGCCAAGGCCTGGCCCGCCTTGTCGATGGCGGCTGGAGCCGGGCCGGCGTCACGCCAGTCGCCGAAGGCCTCGTCCGCCAGGGCGCGAGCCTCGGCCGGCGTCACGTCGCCCGAGAAGACCAGGGTGGCCTGCGACGGACGGAAGCGGTCGGAGTGGAAGACCGCCACGTCATCGCGCGTCAGGGCGGGAACGCTGGTCAGGGTGCCGCTTCCAGGCGCGCCATAGGGGGCTGCGCCGTAGATGACGCGGCCGACCGACTGGGCGGCGATGGAGCCGGGTTGGCTCAGGGCGACGCGCAGGCCGTCCAGGGTCTGCGACTGCTGACGCTCCAACTCCTCGGCGGCGAAGGTCGGGTTGCGCACCAGATCGGCCATCAGGGTCAGGGTCTGGCCGAACACGTCCTTGGGGGCGTTGGCGTAGACATTGGTGAAGTCGGCGCCCGCGCCCGCGCCGATATTGGCGCCCAACTGTTCGATGGCGGTGGCGATCTCGGGCGCGGACTTGGTGGTCGTGCCCTGGGTCAGCAGACCAGCGGTCATGGAGGCGACGCCCGGCTTGCCCGCCGGGTCGTTGGCCGAACCCGCATTGAGGTTCAGGCGGGCCGAGACCAGGGGCAGGCCCTCGGTCCGGGCCACCAGAACTCGCATGCCGTTGTCGAGACGGAAGTCGGCCACGGCGGGGGTGGCGGGGGCGACTTCTGCGCCCGGTTGCGGCAGGCGGGCGCGCTGGGCTTCTGGCAGCAGGACGGCGACCGGACCAGCGGGGGCCAGTTCGGCCACGGTGACAGGGGCGTCCACGTTCATCTTCTGCACGCTGGCGGGATGCTCGTCGTCGGCGGGCAGGTAGTTGATGGTGATCTGGCGCTGCGGCGTCAGATAGCGGCGGGCCACGCGCTGCACGTCGGCGGCGGTGACGGCCTGAATCTCGGCGATCTCACGGTCGGCGGCGGTAGCGTCGCCGGTCATGATCAGGGCCATGCCCAGGGTCGTGGCGCGGTCGTCGATGCTTTCGCGGCCACGAAGCGCATTCGCGACCAGCTCATTCTTGGCCTCGCTCAGTTCGGCGGCGGTGATCGGCGCGTCGCGCAGGCGGGCGATCTCGGCCTCAAGCGCGGCCTTGCCGGCGTCCGCCGTCTGGCCGTCGGCCATGATGGCGTAGGCGGTCAGGTTGCCCGCCTGCTGGGCAAAATCGGGGTTGGAGCCGATCGAGGCTGCGATCTGCTTGTCATAGACCAGCGAGCGATAGAGGCGGCTCGATTCGCCCGTGGACAGCACCCCGTCCAAGACGGTCAGGGCGGCGCGGTCGGCGTCCTTGTAGGCCACGGTGTTCCAGGCCAGGACCACGGCGGGCAGGGGCACGTTGGGCGCATAATAGGTGGCTGTGCGCGGGCCGGTCGGCTCGGGCTCCCTGACGTCATTGACCGGCATGGGTGTCGCCGGGCGCTTCAGCGGGGCGAAATACTCGTTCACCCAGGCGTCCAACTGGGCCTGATCGAAGTTGCCGGCCACGATCAGCATGGCGTTGTCGGGCCGGTAATAGGTGGCGTGGAAGCGCAGGACATCGTCCAGGGTCGAGGCGTTCAGCTCCTCGATCGAGCCGATGCCGGGACGGCGATAGGGGTGGTCCTGATAGATGGTCTCGGGCGTGAACAGGCCGAACAGGCGGCCATAGGGGCTGGCCAGAATCCGTTGGCGGTATTCCTCCTTCACCACGTCGCGCTCGGAGACGAAGGTCGGCTCATCGACCACCAGCGAGCCCATGCGGTCGGCCTCGGCGAAGAGGATGCGCTGCAGGTGGTTGGCGGGGACGACCTCGTAATAGGCGGTGACGTCGTCGGCGGTGAAGGCGTTGTTCATGCCGCCGACGTCCTCGGTCAGACGGTCGAACGTCTCGGACGGCATGTTCTTCGTCGATTTGAACAGCAGGTGTTCGAACAGGTGGGCGAAGCCCGAACGGCCTGCCGGGTCGTCCTTGGAGCCGACGCGATACCAGACCTGGACCGTGACGTTCGAGGTCGAGGCGTCGCGGGCGGTATAGACCTCCATGCCGTTGGCCAGCACGCGCTTGTTGAAGCCCAGCGGCGGGACGGCGACGCCGCCCTGAGCAGCAGAGGTTGCGGCGGCGGGCGGCGCGCCTTCGGCCCAAGCCTTGGTGGGGGCGGCGGCGGGCAGGCCCAGCAGCAGGGCCGAGGCGCAGGCGGTCAGGATCAGGCGGGTCTTCATGGGCGTCAGGTTCCGGTCGCCCGCCGGCCGCGCCGGGGGCAGGTCGACCGGACCCTATCAGGGCCGAAACCCGCCGCGCACCTTACGGCTCTGTAATGAAGCGCGCGCCCATGCCCCGCCCATCCCCGCTTCCTTGAGGATGAGCGGCGGTGGCTTAGCGCCCGAACACCTCGACTCCGATCTCGCCGTCGGTGGTCAGCCAGGCGCGCTTCATGCCCTGGCTGTTGAAGGGGGCGACGATATTGCCGTCGCGGTCCAGGGCGATCAGGCCGCCGTCGCCGCCCAGACCGCCGATGCGGTCGATGGTCGCCTGAGCCGAGTCAGCCAGCGTCTGACCGGCGGCCACGCCAAAGGCGGTGCGGGCAGCGGCGGCGACGCGGATGAAATACTCGCCCTGTCCGGTGCAGGAAACAGCGGCGTGGTCGTCGGCCCAGGTGCCGGCGGCGGGAATGGGGGTGTCGCCGACGCGGCCCGGCATCTTGCCGAAGACGCCCGCCGTCGAGGTGGCGGCGGCGAGGCGGCCTTCGCTGTCCAGCACGCAGCAGCCGACGGTGCCGTGGCCGAGGACGCCGGGCGGGTGGTTGTCCTCGCCTTGCCCGGCGCGCGTGAACCAGGCCTCTTCGTCGCCGATCGGCTCAAGACCTTGATCGTGGGCGAACAGGGCGGCGCCTTCGCCGGCCAGCATGACGTGGGGGGTGCGGTCCATCACGGCGCGGGCGGCGACGACCGGGTTGCGGAAGCCTTGCAGCGCCGCCACGGCGCCGGCCTTGCCCGAAGCGCCGTCCATCAGGCTGGCGTCCAGTTCATAGGCGCCGGCGAGATTGGGCGAGGCGCCGCGTCCGGCGACATAGAGGCCGGAGTCTTCCAGCATGATCACGGCCTCGACCGCGACGTCCACGGCGGAGGCCCTGGCGTCCAGCCGCGCCTTCATCGCCTCGACCACTTCGCGCATATGCACGACCTCGGCGTCATAGTTGCGCTCGCGCCGGGCGCCGGCGCCGCCGTGGAGGATGAGGGCGGTTCGCGCCATGGTCGTCTCCTGAAAGTCCGTTCGGCCTCTTTGCATCGGGCCGCGCGCTGATTAGCGTCGCAATCGTGTCGGCGCCATGGCCCGACGGGGGATCACGAAAGAAACCAGTATGCGCGCAGTCCTGTCCAAGGCCGTCGGCGGCCCTGAAGCTCTCGTCGTCGAGGAGGTCATGGACCCCACGCCCAAGGCGGGCGAGGTGGTGATCGAGGTCAAGGCCGTGGGGATCAACTATCCCGACACCCTGATCATCGAGGACAAATATCAGTTCAAACCCGAGCGACCCTTCTCGCCCGGCGGCGAGGTGGCGGGCGTGGTCGATGCGGTGGGCGAGGGCGTCAAGGGCGTGTTCCGGGGCGACCGCGTCATCGCCGTGCCCGGCTGGGGCGGTCTGGTCGAGCGTCTGGCGGTCCCGGCCTCCAGCCTGATCCCGATGCCGGACGGCATGAGCTTCGAGGAAGCCGCCGCCCTGACCATGACCTATGGCACCAGCTATTACGCCTTGAAGGACCGGGCCAACCTGCAGCCGGGTGAGACCCTGCTGGTGCTGGGCGCGGCGGGCGGCGTTGGCGCCGCCGCCGTCGAACTGGGCAAGGCCATGGGGGCGCGCGTCGTCGCCGCCGCCTCGACCAACGACAAGGTCGAGTTTGCGCTGGAGCTGGGGGCCGACAACGGCCTGATCTATCCCTCGGGCGCCATGGACAAGGCGGCGCAGAAGGCTCTGTCGGGCGAGCTGAAGCTGGCCACGGGCCGCGACGGCGCCGATGTGGTCTATGACGCGGTCGGCGGCGACTACGCCGAGCCGGCCCTGCGCGCCATGGACTGGAACGGCCGCTATCTGGTGGTCGGCTTCCCGGCGGGCATTCCGTCCCTGCCGCTGAACCTGACCCTGCTGAAGTCGGTGTCGGTGATCGGGGTCTTCTGGGGCGCGGCGGTGGCGCGCGATCCCAAGGCCCACGCCGCCAACATGGCCGAGCTGATGCAGCTGTGGAAGGACGGCAAGATCAAGCCGCGCGTCAGCCGCACCTATCCGCTGGAGGACGCCCACGACGCCATCAAGGCCCTGGGCGACCGAACGGCCATGGGCAAGATCGTCGTGACGACCGACGAATGAGCCCTCTTCTCGACCCGGCCCTGAAGCTGGCGGTGGACGAGGCGGACTTCGCCGCCGCCGCCGAGCGTCTGGCCCGCACCGGCCGCACCCGCGTTCCCGGCCTGTTTGGGGGCGGGGCCGAGGCCCTGCACGCTGCCGTCCTGGCGCCCGATCAGCCCTGGGTCCGCACCTTTCTCAACCCGCTGGGGGCCGACATCCCGGTGGCGACGCTGGACGCCTCTTCGCCCGAGGACCAGGCCCATGTGACGGGGCAGGCCTATGCCGGGGCGACCGAGGGGCTGCAGTTCCTGTTCGACCGTCTGCGGCTGGGCCCGGCGCGTGAGGCGGGGGCGGCGACGCCGCAGATCCTGTTCGACCTGCTGGACCTGTTCAACACCGAGGCCTTTCTGGATTTCGCCCGGCGGCTGACCGGCGACGACCGCATCGCCTTTTCCGATGGTCAGGTGACCCGCTATCTGCCGGGCCATTTCCTCAACCGTCACAGCGACGCCAATCCGAAGACCGAGCGCCTCTATGCCTATGTCCTGAACCTGTCGCCGGGTTGGCGGGCGGAGTGGGGCGGTCTGCTGCAGTTCCTGGACGAGGGCGGCGACATCACCGAGACCTTTGTCCCCAGTTTCGGCGCCCTGAACGTCTTTGCGGTGCCGCAGATGCACGCGGTCTCGACCGTGGCCCCCTTTGCGGGCGGGCCGCGCTACTCCGTCACCGGCTGGTGGCGGGCCAAGCCGCTGGATCGCTAGGCTTCGGCGTCGTCCCGGACGCGCTTCAGCGCCGCCTCGGCCTGTTCGTGGTGTTTGCGCTTCACATGGGCGCCCAGGGTGGCCAGGACGGCGGCGATCACCGCCGCGTCGTCGGTGAAGCCGATGCCGGCGAAGATGTCGGGAATGGCGTCGATGGGCATGACGAAATAGGCCAGCGCCCCCAGCATGACCCCCTTGGCCGCCATGGGGGTCTTGGGGTCCTGGGTCGCGTACCAGGCGGCCAGGGCCTGCCCGGCGAAGGGGATCCGCGAGGCGGTGCTGCGCAGCTTGGGCCAGAAGCCCTTTCTGACGCGCATCTCATTGACCCTCTGGACCGTGGGGACCAGAGCCTTTTCAGGGTCGATGGCGTCGACAGGCGACACCGGTTTGGCTTTGGCGGTCATGGCCGCTAAATCCTCGCGCAGACACTCGGTTCAAAGAATATAGGGACGATCTTCATGAAACTCGACGGTTCGATTGCGGCGGTGGTCACGGGCGGGGCTTCGGGCCTCGGCGAAGGCACGGCGCGGGCGCTGGCGGCCAAGGGCGTCAAGGTCGCCCTGTTCGACCTGAACGAGGAACGCGGCGAGGTCATCGCCCAGGAAATCGGCGGCGTCTTCTGCAAGGTGGACGTGACCTCGGACGAGAGCGTCGCCGCCGGCTTCGTCAAGGCCCGCGCCGCCCACGGCCAGGAGCGCCTGACCGTCAACTGCGCCGGCATCGCCACGGGCCAGAAGACCGTCAGCCGCAAGCGCGACACCGGCGAAGTCCGCTCGCACGACATGGCCTCGTTCGAGCGCACCGTCACGATCAACCTGTTTGGCACCTTCCGCGTCCTGTCGCAGTCGGCGCTGGGCATGGTCCAGGCCGAGCCGATGGCCGACGGCGAGCGCGGTCTGATCGTCAATACCGCCAGCGTCGCGGCCCAGGACGGCCAGATCGGCCAGGCCGCCTATTCGGCGTCCAAGGGCGGCGTCTACGCCATGACCCTGCCGGTCGCGCGCGACCTGGCCCAGGACGGCGTGCGGGTGAACACCATCCTGCCCGGCATCATGTGGACGCCGATGATGGCCGGCATGGACCAGAAGGTTCAGGACAGCCTGGCCGCCGCCATTCCCTTCCCCAGCCGCCTCGGCACCCCGGCCGACTATGCCGCGCTGGCCCTTCATCTGGCCGAGAACGTCTACATCAACGGCGAGTGCATCCGTCTGGACGGGGCCATCAGGCTTGCTCCTCGCTAAGCGAGGAGGCGAAGGCCGCTAACGCTCGCCGCGCGGCGGCTCGCTGCTTGAGCGGGGCCGTGCGCGGGATTGATCCGCAGAGGCTGTTGTCAGCGGCCCTCGCAGCGCTTCCTTCGGGGGTGTCGCGGGGGCCGTTTGCGTTTGAAATTTCAGGGCTATTCGAAAAAATGCAGCGGAAAAGCGGAAAATGAAAAAAGGGGGTTGCGTGTTCTGAGAAGGGTCGGCTAAAAGCCCCTCCTCGACGGGGCGCAGCACACTGTTCCCTACGGAGTGCGGGCGTAGCTCAGTGGTAGAGCACAACCTTGCCAAGGTTGGGGTCGGGCGTTCGAATCGCCTCGCCCGCTCCATGTCGAGACTGGAACACGGGGTCCGATCGCAAGATCGGGCCCCGTTTCGCGTTCTGGCCCCCACAGTCCTGTGATGGTCTGATTTCTCTGAAGTGACAGTCTCTCCGTCTCAGGAAGAATTGTCGCGTCTCTGTGGTCCGTTCGCAGATTCCTTTTCGCGAAACCGTCGCGGCCGCGTCGCCGCACGCCGTTAGCCAGCCCCGCCATGGACCGGAGCGTGACGCGCCCCGGCGAACGGGGATGACTGACATGAAACTTCGCCTACTGCTGAGCACGGCCCTGTTGCCGCTCACCCTTGCCGTGGCCGCCCAGGCCGCCGACGTCGCGCCGAGCGCTGTGATCGAGCCGGCGGGCGACGGCGTGATCGGCCGCGTCGTCGATGCCGGCGGCGCGCCTCTGCCGGGCGCAGAGATCGTTGATCGCGGCACAGGCCGTCGTGTGGTCAGCGACACCCAGGGCGAATTCATCCTGAACGGCGTCTCGGGCCGGGTCGAACTGGACGTGCGCTATATCGGCCTACCTTCGGTCAGCCAGACGGTGGTGGCTACGCCGGGGCGTCTGACCTCGGTGACGGTGACGCTGGGCGGCGGCGACGTGACCACGGTCGCGGACGTGGTGGTGACCGGGGTCATCACCGAGGGCGTGGCCCGTTCGCTGAACCAGCAGAAGAACGCCGACGGCACCATCAACGTGCTGTCGGCCGACGCCATCGGCCGCTATCCCGACCCGAACGTGGCGGAATCGCTGCAGCGCGTGCCGGGCATCGCCATCCAGCGCGACCAGGGCGAGGGCCGCTATATCAACGTGCGCGGCGCGCCGTCGGCCTTCACCGCCGTCTCGGTGGACGGCGTGACCGTTCCGGCGGTCGATCCGGGCACGCGCGCGGTCGACCTGGACACCCTGCCCAGCGACATCGTCGCCAACATCGAGGTCTCCAAGACCCTGTTGCCGAGCCAGGACGCCGACTCCATCGCCGGCGCGGTCAACATCAAGACCCGCTCGGCCTTCGATCAGCGCCGCCTGGCCATCAGCGGCTATGCGGGCGGCAGCTACAACGATTACGGCGGCGAGGACATTCGCGCGGGCGCCACGGCCTCGAACGTCTTCGGCGCGGACCAGACCTTCGGCGGCCTGTTGTCCTATTCCTACTCCAAGACCAACCGCCGTCCTGACAACGTCGAGTCGGGCTGGACCAAGATGAAGACGCCCGAAGGCGGCGAAGTCTTCGCCCTCGAGGAAAGCCTGTTCAAGGACTATGAGACCGAGCGCACCCGCCAGTCGGTCAACGGGGCGCTGGAATTCCGGCCCTCAGACACGCTCAGGGCCTGGGTCCGCGGCTCATTCGCCCAATTCGAGGACGACGAATACCGCAACCAGCTGCTGCTGACCTATGACGAAGGCAGCCTTCAGGCCGGCGCGACCGACCGCAAGGCGACCTTCGACGAGGTGACGGTCGAACGTCAGCTGCGTCACCGCACCCAGAAGAACGAGATCCTGACCCTGACGACCGGGGCCGAGCGCATCTTCGGCAACGGCGCGGTGTGGGACGCCAGCCTGTCCTGGGCCAGCAGCGAGCAGACCTATCCCAACCGCAACGAGCTGCTGTTCCGCTCGCGGACCAAGCCGTCGGTCACCTATGATTTCACCGGCGACCATTATGAGCCGACCTATTCGATCTTCACGACCGGCGAGCACCTGGACGCGGCGCAGTACCGCTTCCGCGAGAACGCCTTCCGCTCCAGCACGACCGAGCAGGAAGAGCTGACCTTCCAGACCAATTTCGAGCTGCCCTCGGTCATCGGCGGCCGCGAGGTCACCTGGAAGTTCGGCGGCAAATACCGCACCCGCGACGTCTCGGCCGACGAGGACCGCTTCCGCAGCCGTGACGCCGCCCATGCGCCGTCGCAGTCCTACGCCGACCTGCTGACGGGTTCGGACTCGCGCAACTACGACTACCTGCTGGGCAAGACGTTCAACAACGGCCTGGTGGACGACTACTTCGGCCAGATGCGCCCGCTGTCGCCGATCCGTCCGGCGGATTCCATCGTCGCCGACTATACGGCCAAGGAAGACATCCTGTCGGCCTACGCCCAGGGCCGCCTCGACATCGGCGCGACCAACGTCATCTTCGGCCTGCGCGTCGAGAACACCCAGTTCGAGGGCGAGGCCGCCAGCCTGATCGATAACGACGGCACCAAGCCCTATGACATGGCGCGGGTCGATCGCGACGACACCGAGTTCTTCCCCAACCTGACGGTCCGCCACAGCTTCTCGGACAATCTGATCGGCCGCTTCGCCCTGACGCGCTCGATCTCGCGTCCCGAGTTCAACCAGATCGTCCCGCGTCGTATCGAAGAAACCGACGGCACGGACGTCTCGTATGAGATCGGCAACCCGGACCTGCAGCCGACGCTGTCGAACAACATCGACTTCGGGCTGGAATACTACTTCGCCTCGCTGGGCGTGGTGTCCGCCAACGCCTTCTACAAGGATCTGACCGACTATCGCTACATCCTCAAATATGAGGACAAGGTGACGATCGACGGGAACGAGTTCGACGCCGAGTTCGAGACCCCGATCAACGCCCCCAACGGTCACTTGATGGGTCTGGAGCTGAACTGGCAGCAGAAGTTCGGCTTCCTGCCTGGCTGGGCCTCGGGCTTCGGCGTCTTCGCCAACTACACCTGGACCGATGCCGAGATCGAAACGGCTCAGGCCTACAGCGGCCGCAACAAGTTCTCTCTGCCCGGCCAGTCGGAGAACAACTACAACCTGGCCCTCTTCTACGAGATGGCCGGCTTCAGCGCCCGCCTCAGCTACACCAAGCGCAGCGACTATCTGGAAGAGATCAACGCCGATGATCCCGACTTCGACCTGTTCGTCGAGGGGCGCGAGCAACTGGACTTCACCGCCTCCTACGACTTCGGCAATGGGGTCGAGGTGTTCGGCGAGGCCAAGAACCTGACCGACTCGGCGGGCGTCCGCTACTACGGCTCGCGCGAGCGGACCTATGAGTATGAGAAGTTCGGCTACAACGTCTTCATGGGCGTGCGCTTCAAGTACTGATCGGCGTCGAACGCCAGGATACTGGAGGGCCGGGCGGCGACGTCCGGCCCTTTTGCGTTCAGCTTTGGCTTTGGTCGGCATGGCCCCCGGCGCAATCCGGGCCTATATGGAGCCTGGCGGTTGACCCCGCCGGGGTCGGCGCTAGTGTCCGCGCCGCTTCCTTCCCTGCGCCAGACCGATCAGAGGACTTCCATGGCCGACGCCCCCCAGACCTACGACGTGGTGATCATCGGGGGCGGGCCGGGCGGCTATAACGCCGCCATCCGCGCCGGCCAGCTGGGCCTCAAGGTCGCATGCGTCGAGATGCGCTCGACCCTGGGCGGCACCTGCCTGAACGTCGGCTGCATGCCCTCCAAGGCCCTTCTGCATGCCTCGGAACTGTATGAGGCGGCCGGCAAGGACTTCGCCGGCATCGGCATCGAGGTGAAGCCCAAGCTGAACCTGCCCCAGATGCACAAGGCCAAGGACGACAGCGTCGAGGCCCTGACCAAGGGCATCGAATTCCTGTTCAAGAAGAACAAGGTCGACTGGCTGAAGGGCCGCGGCCGCATCGCCGGCCATGACGGGACTTTGGGCAAGGTCGAGGTCGAAGCCGCCGACGGCGCCAAGACGACCTATGACGCCAAGAACATCATCATCGCCACCGGCTCCGAGCCGACCCCGCTGCCGGGCGTCGCCTTCGAGGAGGGCAAGGTCATCGACTCGACCGGCGCCCTCTTCCTGCCCAAGGTGCCCAAGCACATGATCGTCATCGGCGCGGGCGTGATCGGCCTGGAGCTGGGCTCGGTCTGGCGCCGCCTGGGCGCCGAGGTCACCGTGGTCGAATACCTGGACAAGGTCGGCGCCGGCATGGACAGCGAAGTCGCCGTCGCCTTCCAGCGCGGTCTGGCCAAGCAGGGCATGACCTTCCGCATGGGCACCAAGGTCACGGGCGCCAAGTCGGTCAAGGACGGCGTCGAGCTGACGGTCGAGCCGGCCGCCGGCGGCGCCGCTGAAACGATCAAGGGCGACGTCGTCCTGGTCGCCATCGGCCGTCGTCCCTACACCGAGGGCCTGGGCCTGGAGTCGGTCGGCGTCACGCCGGACCAGCGCGGCTTCGTCGGCCACGACCACTTCAAGACCTCGGCGCCGGGCGTCTGGGTCATCGGCGACGTGACCCACGGCCCGATGCTGGCTCACAAGGCCGAGGAAGACGCCGTGGCCGCCGTCGAACTGATCGCCGGCAAGCCGGGCCACGTCGACTACGACCTGGTCCCGTCGGTCATCTACACCACGCCGGAAGTGGCCTGGGTCGGCAAGACCGAGGAGCAACTGAAGGCCGCAGGCTTCGCCTACAAGAAGGGCAAGTTCCCCTTCGCCGCCAACAGCCGCGCCAAGATCAACCACGAGACGGACGGCTTCGTGAAGGTGCTGGCCGATGCGACGACCGACAAACTGCTGGGCGTCCACATCTATGGTCCCCAGGCCGGCGAACTGATCAGCGAAGCCTCGATGACCATGGCCTTCGGCGGCTCGTCGGAAGACATCGCCCGCACCTGCCACCCCCACCCGACCCGCTCGGAAGCCGTCCGCCAGGCGGCCATGGGCGTCGAAGGCTGGACCATGCAGGCCTAAGGCTTAGGCTTTCAGCCCGAACGCATCACGGCGCGCTCCGCAGGGGGCGCGCCGTTTTCGTTTGGGGGGGCGGCAAAGCGGTCGCCGTGGATGTCAGCTAAGGGTGGAAAGCGGACCTAAGCAATTTCGATCGCAGCGATGCCAACCTCGCCATCGCTGAACGTCTTTTGGCTGCCTCGAACAGTCGTCCCCGGAGAGAAAGCCCACTCCTCGTCTTCTGGTATCTCTCCCTCGACGCGATAAGTGTCGGCTGACAGCTGTGTCGCTTCGACCGGACGCCAAACGCTCGTGCCTGCGTTCAAAAGTGGCATGTAGATAGTGGGCATCTCAAACTCCTCCCGCCATGTTTGATCGCGGAACGTTTGATCGCAATGGGTGGGAAGCGGACCTTAGGAACCAGCGGCTACTTCGTTTAAGGGCTGGCGCAGGCTCGCTTTACGAACTGATCGCTGCCTGAGGTCCGTACCGGGTCGGAAGCGAGCTTAGGCTTCTGGCGCGGTTCGAGAACGACTTTTATGGACGCGGCCTCGCAATCGATGGTGCGCGTGACCATGTCGGAGGCTGACCCCTTCCACGACACCGGATCACCCTCATGGACCTTCAACTCACCGGCAAGCGCGCCCTGATCTGCGGCGGCTCCAGCGGCCTGGGACGGGCGGTGGCGACGGCTCTGGTGGCCGAGGGGGCGCATGTGGCCCTGCTGTCGCGCGATGCGGTCAAGCTGCAGGCTGTGGCCGACGAGTTGAACGCCATGGGGCCGGGCAAGGCCGTGATCGCCCCCGCTGATCTGGCCGATCATGCGGGCCTGCTGAAGGCGGTGGATGTGGCCGAAGCCGCTCTGGGCGGGCCGATCGAGATTTTGCTGAACAATACCGGCGGGCCGCCGCCGTCGGGCGTTCACGGCCTGGAGCCGTCCGTCTGGCGCGATCATTTCGAGTCCATGGTGCTGTCGGTCTTCCGCCTGACCGACCGGGTGCTGCCGGGGATGAGGTCCATGGGCTGGGGGCGCATTCTCAACGTCGCCTCCATCACCGTGATCGAGCCGGTCGGGACGCTGGGCGTGTCCAACACCCTGCGCGCCTCGGTGGCGGCCTGGGCCAAGACCCTGGCGGGCGAGGTCGCGGCCAATGGCGTGACCGTCAACACCCTGCTGCCCGGCCGCATCGACACGCCGCGCATCGAGCGTCTGGACGCCGCCCGCGCCGCCGCCACCGGGGTCGAACCCGCCGAGGCGCGTGCGGAATCGGTGAAATCCATCCCCGCCGGTCGCATCGGCGCGACCGAGGAGTTTGGGGCCGTCGCCGCCTTCCTGGCCAGCCCTCTGGCCGGCTATGTCACCGGATCGCTGATCCGCGTGGACGGCGGGGCGGTCAAGGCGATCTGACCTGGGGCGGCCGCCTCAGCAGGTCGCCGAAGGTGATGCGGGACTGGCCGTAGTCCAGGGTGATGCGGTCGAACCGCATCAGGACGTCGGCCCCCAGCAACAAGGCGGGCTGTTCGCTCAGACCCAGGACCTGAAAAGCGTGCAGGTCGCCGAACAGCAGGGGTGTGACGCCCATCTCGCGGCGCGCCAGCCGCAGGTTGGACACAGATCCGCTATGGACCATCAGCGACTGGCCGATGACGCCGTAGACGCGGATGGTTTGGCGCGGCGTGGGACCGACCTGAGCATCGACGGCGCGCATCAGCGCCAGGTTGGCGATTGAATACTGGGCGCCGCTGTCGACGAAGGCCACAGCCGGCACGCCGTCGACTTCGATATGGGTCAGGAACAGTTGGCCGAAACGGCCGCTGCGCACCGGTGTGATGTCGGTGCGCAACCGGCTGGCCACGCCGACGGCGACGCCCCGCGCAATCACGTCGGGTCCAGAGGGCGCCAGCATGATCCGCCGTTGGCGCAACAGCAGGGTCAGACGAAAGCGCGACAGGACGTCCAGCCCCAGCAGTCCGTCGGCGCCCAGGACCTCGTAGGGAAAGACCGGCGGCGTCATGTGGGTGAAACGCCGGCCCGAGAAATCCAGTCGAGGCAGCTCGACCGTCTGGACCACCTCCGCCGCCGTGATGCCGTGGACCAGAACCGGCGGGCCGGGAGCCAGGTTCAGTTCGGCGGCCAGGCGGTCGGAAATGGCGGTGCGCTCGGCTCCCGTGTCGATGACGAACAGAGGCTCGCGCAGGCTGCCCACGTTCACCTTGACGCCCATGCGCGTCAGCAGGTTCTCCAACAGTCGGGCGGCTTCGTCGGGTTCGGGCGGCGGCGAGGGGGTCACAGGGTCTTGCGCGCGGACCAGGCCGTGCAGGGCGAACGCCGCTGCGCCGCCCGCGCCCAGGGTCAGCGCCGCGCGCCGCGAAGGGTGACCGATCGATCCTGTTTCACGCAACGGCCTATCTCCGCGCCGCGATCAATCCCCGCACGGAGAATAGGCGCCGTTCGCGGTCGCTGGATAGTCAGCTTCTCGGGTGAGCCTCGGCGTAGGCGGCCAGTAGGCGGGCGGCGTCGACCTGGGTGTATTTCTGGGTCGTGGACAGGCTGGCGTGGCCCAGCAGTTCCTGGATGGAGCGCAGGTCGGCCCCGGCCCCCAGCAGGTGGGTGGCGAAGCTGTGGCGCAGGGCGTGGGGCGTGGCCGAGGCGGGCAGGCCCAGGCGCCCACGCAGGCGCTGGACCGTGGCCTGGACGTGACGGGGGCTTAAGGGCCCGCCGCGCTTGGCGCGGAACAAGGGGGCGTCCGCTTCAAGGATGAAGGGCTGTTGGGCCAGATAGGCGTCCACCGCCTCGCGCACCTGGGGCAGGACCGGGGCCAGCCGCATCTTGCCGCCCTTGCCGGTGATCCTCAGGGCGTCGGGCAGGGGGGCGTCGGACCGCTTCAACGACAGGGCCTCTGAAATCCGCAGCCCGCAGCCGTAGAGCAGGGTCAGGACGGCGCGGTCGCGCGCGGCCTCCCACGGCGCCATGTCGGGATCGGCTTCGGGTTCGTGCAGCAGGCCCCTGGCCTGATCCTCAGTGACCGGGCGGGGCAGGGACGGCTTGACGCGCGGGCCGCGCACCAGGGCCAGCTGCGGCGCGGGCGTGGCGCAGCGACGGTCGAGAAAGGCGTGAAAGCCCCGGATCGCCGCCAGCGTCTGGCTCAGCGAGCGGGCGTTCAGCGGGCGGTCGCCGCTGCGCCGTTCTGCCAGATGGGCGCGGACCTCGGCGGCGGTGACGTCGCCGAGATCGGTCAGGGTCTGTGGCCCGCCGCGATGGCGTTCGAGGAAGGCCACGTAGAGCCGACCAATATGGCCATAGGCCTCCAGCGTGCGCGGCGACAGGCGCCGCTCGTGCGCCAGATGCTCGAGCCAGGCGGAGAGTGTTTCTGAGGCGGTCAGGCTTGCGTCGGCCATCGCTCGGCCATGCGTTCGACCACGCGGGTGATGAAGGCCACCAGTTCGCAGCCCATGGCCGGGGTGAAGCCGTCATCCTCAAACGAGCCGAAGGCGCACAGGGCCGGGCGGGCGCCGTCCGAACCGGGCAGGTGCAGGCTCATGCGGACCAGGGCGACGGACTTCACCTCGCCCTCGGCGGGGCCGAACAGGTCCAGACCGGTGAAGTTGGGGCCGAGCCATTCCAGACCGTCGTCGCCCAGCAGGGCGTCGACGCGGCCCGGCTCCAGCGCCTTCCAGCCGAAAGGCACGGCGCCGGGCTTCTCGAGAGCGATGGCGCCGCCGGCGAGGCCGAAGCGGGCTTGCGAGGTAGCGTCCAGCTGGCGCGACAGCTCGGCATGGCTGGTCGCCTCCATCAGGTCGAGGGCCGAGACGTGGGTCTGGGTCTGGGCGGCGAAGTTGGCGCGGGCGATCTCTTCGATCTGTTTTCGCGCCCCGGCCTCGCGCTGGACCACGGCTTCCAGCCGGGTCAGGGCCGCGCGGCCGAAATCGACCACGTTGCGGCCAGTGGCGCGCAGGCCCAGTTCTTCCAGAAGGGTGCGATCGTCCAGCAGGCGATCCGGGTGGGCGTTCAACCAGGCCCGCACCTCGGGCCAGTGAAGGCCCTCGGCGGCGTCGGATGAGAGGTCCAGGGAAGTGCTCAAGTGGACCTCTTTCCGGTCGGCGTTACAGGATGGACTGACCAGTCTTGCCCCAGTCAGCCAAAAACGCATCAAGCCCCTTGTCGGTTAACGGGTGCTTGACCAGGGCCTTGAAAGTGTCGGCCGGCAGGGTGGCGGCGTCGGCGCCGGCGATGGCGGCGGCGGTGACGTGGTCAGGGTTGCGCAAGCTGGCGGCCAGGATCTCGGTGTCGAAATCATGGATGTCGTAGAGGGCGCGGATTTCTTCCAGCAGGCCCACGCCGTCGGCGCCGACGTCTTCCAGGCGACCGACGAAGGGCGAGATGAAGGTGGCGCCCGCCTTGGCGGCCAGCATGGCCTGGGCGGCCGAGAAGCACAGGGTGACGTTGGTCTTGATCCCCTTGTCGGCAAAGGCCCGCGTGGCGCGCAGCCCGTCCCAGGTCAGGGGCAGTTTGACGACCACGTTCGGTGCGATGGCGGCCAGCTTGTCGCCCTCCTTGACCATGGTCTCGAAGTCGGTCGCCACGGCCTCGGCGGAAATCGGCCCCTCGACGAGGGCGCAAATCTCAGCGATGACCTCGGCGATGTTCCGACCCGACTTGGCGATCAGCGACGGATTGGTGGTGACGCCGTCCACCATCC
>Ga0308157_10001952_pt1 | contig 37539 bp, 30 predicted proteins | sample PhyBR1_FD_201035 | JGI IMG/M metagenome (GOLD analysis project Ga0308157, IMG submission 201035) | Phyllosphere microbial communities from UC Gill Tract Community Farm, Albany, California, United States - DLSLB.R1 | ecosystem: Host-associated > Plants > Phyllosphere > Unclassified | place: USA... | reverse complement strand
TTTTTTCTTTTTACTGCTGCTTTTTGTGTATACATTTGCAGTGTTCTTTTCGGTTATCGCTTTGTACAGCGAAGAAAAAACCTATCATAAATACCCCAAACAGGCCGATTTTTTCAAATTACTGATAGCCGCTTTTATTGAACCGTTTTACTTTCATCCGTTGACAGTTTATGCAGCATTAATTGGTTATAAAGAAAAAATAATGGGAACCAAAGGCTGGGGAGAAATGACCAGAAAGGGGTTTACTAAGAAATAATGAAAATGACAAAGAAGATTTTAATAGTAGATGATCTCATTACGCTTTAAAAAAAATTTCCTTTTAATTAGTAACGTAAAATATGAACTGCTATTTTTGGCATCTGATTAAATTATAGAATAAACTTAGCAAAAATAAATCACAATTTGAGGTTTGTAGTTTAAATCTACAACGTTGAGATTTATTGGCACAGTAAAAAAAGCCTTGTAGTACTTTGCAATGCTATATTTACGTTATAAGGTTAAAAACAAAGTACAAAACGTATGAAGGTAGGGGTGATTGGTTTATGTAGTTTTACAATGGATTTTGTTAACCGTGTGATCGGGGCTGGGCATCAGGTATTATTAAGTTCTACCCGCGAAAATCGTCAGTTTAAAGATCTGGCTGAGACTTTGGGAGAGAATGTAAAATTGGTAAGCAAAGACGAAGCCGCAAAAGCCAGCATTTTGATAGTGTTTATTCCGCGTGAAGATGTTGGATTGTTCCTGACAGATTTGCCAGATATGAACGAAAAAGTAATCATATACGAGAGCAATCCTATTTTTAGTTTAGAATGCTTGAAGCCAAATTCAAAATCATCACCTGAAATTATTGTTTCTCTTTTGCCAGAAGCTCATGCTATAAAGGTGCTTAATATTGTTAATCCAGAAGTGTTTTCTGCAATAAACCAAAAACAGAATGCTGATGAAATATTTTATACTGGATTGAATAAACAGGCAAAAGATAAAGTCAAAACATTTTTTAAAAGCTTAAATCTCGTAGGAGTAGATTTTGAAGAATTGTACCAACTTCCAGTACATTCCTGTTTCCTGAATTAAAGAGGAATATAGTACGAAACCAGCTTTTAATAATTAGATTATTCAACCTCAAATGTTCCCAGAATACTAACTTTCTCGGAACATTTTTGGTTCTATTTCTTTAGAAAATTAAAATTTAATCTAAATCGGTTTTTAATACAGCTCCCGTACTGGCATTGGTCACTAAAGCTCGGTATTGTGAAAGCCATTTAGAATTTAAAGTTTTTTTCAATGGTTTAAAATTGGCTTTTCTTGCTGCGATTTCTTCATCACTTAAATTAACAGACAAAATGTACTGATCTACATCAATATGAATTTCGTCTCCATCTTTAACCAAACCAATCATTCCGCCTTCTGCCGCTTCTGGAGAAACGTGCCCTATAGAAGCACCTCTGGTTGCACCGCTGAATCTTCCGTCTGTAATCAAGGCTACAGAACTTCCAAGTCCCATTCCCATAATCAAACTGGTTGGCGAAAGCATTTCCTGCATTCCTGGGCCGCCTTTTGGGCCTTCATAACGAATAACGACTACGTTTCCTGCTTTTACTTTTCCCATCATAATTCCGGCAATTGCTTCGGCCTGACCGTCAAAACAAACCGCTTTACCTGTAAACACGCGGTCTCCTGTTAGTCCTGCTGTTTTAATAACAGCACCTTGTTCTGCAAGATTTCCGTATAAAATAGCCAATCCGCCCACTTTGCTGTACGGATTATCAATGGTATGAATGATAGTGGTGTCTTTAATTTCGGCATTTGCAATTTTTTCTAATAATGTTTCGCCTCCAATCGTAAGATTATCAATTAAAACGCCCGAGCCTCTTTTATTTATTTCTTTCATAACTGCATTTACACCACCAGCTCTATTGATATCTTCCATATGAACGGTGCTTAAACTTGGCGAAATCTTGGCAATATGGGCAACATTTCCAGAAATGGTATTAATGTCTTGCAGTTTAAAATCGACATTGGCTTCGTTGGCAATTGCAAGCATGTGTAAAACGGTATTGGTGCTTCCGCCCATTGCCATATCTACGGCAAAGGCATTACGAACGGCATTTTCGTTTAAGATATTTTTCAATTTGAATTTCTCTATTAAATGCTGATCTTTAGAAATGTCACAAATTCTCCTTGCTGCTTCGCGATACAATTGTTCGCGTTCTGGTGTCTGAGCCAAAATAGTTCCGTTTCCAGGCAGTGCAATTCCCATTGCTTCCATCAAGGTATTCATAGAATTTGCGGTAAACATTCCAGAACAGCTTCCTCCGCTTGGGCAGGCGTTACATTCAATATCGTACAACTCTTCGTCAGAGATTTTTCCAGCTTCGTGTTTTCCAACCGCTTCAAATGCTGTCGCTAAGTCAATTGCTGTTCCGTTTTTAGTGTAACCTTTAGACATTGGTCCACCGCTTACAAAAATAGTCGGAACATCAACTCGTAAAGCGCCCATGATCATTCCTGGAACAATTTTGTCACAGTTTGGAATTGCGATCATGGCATCCAATTTATGCGCATTCATTACGCTTTCTATAGAGTTGGCGATAATTTCACGACTCGGAAGCGAGTACAGCATTCCGTCGTGTCCCATTGCAATTCCGTCATCGATTCCAATTGTATTGAATTCAAAAGGAACGCAGCCATTGGCTCGAATTTCTTCTTTGATAATTTCAGATACTTTATTTAAGAAAAAATGCCCCGGAATAATTTCGATAAACGAATTGGCCACTCCGATAAAAGGTTTGCTGAAATCTTCATTTTTCAAGCCCGTAGCTCGCAATAAGGACCTGTGGGGAGTTCGTTGAACGCCTTTTTTTACTTCATCACTTCTCATGATAGAAAATGTTTTTTAATGTTGTTTTTTTGTCTTTTGATAGTTAACAGAGTGTTTAGATCTGTGATTTTATCCTGCTTAATGTTTCTGGCGAAATATTAAGATATGCGGCAAGATTGGCATTGGACAATCTCTGAATAAGTTCTGGGTTGTTTTTAAGAAGGTTTCGATACCGTTCGGCAGCATTTTGTGTCAACAAACTGCTAAGTTTTGAAGTAATGACCGTTAGACCATATTCTAGAATATAGATATACATTTTGTCCCATTGCGAAATGGTGTTGCGAAGATGAAAAAAATCGTCATAAGAAATTGCCAAAAGCTCCGAAGCTTCTACAGCTTCAATATATTCTGTACTAGGTTCTCTAGAAATAAAACTAACAATTGAAGTTAGAAAAGTACCTTCAAAAGCCATAAAACGAGTCGTGATATTATGATCTTCGGTGCTGTAATACAATCGCAGGCAGCCTTTTTTTATAAAATAGATTTTATCTGCAACGTTTCCACTTTTAAGCAGCGGTTCATTCTTTTTTACTTGTATTAATTTAAAGCGGGAAAGAATGGTATTAAGTTCATCGTTTTCCAGTTGTAATCTGCTTTGAATTAAGGTCTCAAGTTCACTCATCATTTCTCAAAAATTAATCATTTCCAAAAATAAAGCTAATAAGGGAGAAAAACATTGACGAATGTCAAAATCGGTTTAAGAATGAATATAAATAAAACTTTACGCCTTAATGAGCAATTTTTCGATGGATGGAAAAAGAGACTTAAAGTATAATCTCGAAAAGCTGCTAATGCGCAAAGTTTTGAAGTTTTAATCTGCTCAAATCTGCAGAATCTGTGAGAAACAGAAACAAATCTGTAATTTAGTAAAATGAAAATCAAACTAAAACAATCTTCTTTTCTAGAAAAGGGAATCAACGAGCCCTATTACAACATTTTAATGTTTGATGGAGAAGCGGCTTTTTCTGTTGATTTAAGCGATTACGAATGCAAAGGGAAATGTCTTTTGTTTTTAACACCATACCAGTTATTGCAATGGAAAAATTCGACTGCATCTTTTATAAATATTCTCCGTTTTCATGGCGATTTTTATTGCATTGAATATCATAAAAAAGAAGTGGCTTGTAACGGAATTTTGTTTAATGATATTTATAGCGAACCTTTTGTAACGGTTTCTGATTTTATTTACGAAGAAATCACGAGTATTATGGAACGAATGAAAAGGGTAGAAGACTCTGAATTGGATTATGATAATTCGATTTTAAAATCCTATCTGCAGGTTATTCTAGCCTTGAGTAGCAAAGAAAAACAGCTCAAAATGTCACCGCAGATTCAAGAATCTATTGGAAATGCTGATATTTTGAAGTTTCAGCATTTGTTAGATACTCATTTTCTTGAGGCTAAAGAAGTCGCTTTTTATGCCTCTAAATACAATTTGAGTGTGAATACTTTTAGTAAAAGAATCAAAAAGCATTTCGGAAAATCGCCTTCTCAACTTATTCAGGACCGAATTGTTTTGGAAGCCAAGAAACAGCTGCATTTAACAACGAAAACGATAAAAGAAATAGCAGACGATCTTAATTTTGAAGACGAATTTTATTTCAGCCGATATTTCAAGAAAAGTGTGGGCATTTCGCCTAAAGAATTTAGAAAAGAAGTTGGCATTTCTATCGTGGCAAAATAGTCCATGAAAACTCCTTTTAGTCCATTTTTATCCAGATAGCTATAAAGTAATTTTGGTATGTATTAAAACAGAATCAAAATGGAAAAATTTATAAGATTTATTGCTGGTGGACAAAACAGTTTTATTCACTTTTTAAGAATTGCCATATTTATTGTAATGGCATGGATTGGCGGATTAAAAGCTTTTAAATATGAAGCTGACGGAATTGTTCCGCTGGTTGCGAATAGTCCGTTTATGAGTTTCTTTTATAAAGATGCAAATAAACAAGTTGTAAATGATGTTGGTAAAACCGTCAAAGCCTATACACTTTACAAAAACGTTGAAGGTAAAACTGTGGAGAAAAACGTTGCATGGCACGAAGCCAACGGAACTTATATTTTCTCTTACGGATTAGGAACTGTTATTGTGACAATTGGCTTGTTGGTTCTTTTGGGAATTTGGTTTCCTAAAGTCGGTTTTGTGGGCGGACTTCTAACGTTCGGAATGGCATTTGTAACCTTATCTTTTTTAATCACAACACCAGAAGTTTACGTTCCGAATTTGGGTGGCGATTTCCCAACTCCAGAATTTGGTTTTCCATATCTTTCTGTCGGAGGCCGTTTGGTTCTCAAAGACATTATTATGATGAGCGGCGGATTGATTGTAGCTTCAGACAGTGCAAATAAAATTTTGCAACGATTTTACGCTTAACCAAAATAAAAAAAGCTGTGCAAGGATTCAGACTCGCACAGCTTTTTACAAAAACTCAAAACTAATTATTCATATTTTAAATATTGCAACACATCTACTTTTGTTGCCTGATAGGCTTTTGCTAAAACAATGCATAATGTTAGAAATAATAAAAGCAAAAATGAAAGTAGAAACGGCAGCATCGGAATTTCGATTCTAAAAGCAAAATTATTCAGCCATTTCTGCAATAAAAAATAAGCAGGAAATACAGCAATCAGAAAACCTATTACACAATAAACAACATATTGTTTAGACAGTTCTTTCAATAAGATATTAGTTTCTGCGCCTAAAGTTTTTCGAATCGCAATTTCTTTCATGCTACGCTGAATTGAATAGGAAGCCAAAGCGAATAATCCAAATAAAGCAATAAGTATTACAACAATGTTTAGTAAAGAAAATAAATTCTTTTGCTTGACATAAGACTCATAAGTTCTGGCATATTCTTTATCAGCAAAATCGTATTGAAAAGGATATTCGGTATCGACTTTTGTCTTCCAGAATTTTTCGATTGCTGCAATAGAACTCTGAATCTGACCTGCTTTTAATTTTACATAGATCCGATTCATTTCATCGGCCATATCCAGTGATTTTATGTGATAAAAAGTAATTGGAGGAACATCAACTTCTGGACTTAACAGATTAAAATCTTTTACAACGCCAATAATCCTCATTTTCTGATTTCCAATTTTTATCTCTTTTCCAATTGGATCTTTGATCTGCATTAAACTCAATGATTTTTCATTAACTAAAACCGAATTTATGGTATCTGAAGCTATATTTGGACTCAGATTTCTGCCTTTTATTACTTTTATCTTTAGCAGATTTAGCATATCATAATCAAGTCCAATTGCTTTTTGTTTGAAAAGAACATCACGATACCAAATTGGCCACTGAGAATCGTCAGCTCCATCAAAAGAAAGAAGACCAGTTGAAACACTTTCAACGCCTTTAATTTTTGAAAGTTCCTGTTTTATGGTATTGTATCTTTCAAAAATATTCTTTCCAATGTTTTCTCCCTTATAATACGAAGAGGGCAGATTTAACGAAATTGCCATAACCTGATCACCTTTAAAACCAAGATCTTTGTTGTTTAGAAATTTAATTTGCTGATAAACAATTACAGAACCAATGATAAAGAAGGAAGCAATTGCAAATTGGAAAATCAGCATTCCGTTTCTAATCCAAACGCCGCTTTTGCTTCGGGAAAAATTGCCTCTTAAGACTTTTAAAGTCTCAAAATTAGCCACATATAATGCAGGAAATATTCCAGCAAACACAATGGTTATGATAAAAACCAGTATTAATTGAACATAAAATTGGCTTTCAACTATTTTTAATTTTTTTTCTAGAAAGGAATTGTAGTAGGGAAGTGCAATTTCTACAATCATTAATGCTAATAAAACCGAAAAAGCAGTCATTAAAATGGTTTCAAAAATAAATTGCCAAACAATCTGCTTTTTTGAAGCGCCCAAAACTTTACGGACTCCGACTTCTTTGGCTCTTTTAATCGAATTTGCTGTTGCCAGATTGATGTAATTGACAATTGACAGAATAAGAATCAAAACTGATAAGCAAGCCATAATTACCAGAAACTGATAGTTTCCTCTGCCTTCAGGATAACCGTCGGTTACAGAATGTAATCTGGCTGATGATAGCGGTTCCATTAAAACTTTGAAGCTTCCCATTTTCTTGACCATTTCTGCAGGAGTAAAACCTGCTTGTTTGGCGGTTCTTACAATAACTTCGTCATAAAATACTTGATCAAGCATTTTTCGTGTAGATTCTACTTTTGATGGATCTTTTAGTTTTACTAGTACTTTTAAAACAAAAAGACCAGGATTTTTAGCCGGATCTGCCAAGTCTTTCATACGATTTATCACTATGTTTGGTGCGATCGATGAATTTCCGGTAATACGATAAACGCCTGAAATCGTAAACGTAGCATCCAAACATTTGATTTGCTTGCCTATCGGATTTTTATTTCCAAAAAAGCGTTCAGCAAGTTTTTCTGAAATGGCAATACTGTTTTCGTCTTTTATGGCAGATTTGGCATTTCCATAAATAAATTCAAAGGGAAAAAGAGAGAAGAAATCTTTTTCGGCATTTATGATTTTATCTACAAATTCCTTTTGTCCATTATAAATCACTTTGTCTTTTTGATACCATTCATCTGCGTAAACAACAGTTTCTACATTGGGATCATTTTCTAGATGAGGTTTTAGACGTACAGGGTTATTTGCCGTTATAGGCATATCACTTAATTGCGCTAATACCTGATAAACCTTATCTTTTTCCGGATTCCAAGAATTGTAGCTTTGTTCGTCGTTCCAATACAGGAGCGCGAAAATTAGACCCGAAATTCCAATTGATAATCCGAGAATATTGAGTGCAGTAAATAATTTATTGTGTTTTATCTGATAGATAAATATATTGATCCAGTTTCTTAACATCTATTCGTATTTAAGGTATTTTAAAATATCCACTTTTGTTACTTGGTAGGCTTTTGCTAAAACAATCGTCAGCGTTAAAAAAAGCAGTGATATAAAAGCGATAAAAAAAGGTAAAGCCGGAATATCAATTCTAAATGCAAAATTTTCGAGCCATTTTTGCAATAGTAAGTACGCTGGAATAATTCCGATGATAAAACCGATTATACAGAAGATTACATACTGTTTAGATAATTCTTTCAGTAAAGTATTGGTTTCAGCGCCAAGCGTTTTTCTGATTGCAATTTCGCGTAATCTTCTTTCCATAGAAAAAGAGGCAAGGGCGAATAATCCGAAAACGGCAATTAAGATTACAACAACATTCAGCAAAGCAAATAAATTTCTCTGATCTTCGTATTTTTTATAAGTACGGGCAAAGTTTTTATCTACAAAATCATATTCAAACGGATATTCCTGATCAACATTAGATTTCCAGAATTTGTTGATGGCAGCAATGGTTTCGGGCATTTTATCTGGAAATATTTTTACAGAGATGTTTCGCATATCATTTGGCATCCAGTCAAAAGCCTTGATATGAAAGAAAATCATAGGCGCCACATTATATTCTAATCCGACGTAATGGAAATTTTTGACAATACCCACAACTTTAAATTTCTGACCCCCAAAAGTGATTTCTTTATTTACAGGATCTTTTTCTTGAAGCGTTTTTGCAGCAGTTTCATTCAGTAAAGCGCTCGAAATGCTGTCTGTAGCCAGTTTAGGATTTAAATCTCTGCCTTTTAATATTTTGATTCCCAAAAGTTCTAGCTCGCCAAAATCCATTGGCATTTCCTGTGTTACAACCTCTTTGTTGGATTTATAATGAAGACCTTGCCAAGAATTCTCATTGCTTCCAATAGAAAACATTCCTGCAGAAACCGCTTGAACACCTTTAATTTTTAAAAGCTCTTCTTTGATCATTTTGTACCTTTCATACTGATTTTTTCCTTTTTGCGGTTTAAAAGAAATATCCATAACCTGAGCGCCATTAAAACCTAGATCTTTTTCGACCATAAAATTTACCTGTTTGTAAACAATAAAAGATCCGATGATAAAAAGCGTAGCTATAGAAAATTGCAGTACCAGCATTCCGTTACGAATCCAGACTCCGTTTTTACTTCTCGAAAAATTGCCTTTTAGAACTTTTAAAGTTTCAAAATTGGAAATGTAAACTGCTGGGAAAACGCCAGAAACCAGTATTACTATGAAGAAAATTACAATTAACTGAAGGTAAAATTGAGTTCCTATCAAAACTAGATTTTTGTCTAGAAATGCATTATAAAATGGCAAAGAAAGTTCTACAATTACCATGGCTAGCAGAACAGAAAATAACGTTATAAGTATAGTTTCAAACACAAACTGAGCTATAATCTGAGATTTTGTAGCGCCAACTATTTTACGAACTCCAACTTCTTTTGCTCGTTTTACAGCATTTGCTGTAGCCATATTGATATAATTGACAATTGATAAAATTAAAATCAGGATTGATAAACCCATTACGATTTTTAAGAACTGTAAATTGGCGTTTTTTTCAGGAAAAGCGTAATTTCCTTGATTAAGTCTTGATTTTGTAAACGGAAGAAGCCTTGCTTTTATAGGATCTCCGTATTGTTTAATAAACTGTTCCAGCGATAAACCTTCATCTTTTGCCTGTTTCTTGTAATTGTTTTCGAGAAATATTTTATCTAAGTTTTGAATAACGGCTGTAGTATCGCTTGGTCTTTTAAGCTTTAACATTAGTCCGTAACTGAAGCCCCAATTATCTTTATTTTGCTCTAATTCCTCTTCTACAATCGGAGTAATTACGGAAGGCATTACCGATGATTTTTGAGGCATTTTGTAAACACCGCGAACAACAAAAATGTGATCTGCATATTTCACCTGTTTACCCATTGGGTTTTCATTCTTAAAAATGCGTGCTGCAGTTTCTTCAGAAAGAGCCATGCTGTTGCGATCAGCGAAGACCGTTTTGGCATTACCTTGAATAAATTCAAAAGGAAAGAAAGAAAAGAAACTCCTTTCGGCAGAAAAGATTTTGTCAATCAATTCGATTTTTCCTTTGTATTGAATTGTTTCAGTAGTATAATTTACTCTAAAATAACAGTATTTATCCAAATACGAAGTAGTTGCATTAAGCATTCTGCCTGGAATTGGAGAGTTTGTTGTCCAGATATTACCTCCGCCAAAATCGTTCATGACGATAAAAATTTTATCTTTCTCAGGATTCCATTGATCATAAGAATGTTCGTCGTTCCAGTACAGAATCGCAAAAATTAAACCTGCAATTCCAATGCTTAAGCCCAAGATATTTAGGGCTGTAAAGAATTTGTTATTCTTTATGTGGTATATAAATATGTTTGTCCAATTTTTAATCATCTTACTCGTATTTTAAGTATTTTAAAACATCGACTTTTGTTACTTGATACGCTTTTGCTAAAACTATTGTCAGCGTAAGAAAAAGCAAAGACACAAAAGCAAGAATAAAGGGTATAAGTGTGATATCTATTCGGAAAGGGAAATTTTCAAGCCATTTTTGCAAAAGCAAATAAGCGGGTGCAATTCCGATAAAGAAACCAATTATACAGAAGACTACATATTGTTTAGAAAGTTCTTTTAGTAAAATATTGGTTTCAGCGCCAAGCGTTTTTCTTATTGCAATTTCTTTTAATCTTCCTTCCATAGAAAAGGACGCTAGGGCAAACAGCCCGAAAATCGCAATTAGAATTACAACAACATTCAATAGAGCAAATAAATTTCTTTGATCTTCGTACTTTTTAAAAGTTTTAGCAAAGTTTTTGTCCAAGAAAGTGTATTCAAAAGGATACTCAGAATCTACTTTTTTAGACCAAAAAGTCTTAAGTGCCGATATAGTTTGCTGCATATCTTTAGAAGAAACTTTTACAGAAATTGATTCAATACTATTCTGTGTCCATTTTTGAGTATTGATATGAAAGAAAATCATCGGACTAATTTCTGTATCAAGGCCGTAATAATGAAAATCTTTTACAACTCCTACAACCTTGTATTTTTCGCCTTGCCAGTCAATAATTTTATCAACAGGATTTTTTTCGTTCATTTTTTTGGCTGCCACTTCATTTAGCAAAACATTAGAAATCGTGTCAGAGGCAAGTTTCTCGTTAAGAAATCGTCCTTTTACCAATTTAACACCCAACATTTCCAGCATTCCAAAATCGGAGCCTAATTGCTGAATAATAACTTCAGGAATGTTTTTATAATGCAAACCGCCTCTTGAAGACCAATTTTCGCCAATAGCAAAAGCTCCAACAGAAACCGCTTCAACATTTTTAATTTTCTTTATTTCCTGTTTTAAACTTTCGTATCGTGCAAATTGTTCTTTATCCTTTTGTGCTCTAAAAGTGATGTTCATTATTTGAGATCCGTTAAAGCCTAAGTCTTTTTCGACCATAAATTGAACCTGCTGATAGACGATAATAGATCCGATGATAAAGAAAACTGCGATTGCAAATTGTATAATCAACATGCTATTTCTAAGCCATAAACCGTTTTTGCTGCGCGAAAAATTTCCTTTTAGAACACTCAAAACTTCAAAATTGGAAATATAAACAGCTGGAAAAACGCCACTCACAATAATGACAAGAATAAATATTACGACAAGCTGTACAAAAAACTGAGATCCCGCAAGAACTAATTCTTTGTTTAAAAGCTGATTGTAAAAAGGTAAAGAAACTTCAACAATCACAAGCGCGAGCAACATAGCAAATAACATTGTTAAAGCAGTTTCAAACACAAATTGAAAGACAATCTGTTTTTTTGTAGCGCCAATAATTTTTCTCACGCCAACTTCTTTTGCACGTTTTATCGCATTAGCTGTAGCTAAATTGATATAATTTACAATCGATAGCAATAAGATTACAATTGATAATCCCATTAATATTCTTAAGAATTGAAGATTTCCTGTTCCTTCTGGAAATGGATAACTGCCTTTGATAAGTCTAGAATTTTCAAAAGGAATTACTAATGTTTTTAAAGGCTCGCCGTATGTTTTAATAAACAGTTCTAGTGTCATTCCTTCATTTCTAGCCTGTCTTTTATAGTTTTTTTCTATAAAAATTTCATCCAAAGCTTTTTTTACCAGTGGCGCATCAGTTTTTTTCTTCAATTTTAGAACTAAACCATAATTGAAGCCCCAATGGTCTTTATTTTTTTCAAGACTTTCTTCAATGATGTTGGTAACCGCGCTAGGCATCACGACCGATTTCCCTGGTACTCGGTATACGCCACGAACCACAAATGTTTTGTCATCATATTTGACCTGTTTTCCAACGGGATTTTCATTTTTAAATAAACGAAAAGCAGTTTCTTCAGAAAATACAATGCTTTGAGGTTCTTGAAGCACCGTATTTGGATTGCCATATTTGAATTCGTACGGAAAAAAAGAAAAGAAACTTTTTTGTGCAGAAAAGATCTTATCTACAATTTCTGTTTTCCCATTAAATTGAATCGTTCCTTTTGAATAATAATCAGTGAAATAGCAATAATCATCTAAATATGGAGTAGAAGATTTAAGAAGCGGTGCTGTTACGGCAGAGTTTGTAGCGAAAATATTTCCTTTTCCGACATCATTCATAACGATAAAGGTTTTATCCTTTTCAGGATTCCAGTTATCGTATGAGTATTCGTCGTTCCAGTACAGCGTTGCAAAGATTAAACCTGCAATTCCGATACTCAAACCGAGAACATTTAAAGCTGTAAAAAGCTTGTTATGCTTTAATTGATAAATAAATATATTAAGCCAATTTTGAAGCATAAACTAGTTTTTTGCAGTTATCAAAACATCTACATTTCTATGATTCACTTTTTCAGAAAGAATGACACCGTCTTTCATAAAAATGGTTTTTTGCGAAAAAGAAGCATCATATTCAGAGTGCGTTACCATTAAGATGGTCGATCCGCTGGCATGAAGATCGGTTAGTAATTCCATAACTTCGTTTCCGTTTCTGCTGTCTAGATTTCCTGTTGGCTCATCGGCCAGAATAATTTTCGGATTATTGATTAAAGCTCTTGCTACAGCCACACGCTGCTGCTGTCCGCCCGAAAGTTGCTGCGGGAAATGCTTTAATCTATGGGCAATTCCTAAAATTTTTGCCATCTCATTTACTCGAGATTTTCTTTCGGCAGAAGGAACATTGTTGTAAATCAAAGGCAGTTCGATATTATCAAAAACAGATAATTCATCAATTAGATTGAAATTCTGAAAGATGAATCCGATGTTTTCTTTTCTGGCTTGCGATTTTTGCTTCTCTTTTAAACCCACCATTTCTTGATCAAGAAGTTTGTAACTTCCGTTTGAAGCACTGTCCAGAAGTCCGATAATGTTCAATAGAGTCGATTTTCCGCTTCCTGACGGTCCCATGATTGATACAAAATCGCCTTGATTGATGGTTAATGAAATATCACTTAATGCTTTGGTTTCTAATTCCTCAGTTCTAAATACTTTTGAAAGTTTTGTAATGGTAATCATAATTGGCTGTTTTAATTTTTGATTGATTTTCTTTTAAAATTTTTATGTCCTTCGGAAATGACTGAAACAAGTCTGAAAATTAAGATAAATTATTTTTAATTTATCGCTATTTATTTTGTTATTTGTACTTCCGAAAGCTGTTAATTATTAATGATTTACAAGTTCTAATGTGATTTTCGTGCCAATAAATTAAACCTTCTAAATACCTTGTTTTTAAGGGTTTGTTTTTCGAAATGAAATTGTACTGTCCATTAATGGACACCTTTCGTCCAAAACTGAACAATAATGAAAAAGACCAACGCCTCTATTTTAATCATCGACGATCAAGAAGACATTCTTTTTGCCTCAAAAGTCTATCTGAAAAAGTATTTTGAAAACATTTTTACGCTCAATAATCCAAGAAATATTGTCGAATTATTGTCGAAAAATGCAATTGACGTCGTTTTATTGGACATGAATTACAGATTGGGTTTTGAAGATGGGAGAGAAGGTTTATATCTGCTGAAGGAAATAAAAACGCTTTCGCCTAAAACGGTGGTAATTTTAATGACTGCTTTTGGAAAAGTAGAAACTGCTGTTGAAGGTTTAAAATCTGGCGCTTTTGATTATATTCTCAAACCTTGGGAAAATAAAAAACTGCTAGAATCGGTTAAACAAGCTGTAGATAAAGCCCGAAAAGAACAGAAGAAAACTAAAGAGGTTGAGATAAAAGACGACTTTTTTGTTGGCAATTCTGAAATTATAAAAAAGGCCTATTCGCTGGCAGATAAAGTGGCTAAAACAGATGCCAACGTTTTGATTTTGGGTGAAAACGGAACTGGAAAATTCGTTCTAGCACATCATATTCATACCCAATCTGAAAGAAAAAATCAGCCTTTTATTGCAGTTGACTTGGGGTCTTTAAATTCGAATATTTTCGAAAGCGAGTTGTTCGGTTATGCCAAAGGTGCTTTTACTGATGCTAAAACGGATACAGCGGGACGTTTTGAAATGGCACAAAACGGAACTATTTTCTTAGACGAAATAGGAAATGTACCGCTTCATTTGCAATCAAAATTGCTTCAAGTGATTCAGACGAAAACCGTAACAAGATTAGGAGAAACGAAAGCAAGACCTTTGAATGTGAGAATTATTACAGCAACCAATTTGAACTTAAAACTAGAAGTTGCTGATAAAAACTTCCGTGAAGACTTGTATTATCGCATAAATACGATGGAAATTGTTTTGCCTCCGCTAAGAGAACGACATGAAGATAAAATTCCGCTTGCCGAATATCTTTTGGATAAAATGATTGAAAAATACGGAAGAGACGAAATTACTTTTGACAAAAAAGTCTTGGAACAAATTGAAAAACACGCTTGGAATGGAAACATTCGCGAAATGGAAAATAAGATTGAACGTGCCGTTATTTTATGTGAAAACAATGTAATAACAATTTCAGATTTGGATTTAGAAACGATAACGCCTTACGAGGAAAACTCAGATGATATTCAGCTTTCTTCGGTTGAAAAGGCTACGGTTGAAAAAGCACTTCTTAAAAACAATAATAATATCAGTAAAACGGCCGAAGAACTGGGTTTGTCAAGAGGCGCACTTTACAGACGTTTGGAGAAATTTAATATCAATATCGACTAATTATGTTAAGGACTTTACAAACTTACAAGCTCCTTTTTCTGCGATTAATTTTTATCGTGATCGGAATCGAATTGTCGCTGTATTTCTTTAGAATTGGTTTGCTTTTTACGGGAATTTTTGGCCTTTGCATGGTTTTTCTGTTAGGAAGGGAAATGTATTTTTTTGTTAGAAATATGGTTCTGATTTATAATAAAACGATTTCTTCGATATTGCAGGATGATTTTAGTTCTGATTTTTCTAAGCATAAATTCAACAGTACTTATAATGAACTTTTTACTTTGTATGAAACCTTGAAAAATAAACAAAATGAGCAAGTTACAAGAGATATTATTTACCGTTCGATTTTAAATAATATCGAGTCGGGTGTTATTATTTTGCAGAAACAAGAAAGAGAATGGAGTATTTTTTTAATGAACGATTACTTTTCGAGCCATTTTAATGTTCCGAAAGTTTCGAAATGGAGATATCTTAAAAATCAGCTGCCAGCTTTATGTGAAATCATTGAAGAAGATGATTTTCATGAAATAAAAACTTCAATCGACATTAGTATAAATGAACAAAGCAAACAAACATTTGTTTTGCAGGCTTCGCGAACTGAAATTTTCGAACAGGATTATTTTATTGTTTTGCTAGATTCGATTCAGAATGTAGTAGAGAAAAAAGAAAAAGATGCGTGGATTAATTTGATGAAAGTGATTTCGCATGAATTGCTAAATTCTATAACGCCAATTCGTTCCATCTGCCAGAATTTGGAGGATTTAGTAGAACAAGATTCGCTTTCGACAGAAGACTTAGAAGATATAAAAAACAGCGTGCAGACGATGCTGAGGAGAAGCGATCATTTGCAGAAGTTTGTTGAAGGTTATAGAAAACTCGCCATGCTTCCTTCGCCTAAAAAAGAAAAAACAGAATTGCAGCAGTTGGTTGAAAACTGTATTCAGGTTATGAATCCGTTGTTTCGGAAAAGTAATATCGAAGTGATCAATGCTGTTAATCAAAACTATTTAATAAATATCGATTCACAGCAGATAGAGCAGGTATTGATTAACTTATTGACCAATTCGATTAATGCTTTAGAAAACAGCAGTCTGAAACAAATTTCGATTTCGGCGGAAGCCAAAAACAATCGTATTTTTATAAAAGTTTCAGACTCTGGAAAAGGCATCGAAAAAGAAATTGAAGAAAAGATATTTCTTCCGTTTTTCACCACCCGAACGGAAGGAGCAGGAATCGGACTTACTTTATCTAAAAATATCATTGAGGCACATGGAGGCTATATTTCGCATAAAAACGAAAATAATAAAACGGTCTTTGAGATTAGTTTAGTTGAAGAGTAGTGTAATTGGTTAAAAATATGTTTTAATGTACTGCTAATATTTTTTGTTTAAATTTGTGAAAGTGGAGTTGCCCGTTTGACTCTCTTAAACAAAGAATATTATAACAATGAGTACACATTCAGCTTCCAATATCGCTTCCAATTTTCTTAGTGATCTAAAAATACAAACTTCTGATTCTCACAAGAAATTAGAGGAACTTCCAGTTTCAATGTCGATTATGTCTCCCGAAATGAAGATCGAAGATTACACTTATTATTTAAGTTTAATGCATGATGTTCATAATGATACGGAGACACTTATTTTTCCTTTGTTTTCTGATCTGATTGAAGATTTGGAACACAGAAGAAAAAAACAGCTTATAGAGAATGATCTTTTATTTTTAAACTCAAATAAAACAGATTCAGAAAAAGTTTTTCAGACAGAAGGAATTTCAATACCTTTTGCTTTGGGGATTTTGTATGTTGTAGAAGGTTCAACACTTGGCGGAAGATTTATCTTAAAAAATGTTTCTAAATTTCCAGAACTTTCTGGAGATAAAGGAGTTTCTTATTTTAATGGTTATGGCGAAAGAACAGGAAGTTTTTGGAAATCATTTCTGAATTTTCTATCAGAATATGAACAAAAACATGATTGTGGTGATGCCATTATAGAAGGAGCAATTTTTGCTTTTGATAGTATTTATAAGCATTTTGACAGAAAGTAAAAATGAAGATCAGAGATATAGTCAATCGTGATATTGTTACGTTAACCAATTGTGAACACGAACCTATACATATTCCAGGAAAAATTCAGCCTCATGGCTTTCTGCTTGGCATTACGCAGGAGTGGAAAATAGATTTCTGTACAGAAAATATTTCTGCTTATTTTGACCTGCTTCACACTCAGGCATTAGGAAAAGAATTTGCCACTGTTTTTGGAGCAACAGCTGAAGCAGAAATAGTAGCATATATTAAAGGTGATGAAGTTGAGGATGCCTTTCCTCTTGAAATAGAATTGCTCGGCAGATTATTTCAAATTAATGTTCATAAAAGTAATTCGATTTATGTTCTGGAAGCCGAATTGCTGTTTCCAGACAGAGAAAAACTGGCTGATGCATACAAACAAACCATACAGTTTGTAAGCCAAATGAACAAAACCAGATCATTAAAAGATTTATGCGCACTTGTAGCAAAAGGAACGCGTGAAATAACAGGGTATGACCGCGTAATGATTTATCGTTTTGACGAACAGTATAATGGAGAAGTTTTTGCAGAAGATTGTCGGGAAGATCTAGAACCTTTTCTAGGATTGCATTATCCGCATACAGATATTCCTCCTCAGGCCCGTGAATTATATATTAAAAATCAGCTGCGATTGATTGTTGATGTTAATTATGAACCGGTTCCCATTTTTACGGTTGACGATAAAGAAGGTAAAAATCTCGATTTAAGTCTTTCGATATTAAGAAGCACTTCGCCAATTCACGTAGAATATTTGAAAAATATGGGTGTTGGCGCAACACTGACCATTTCTCTAATTCATCATAATAGATTATGGGGATTGATTGCCTGTCATCATTACTCAGAAAAAAACATATCTCCAGAGATTAGATTGGCCGCAAAACTTCAAGGGCAGTTTATTACTTCTCAAATTGATATTAGACAATCAAATGATGAGTATATTAATGCCCAGAAAACGATATTAGCATTAGAACAATTAACAGCACTAGATTTACAGCAGTCATTAGAAACCATAGTGGCCGCGCCGCAGCTATTAGAAATCTGTAATGCTTCTGGGGTATCAATTGTTTCAAAAAATAAAGTATATAAAAATGGTTTAACGCCAACAGAGCCGGAGATTTATGAATTAATTGAAGAGATTTCGGCTAGTAGCATAACTGAAATTTTCTCGACTAATAAAATAAGTGACCACTTTCCTAAGTTTGCTGAAAATTCTAATGTGGCTGGAATTATTTACCATTCGCTTGGCAATAATGACCATATTATCTGGTACAGACCCGAGACTATTTCGGAAATAAATTGGGGAGGCGATCCCGAAAAAAGCATCGTAAAAGATCATAACGGCCTGCATCCTAGAAATTCATTTAATATTTGGAAACAGATTGTAAAAAATCAAAGCAACGTTTGGAGATCGTACGAAATTAATGCGGCAGCACAATATGCCCATACTTTGCATAATCAGCTGATTTTGATTATGCTGAGCGAAGAAGAGGAAAAATACCGCAACCAAAGCGAAATCTTAAAAGAAACCAATTCAGAACTTGAAAATATCAACTGGATCAGTACGCATGATCTGCAGGAACCTTTACGCAAAATTCAGCTGATTACTTCAAAAATGCTGTCGGAAATTGATGTTATTTCTATAGAATCTATTTCCAGTTCCTTAGAGCGTGTTTCAAAATCAGCTAATAGAATGAGCGGTTTACTGGAAGATATTTTAAAGTATACTCGAATTAAGAATACGAGGGATACTTTACAAGAAGTGAACCTGAACGAAATTTTAGATTCGACTCTTAAGGAAATGAATGAGGTAATTGCGGAAACAAATGCTGTCATTGAAGCTGAAAAACTTCCAGAAGTTCATGCTATCGGTTTTTTAATGAAACAGTTGTTTGCCAATATTATTCAGAATTCATTGAAGTATGCTTCACCAGAGAGAACGCCAAAGATAAAAATTACAGCTTCTCCAGAGCCTGTAATTATGAATCATTTGTATAAAGTGCATTGCCATTGGGTTCGTTTTTCTGATAACGGAATTGGCTTTGAATCGCAATATTCAGAAGCTATTTTTAAAATATTTACCAGGCTTCATAACCAAGAACAGTACACGGGATCGGGTATAGGTTTGGCTTTATGTAAAAAAATCATGCAGGCAGTAGGTGGAGATATCCACGCAGAAGGAAAACTAGGCCAAGGAACAGATATTATATTATATTTTCCGTGTGATCCTGAAGATACGCTTATACCAGTATAAAGACTTTTTAAATAAAAACTCTATCAAAACAAACATTGATAGAGTTTTTTTTAAAAATAATTTCTACCTAAGAACTTTGTTATCTGGTTAAAACTCTTTTTATATTTTTTTTTACTCTGCAGTTTTGATCTTTCGGCTTTTAAAATTCACTTCTGAAATAATGGTTGCCGAAAAAATCAAAGTTCCGCCCAAAAGCAGTCGCCATGAAAGGTTTTCTCCTAAAATGAAAAATGCTCCGATTGCACCAAAAACAGGCTCAAACAAATAAATAACCGCTACACGTTCTGCCGATAGATAACGCTGCGAAATGTTTGAAACTGTGTACATAAAGGCTGTAGAAAACAAAGCACAGTAAACAGCACCAAGCCAAAACGTATCGTTTTTAGGGAACCAAACAGCTTGCGAATCTGTAAGGGCAATACCAAAAGTAAATAAGGCACAAAAAGCAAACATTGGAACAATCGAGTACAAAAGATTTTTGGCAGCCGAATGTTTTTCGACAGAAATCAAATAAACCGCAAAAGCAAATGCGCCAGAGATTGTAAATAAATCGCCAACGTTTATGGTAAATTTATCTGTTATAGCGATAATAAATAAACCTGTTAAAGCAGTGAGAGCGGCAATCCAGATCTTTAAAGGGGTATTAGTTCTGTAAATTGCTAATTTCAACATCGGAATAATAATTACGGTTAGTCCTGCGATGAAAGAACATTGTGAGGCATCGGTATATTTTAATGCGGTAGTCTGTAATTGAATCCCTAAAAACATTGGAACGGCAAGTATAAAACCTGTTTTAATTGCTTCTCTATTGATGTCTTTTACGTATTTCCAAAAAACAATACTCAATACCATTACAGCCAGCAGGAAACGATAAAATAAAAAAATGTTGAGCGAATAGTGGCCAATTGCCATTTTGGTAACAGAGTAAGAAACGCCCCAAAATGCAGTGCCAAGAATTAGTAGAAACAATAAAAGCTGTCTTCTTTCCATTTTAGTTCAATACTTTTTTCATCATTAAATCTGTTTGTTCGTCGTCTCCTAATCTGAAAATATGAGTATCAAACTGTATAAAACCATTTTTAGTATAAAAGCTTACTGCGCGAAAGTTCTTTTCCCAAACGCCAAGCCACATGTACGAAGCTTTTATTTCTTCGGCAATTTCTTCTGCCTGAGCGTATAATGCTTGCGCGACTTTTTTGCCATGAAATTCCTTTGCTACATAAATACGTTCTATTTCTAAGGCGTTTAGATCTTCTTTTTCGGTTTGAGCCTCAGCTGTATTTAATTTTAGATAACCAACGACTTTTTCATCTAAAACAGCTAAATAGAAATAGGATGACGGATTGTCCAGTTCGGCAGCCAGTTTTTTTGTGGCGAAGCTTTCTTCCAGATATTTTTTCATGTTTTCTTCGCTATTTACATCGTTAAAAGTTTCAGAAAAAGTTTGTCTGCCAATTGATTGAAGCTTTAAAACGTCATCAGGTGTGGCTTTGGTTATTTTTAGCGTGTTCATTTTTTATTTCTTTAATGCGTTAAAAGCTATTTTTTGTTTGTGATAAATGAGTAAATTGCATCAATGGATTTACAGCAAATTAAATATTTTCTAGCGTTATCACGCGAACTTCATTTCTGGAATACTGCCGGAAAAATGAATATTACGCAATCAGCGCTCAGTCGACAGATTCAATCTCTTGAGAATCAGCTTGGCGTACAGCTTTTTGAACGTAACAAACGCAACGTTAAACTTACTGCTGCTGGCCAATTCTTAAAAGAAAAATGGGAGGTCGAATTGAGTAAACTGGAGTTTATTCATCAATCTGCCCGTCAGATTCAGTTGGGCGAGAGTGGAACTATTACCATTTCTCATCCCGATTCTATTTCGGCTTCTCTTATGCCCGATATTGTGTCGCGTATTTCAGAAGCTTTTCCGAAACTTAAAATCAAACTGGTTCAGGTGTTATACGAGAATCAGCAGGATTTTCTGCGAAATTATAAAATTGATCTGGCCATTACCAGAGATATCAATAATGCTAAAGATATCCAATCTCAAAAGATATATACCGATAATCTTGCGGTTGTTGTTCCCGTAGACCATCCGTATCAGACTCCAGAAGATTTAACCAAAGAAACGCTTGCTTCTCAAAAATTTATTTTGCCCACTAATGACGAAGGAAGCAGTTACAGCGATCTTATTCAAAGATTATTCAATTCTTTGGAGAACGCTCCAGAAGTTTATCTCCACTCTGAATTTGGTTCTTCTATTATTGCTTTGGTTCGAAAAGGACTCGGAATCGCGATTTTACCCGATTCGTATGTTTTGCATGAAATTCCCGGAATCCGATTTATCAAATTACCGATGGAAACCGATTTATATGTCAATTGGAGAACCGAAGATCATAATCCCGTACTGGCAAATGTTTTAAAATTGATTATTCCATAAACCTTATGCACGAAGCATTTGGATATGTGGAATTCCGTCTTCATCATAAACTTCGCCCTGTTCAGCAAATCCGAGCGATTGATAAAATTTCGATAAATGATACTGCGCACTGATTTTGATTGGAGCTTTTCCAAACTTTTCTTCACAGCCCGCTATCGAAGCTTCCATTAGTTTTTTCCCTAAACCCAATCCGCGATGTGTTCGGGCAATTACAACTCTTCCTATCGAAATCTCATTATAAGAAACTCCAGAAGGAAGTAAACGTGTCACGCCAGCCAATTTGTTATCAACATAATACAATAAATGAAAACCTTTTTGGTCTTTATTGTCTAGATCGAGATACGGGCAGTTTTGTTCGACAACAAAAACGTCACATCTCAAACGAAGCATATTGTATAATTCGTGATTGGTTAATTCGTCAAAAGATTTAATAGAATGGCTGAATGTCATGTTTAATTTTATGCTTTATTTTTGACAAAGATAAAATAGAGAATAATGTATTAAAATGCTATTTTTTTATCATGTGATGTTGAAATTGCATTAGTTCTTTTAAATTCCAAATTTTAAATCCCAAATTCCAAGCTGAAAACACAAAACTAAAGTGGAAACTTTGGGCTGTATTTTAAAGCTTTACGAACAGTTTGTCATTCCGAGGAACGAGGAATCCCACGTGTGATTCCTCGTTCCTCGGAATGACAAGATTGGGGTAATTCCTATGTATTTAAAACAAAAAACTTTGCCAAAGTTCAAAACTTTGGCAAAGTTGAATACAACAGTAAAATATATTTTTAGTGAGAAACCGCTTTTAAACCAACGATAGAACCGACCAAAGTAGCTAAAAAGAATAATCTCCAGAAAGCTGCAGGTTCTTTAAAAACAAAGATTCCGACCAATACAGTTCCTACCGCTCCAATTCCAGTCCAGACAGCATAAGCAGTTCCTAGGGGTAGTGTTTCTGTAGCTTTCATTAGTAAAAGCATACTGATAGTTAGAGAAATAAAGAAACCAATATACCAATAGTACATTTCGGTTCCTGTTGTGGCTTTTGCTTTTCCAAGACATGACGCAAAGGCTACTTCAAATAGACCCGCAATGATTAAAATAATCCAGTTCATATAGTTAAAATTTTGTGATGCAAAGTTCTTTTATGGAAATCAGAAATAATTTAACAAATGATAAAAAATGAATTTATTTTAATTCTGCACGTATTCTGCTTAAACTTACTTGTGTAATTCCTAAATAGGAAGCAATATGACCTAATTGCACTCTTTGCAATAACTCAGGATGATCTTTCATTAATTCCAAATAGCGCTCAGAGGCATTTTTGAATTGTTTAGAAATCAAACGTTCTTCAGTTTTAATCAATTCTTTTTCAGCAAATTTTCGTCCCCAATTGGCTATGTGAACATCTTCGTTAAAGAGTTTCCTAAGATTTTCGGTTTTTAGCTCATACAATTCGCAGTCTTCCAAAAGCTCTATCGTTTCATATCCAGGCCGTTCTTCAACATAACTTTTCATCGAAAGCACAGTTTCGCCTTCTTTCCCAAACCAGAAAGTAACTTCATTATCCCTTTCTACAAAAGCTCTGACTAATCCTTTCTTTATAAAATAAATATTAGATTCTACTTTGTTGGCTTTTAGCAAAATATGCCCTTTAGAAAATGCTATTTCTGTAACATTATTTTGCAGAGCCAGTTTAGACTGCTCGGGAAGTTGGTGTATGTGATCAAGAATTTTGGAGATATCCATTAATGGAATTTTAGAATTTTAGAATAAAGGTAAAAAGTAAACGGGAAACGAAAGATATTTTAAAAAAAAATCCCGTTTCAAAATAGAAACGGGACTTAAAAATAACCTCTGCGATGAGCTATTATAAACAGAAGCCATTTTTGACCAACATATAAACTAATTTATTCCTCCGCCTAAAGCTTTGTAAAGCAATACTTGTGAGTTTGCATTTCGAAGTTGGATATCGACAAAGTCCAATTCGGCCTGCAATTTATTTTTTTGTGCATTGATGATTTCCAGATAATTGGCATAACCGCTCAAATACAAATCGTTTGATACATTTACAGCAATTTCAAGATGATCAATTTCGTTTAATTTATATTTTAAAACATCTTCATAAGCTTGATTTCTATGCAATAGAGCACTTAACTCGTTGAAAGCTGTCGTAACTGTATTTTGATATTGCAGAAATGAAATTTCCTGTCTTCTGTTGGAAACATAAAATTCCTGTTTAATCTGTCCTTTGTTGAAAACAGGAGCTGTTAATCCGCCCAATATCTGCCAAGCGAAAGAGCCAGCATCAAAAAAGGTATTGAACGAAAACGAATTGAAACCTGCATATCCGCCCAGATTTACGGTTGGGAAAAAAGCAGCACGAGCCGATTTGGCATCTGCATTACTTGCTAATAATTCGAAGTAAGCCTCAGATACATCTGGTCTTTTGTGAATGATAGAATCCACGCTGATTTTTTGGTTTAAAACCTCCAAATGTCCAGATAAGAAATCGCTGCTTCTGTCAATTTTTCCGCCATATTCGCCTAAAAGCGTTAATAGCGCTTTTTCGGTTTGATCAATGCTTAATTTTAATTCTGATGCTTCGGCGTGAATGTTATTGTTTTGTGCATTAAACTGCTGTACAGCCAATTCTGTCGCTTTTCCAACCGATCTTTGTGCTGAAACGATATCAAGCGCTTTTTCCTGCGTTTTCAAGTTGTTATCGTAAATCGCTGCTTGTTTGTCTAAAGCGATCAATTTGAAATATAAGTCGGCAACATCTCCTAAAAGGCGTGTTTGCAACAAACGCATTCCTTGCTGAGAAGCAAAAAATCGCTGCTGAGCTGCTTTTTTTCGATTGCTTAATTTTCCCCAGATATCAGCTTCCCAAGAAACTTTGGCTCCTAAAAATAGGTTAGGGGTAAGATCTTCGTTGATTCTTTGTTTTTCGGAAATATTTTGAGAAAAATTGGTGTCAAAGTTACCAACGCCGTCCATTGTATATTTCCCGTAATGTGTTCCAGAAGCATCGGCTACAAGATCTAAAGAGGGAAGAAGTGCCAGTTTTGCTACCTTTAAATGCGAATTGGCAATTAAAATTCTTTCCTGCATGATTAAATAATCAGGATTCTTGGTAATGGCTTTTTTTAGTAATTCCTCTAATTTAGGATCTTTAAAAAACGTTTCTGTTTTTAACGGAATAAAACTTTCTGTTGAGGCTTCTTTTCTTTGCGCATCAAAATTCTCAGGCAGCTTTGCAGCGTCTAGTTTATTGCTGACTTTTGGCGCAGAACAAGCGGTCAAAAGTAAAATTCCAGTTATTACGACGGCACTTTTGGTTGTCCTTATAAACTGCATATCCCCATTTTTATATTGATTTAATATCTCTTTCATTGTTTAAATTTATTTGTTCAATCTTTTTGGCTAAATTTTTATTCTTTCACATAGTTCCAATCCCGAGACGGGATTATTTAAATAAAGTGAAACATCTCTATAATTTTTTAATTCCGATAACGATCGGGAATGAATCTATGTGTTTAAAAATTATGCATTAAGATTTGCTCATTCGTTTTTCCAATTTTGCAAACAGGATGTAAAGCCCTGGAATAATTAAAAGACCAAATACAGTTCCAATTAACATTCCGCCCGCTGCGGCTGTACCAATGGAACGGTTACCAATTGCACCTGCACCAGAAGCGATACACAACGGAATTAATCCTGAAATAAAAGCAAAAGAAGTCATCAAAATCGGTCTGAAACGAAGTCTGGCACCTTCAATTGCCGCTTCGACAATATCGCGCCCGAGTTTATTTTGTGCCATCGCAAACTCTACAATAAGGATAGCATTCTTGGCGAGCAGACCAATCAGCATGACAAGTGCTACTTGGGCATAAATATTATTATCGAGTCCGACCATTACAAGCGCAATGTAAGAACCAAAAACTCCAACCGGAAGACTTAATAATACTGGGAACGGAAGCAATAGACTTTCGTATTGTGCCGCAAGCAATAAGTATACAAATAGTATACAAAGCGCAAAAATGTAAATGGTTTGGTTTCCTGATAAAATCTCTTCACGTGTCATACCTGACCATTCCAATTCAAATCGGCTTGGGAGCTTTTCAGCAGCAATTTTTTCAACAGCAGCAATGGCATCTCCAGAGCTGTAACCTTCAGCAGGTTCACCGTTAATCATAGCTGACATGTACATGTTGTAACGCGTTAAAACTTCAGGTCCGTAAACTCTTTCTAATTTGATGAAAGTAGAGAACGGAACCATTTCGCCAGCCTCATTCTTCAGATACATATCCAAAATACTTTCCGGGTTTTGACGGAATTGCGGACTTGCCTGAACCATTACTTTATACATTTGTGAGAAACGGATAAAGTTGGTTGCATAAAACGAACCTAACATAGTTTGTAAAGTCGACATAGCATTGTCTACCGAAATTCCTTTTTTGGCAGCTAAATCATAATCAATATGAATTAAGTACTGCGGGAAAGTAGCATCAAAACTCGAGAAAGAGTTCTGAATTTCTGGCGAAGCATTTAATTCTTTGATGAATTCTTTGGTTACTTTATCGGTATTGGTAATGCTTCCGCCAGATTTATCCAGCAAACGAAGTTCAAAACCACTCGTGTTACCAAATCCAGGAACGGTTGGCGGCGCAAAAATTTCAATCTGTGCGTCGGTAATGTTTTTGGTTTTTTCTGTAAGTTCCGCCATAAATTCGGTTACCGAAATATCACGTTCGCTCCAGTCTTTCAAGTTGATCATTCCCATTCCGTAAGAAGCTCCAGCAATTTCAGTCACAATACTGTATCCTGCAAGAGTGGTTACGTTGTCTACACCTTTAATGCCTTGAGCAATTTTAGTAACTTCATCCAAAGCTTTTTCAGTACGTTCTACTGTTGCTCCCTGTGGTGTTGTAACACTTACGTAAACCATTCCCTGATCTTCAGTCGGGATAAATCCTGACGCCAAAAACTTCGTTGTTCCCCATGTTAATATGCAGAACAATACTAATAACCCAATAGTTACAGTGCTGCGATCAGCAAATTTTACTAATACTTTGATGTATTTTGAAGTAATATTATCAAACCAATGGTTGAATCTGTGGAAGAAACGATCTAAAAGCGATTTTTTCTCTTTATTTGGATCGTGCGCTTTCAACATAATAGCACAAAGAGCAGGAGTAAGGGTAAGGGCGTTGACTCCAGAAATGACAATACTAATCGCCATTGTTAAAGAGAACTGCCTATAGAAAACCCCCACAGGACCACTCAAGAAGGCAACCGGAATAAACACCGCAGCCATTACAATCGTAATCGCAATAACGGCTCCAGTAATTTCTTTCATCGCGCTAATGGTAGCTTCCATTGGCGACATATGTTCTTCGGAGATTTTTACGTGAACGGCTTCGACGACTACAATCGCGTTATCAACCACAATTCCAATAGAAAGTACCAAAGCGAAAAGCGTTAATAAGTTAATTGAGAATCCCATCATCGACATAAAGGTAAACGAACCGATAAGCGCGACAGGAACTGCCAATACAGGAATAAGAGTCGATCTCCAATCCTGAAGGAAAAGGAAAACGACAAATGCCACCAAGATAAAGGCTTCAACCAAAGTTCTTAATACTTCGTGAATAGAAGCGTCAAGGAAACGCGAAACATCGTAAGCAATGTTAAATTCCATTCCTGGAGGAAAAGAAGAGGCTTTCAATTCGGCCATTTTTTCTTTTACGCTCGCAATTACCTCAGAAGCGTTAGAACCAGGACGTTGTTTTAGCATGATGGATGCTGAAGGTTTTCCGTCGGTTTTAGAAACCATTCCGTAGCTCATCGCACCAAATTCGATTTTAGAAATGTCTTTCAATCTTAAGATAGTTCCGTCTGAATTGGCTCTTAACGGAATTTCCTCATATTGTTTTGGTTCAAAGAACTTTCCGCCATATTTAATTACATATTGCAATTGATTGTTCATTTGTCCTGAACCTTCACCTACTTTACCAGGTGCAGCAGAAATGTTTTGTTTTTGAAGTGAATTGATAACTTCATTTGCCGAAATATTATACGAAAGCATCTTTTCTGGATCCAGCCAGACACGCATCGAATATTCTTTCTGACCCATGATTTCGGCACGTCCGACACCATCAATACGTTTTAATTCCTGAAGGATATTAATATCGGTAAAGTTGAAGATAAACTGCTCATCCTGAGTTTTGTCGGTACTCGTAATGTTCAAGTACATCAGCATACTATTTACCTCTTTTTCGGTCGTAACCCCAGCACGAATTACCTCTTCTGGAAGTTCGTCTAGAATCGTCGTAACCCTGTTCTGCACGTTTACGGCAGCCAGATCGGGATCGGTTCCTACTTCAAAGAAAACTTGGATTAAAGTTAAACCATCGTTGGAAGTCACGGTTGACATATAGGTCATTCCTGGAACTCCATTTATGGCTCTTTCTAACGGAAGGGCAACGGCATTGGCCGAAACCTCTGCATTTGCTCCTGTATATTTTGCTGTAACGGTTACAGAAGGTGGTACAATGTCTGGGAATTGTGTAATGGGAAGCTGAAACAATGCCAGCAATCCCAGAAGGACTATCATAACCGAGATGATTAATGACAATATTTTCCTTCTGATAAATAACTCTATCATTTTAAATTTTTTAGATAAATAATTAAATAACTGTTTTACAGGTTGATAACCTACATTTGTTTCATGTTGATTTTATCACCGTCTCTTAATGATTGTGTACCTTCTTGTACAATCAGGTCGTCGCTTTTTAGACCGTCGTTCAAGATATAAACATCATCTAGAGTGGTTTCAATTGTAACATTCGTCATTTTAACTACTCCATCTTTGTTCACGCGGAAAACGTATTGTTTGTCCTGAATAGAAAAAACAGCTTTCTGCGGAATTAAAATCGCATTGGTTTTGGGTTCTGAAATAATCAGTTTTCCAGAAGTTCCGTGTTTGATAAATCCTTGCGGATTGTGAAATTTTGCTTTGTATTGAATAGAACCGGTTTGTCTGTCGATTTCTCCATCGGCAGTTCTTAATTCTCCTTTCTGACCGTAAACCATTCCGTTTGGCAACACCAATTTGATATCACCTTGCGTGTTTAAGGTTTTGTCTTCCATCATTTGGAAATAGGTGTTCTCAGGAATTGAGAAATAAGCGTACACATCGTCTAATTGAGAAACAGTTGTCAATAAGGAACCGTTTTCTACTAAACTTCCTTCTTTAAACGGAATACGGTCAACTGTTCCGTCAAATGGCGCGCGGATAGTGGTAAAGCTAATTTGCTGGTCAATTGCTTTCTTTTCTGCAACGGCGTGTGCTACTTTCGCGGAAGCGGCTTCATATTTTGCTTTAGATAATTCTAATTCTTTGTCTGCAATTACTTTTTTATTGAAAAGCGTTTGTGCTTGTTCCAATTCAACTGTTGCAATTCTTAAATCGGCTTTTGAACTTTTGTAAACGGCTTCGGCTTTTAGAAGTTGAATCTGAAGCTCAACGTCGCTTATTTTAAAAAGGATTTGCCCTTTTTTTACTTTTTGTCCTTCGCTAACATATACCTTGTCTAATAAACCAGGAATACGAACGTGAATTTCTACATTGTTTTTAGCATGTACATCGGCAACAAATTTACTCGAAACGATAGTGTCTTTTATAGTAACCTTATAAACAGGAAACGTTTTTATGTTATTTGAATCTTTTTTTGCTTTATCTCCGCACGAGACTAAAACGAATAAAGCCAAGGTGCATAAAAGAAATGGATTTTTATAAATGCTCATCATTAGGTTTAAATTTTTGAAATAAATAGATGTGCTCCCTTGATACTAAATATCGGGAGTATGAATTTGGATTTTATGAAATAAATAATGTTTACGGAAGCTTTCCTTTGGGAAAAAGTACCGTGTAGGGAGATGTTTTTATAGCAATACCAGTTCAATCACATATGTAAATGAGGTATTTTTCCAGAATTCTAGAATATAAAAACGACGAAATTTTGCAGCCTAGAAAAGCTGGTACAAATGTAAGTGAGGATGTCTTTCGATGTGGTATATTGAAGCTATACCATATATTAAAGTCTCTTTGTAGACTTTAAAGTTGACTAAGTTGCTGAAATAGGGAGCTTTGATCGTACTTTGTTCCAAAGTAGTCGCTCGGCATTTCATTTTCTTTTTGAGCTTATAATGAACTTCTAGATTTTTAGAAGAAGAAAAGTCAGAAGAAAAAATTTGGGTATCATCTGCTGCAACGCTATCTAAGGTAATGCAGCTGCTAGCACTATAAATCGGCGAATACGTCTCGGTACCTCTAAAAAAAGAAAGCAGCGATAGTAAAACGACATATATGAACTTGGTAGGTTTCATTTACAGTACAGCAGATTATATAATTTTGTTCCTTAAAAACAGGGAGTATATTTGTTTAAAGTGCGCCAAATATAGTAATTTGAAAAGGAAGGTTTCTTAAAATTTTTCTAAAAACCATTAGATTTAAAAATTTGATAATATTTAAAGTTGGTTTTTAAGGTTTTAATTTTTTACTGCCTTCCTTATTAATAAGTTAGTATCGATTAGATTTAAAAATTTAGTAAAATAGCAAACTTCTTTTTATTCGTGTCATAAGAATTTAAGAACGCAAAATTTGTTTCCTATAATAAAAAGAATATCACGTGAATTATTTAAAGCTTTTCAGGACAATCAGCGGTTTATTTAAACCATCAGAACTTTTTTGTATTGGTTATTAAACTATTTTTATTGAAAAAAAAATGGGAGAATTAGTATTTGTTCTTTTAATTATGATTGCAATTGGTTCTTTCATTTATATAAAGAAATATAAAAATAATGGAAAACCAGAAGCTGGAATAAAAAGAGACAATCTTTTGGACTATTATAAAGATTATAGCAATTTGAAGTTATATTGGACTTCTATATCATTTATTGTTTTAGGTGTTGTTGTTCTAGTGGTAATTTTAATATTAGAATTGGTGTTTTAAAAAACATTAAAGATTAAAAATCACTCGACAATACTAGAAGAAGCATTAATCTTCAAATCAGCATATTGCCAAGCATTATCAAAAGAGGTTTTAATTTTTAAAGCCCCTCGCTCTGCAAAGAGTTCCAGATTTGAATTAAAAAGCTGCGCAATCCCGAAAGCTTTCGGGACTGACTTTGCACAATTTTTTTGTCTTAGAAATTATAAACTTTATAAAAGTCTCTGACTTTTACTATTATGTCTTAAAAATTAAATAAATAAGAAAAATCTCTATTTTTGAATAAAAAAAATCAAATGAAAGAAGGCTATGTTATTCGAGATCAAAAATTGCCGCATTTTATTACGCCCACAGTTGTAGACTGGATTGATGTTTTTACACGTCAATGTTATCGTGATATTGTTATTGAATGCTTGGATTACTGCATTAAAAACAAAGGAATGATTTTATATGGTTACGTAATTATGAGTAATCATATTCATTTAATAATACAATCTGAAGATGGAAAATTGTCAGATTTGATAAGAGATTTTAAAAAGTTTATTGCAAAAAAAATATTTTAGAGAAAATTCAAAATTGCCCAGAAAGTAGAAAGGGGTGGATGCTGCAACGTTTTGAACTTGCAACTCAAAGCCATAAGAGAAATAAAAAATTCCAATTTTGGCAATATGGAAATTATGCAGAAGAAATTTATTCATTGTAATTTATGTGGTCAAAGCTTCATTATGTACATTTGAATCCTGTGCGAGCCGGATTGGTAGCAAAGGCTTCAGATTATGTTTATTTGAGTGCAAGTAATTATGCAAGTGATTCAGGCTTGTTAGAAATTGAGAAAGCCGACAATCCAATAGTAAATGTGTTGGATTCGAAATCAATAAATCTTTATAATTTGTACTAGTTTAAAGTCAGAGACTTTTTAGATATTTTTGTTTTTTTTAGAAGAATTAGAGATGGCGCAAAGTCGGAGACATTTACGCAGCACTATTAAGAAAGACTTCGGAGAGCTGGGAGTTTCGGTTGGATTCGGCACACCAAGTGTTGGAGCTTATGGAGGAGTTTCCTACTCCATACCTTCACTTGGAACAAAAACAATTTTAAATATGAAAAAAGGATTTTTTTTAGTAATAATTTTTTTAGCAATTGCTGTTGGATTAGTTTTTATAAATGTATTTATAAAATCTCGCAAAGAGTATATTAAGAAGTATGATTTTGTCATAAGTAATATAAAAACCGATGTAAAAGGAAACATAACATTTTATGATAGTCTTAATAATAGTTATTATTTAGCGAGTTACAGATTTAATGAGTGGGATAAATTAGAAATTTTAATTGGAGATAGAGTTTTTAAGGATAGTTACTTAAAAAATATGACTATTAGCAGAAAAGTAGAAAATGAATATAAGGTTATTTACACACAAAAACCAAATGGTATGATTCCTTTTTCATTTTATTCATATTAGGGATGTTGTCTTTAAATTCTAAGTATTCCAAACTTGAATTTAAAAAAGTTGCGTAAATGTTTCCCAGCTATGCAAAGAGTTCTAAAATTGAATTGAAAAGCTGCGCAAATGTCTCTGACTTTGCGCAATTTTTTTTGGTCTTAAAATTTCTAAACGTAATAAAGTCTCTGACTTTTTACGATGACATCTTAAAAAGTAAAATCATTCCACAATACTAGAAGAAGCCTTAATCTCAAAATCAGCATATTGCCAAGCATGATCAAAAGAGGTTTTAATTTGTAAAGCCTCTTTTTCTTTTTTCTGTGCGGTTAAAGCATTATAAAGTCCGATTAAGGCGAAGCCGTTTTTTGGGAGCGTTTTTAAATCTTGTCTGTATATTTTTTCTGCTACGGCATATTTTCCAGCTTTAAGCAAAACAGCGCCTAAATAGTGTCTTACGGAGAAAAACCAATCTGGAGGTTCGTTGTAATTTAATTGATCTTCAATTGCTATAGCTTTATTCAAAAGCACGATTGCTTTATCTAAATTATTCTTTTTTGCTTCAACTCCTGCTGAAAGAACGTTATTGGCAATCTGAACCAGATCGTAAGCGGTATTGATATTCCAAATGGTAACCTCTTTTAAGGTTTTATCTTTTGCTAATTGATTTAGCGCGACAAGCTGTTTTTTGGCATTCGCAATATCATTTTTTCCGAGATAAGCCATTCCTTTGGCGTAATGCCAGATTGCAGTTGGATAAATGAGATCTTTTTCGGGTTGTGGAATTTCCATAATCTTGTCCCACATCGAAAATTTTACAGCTATGTAATACGGAATACTGTAATAATGCTGTAAAGTTCCCCAGCCAGCTTCACGCATAATTGTAGAAGACATATGTTTCTGCAATATCAATGAAGATTTCCAAGCCAATTGCGAGTTTCCTTCTAAAGCTGCAGTTGCCGTTAGAAAATGATAATTGTGCGGATAATAGGCGAGTGGATAAGCGCCTTGTGCATTACAAGCGGTTGAATACAAACTATCAATTCTAACCGCTTCAATGTTGGAAAGAGTGCCTTCGTGATAATCTCCTGTACGAATGTAAATATGAGAAGGCATATGAACCAAATGCCCAGAACCAGAAACTAAAGTCTCTAGTAATTTGGCACTTTTAAGTCCGTTTTCTGGATGAAAAGATGCTTCAACGGCATGAACTAAAAAATGATGCGCACCAGGATGTTCTGGATTTTTCTTAATCAATTCGTTTAAAACGGCCAATATTTGCGTAGTCCATTTTTTGGGAACGTAGGTCTCTTTTTCGTATAAATCCCACGGATGCAAATTCATTAGAGATTCGGCATAAAGTGCTCCAACATCTGGATCGGATGAAAATTTAAGATAAACCTTTTTCATTGCAACGGCATAAGCGGTATCTAATGGTTTTCTGTCTGCAGGAGGGTTTTTAGCGTAACGTACAGCCATCGCATCAATCATAGCAATTTCTTTTGGAGTGCATTTCGCAGAAAGTTTTTTAGCTTTTTGAACAGCATCATAAGCACGCTGAAAATTATCTTCTTCCATTCCCGCATTGTAATTCGGACCTAAAACATACGCAAAACCCCAATACGCCATGGCGCAATTCGGATCTAAACGCGAAGCTTCGTAAAATGATCTTGCGGCTTCGGCATGATTGAATCCATACGCCAACATCATTCCTTGATTGAAATATTCCTGCGCTTCTGGATGGTTAGTGGAAATTTTAAACGAAATGCCGTCAAGACCTTTAAACTTTGGCGCTTTTTTGTTTTGCGTGTACCAATCTTTGTCATTCGTTTTCGGAATGTAGCAGCCTTGTGTAGCGCTCACTTTAACAGATTTGGGTTCGGTGTTTTTTTCTTTACAGCAAACAAAAAGAAGAAAAACAGCAATTAGGAAGTAATTATATTTCATTGCAAAAAAAAGATTTGAAATTATATAATCAGTATATAAGTCTGCAAGGAGAGAATAGTCAATAAATTGAATCGGAGAGTATTAAACAAAATTAAATAAAAAACGAATATCTTTTGTTTAAATGATTGGTTTTTAGTTTTGTATGTCTTTGTCTGAATTGCTTTGGCTAAAAATTTCCTCCCGCAGATTTCGCAGATTCAGCAGGTATTTTTTAAAATTTAATCTGCCAGATCTGCTAAATCTGCGAGAGAAAAAATAAAGACAATAAAAAAGGTTTATACTGAAAAGCATAAACCTTAATTCTATAATGTAAAACAATTTCTTAGTTTGTTCCAGCAGCAACTTTATCTACCAAAAACAATAACTCCCCAGAAAGTGGTTTAATCAATTGCATTGGATATAATGTTGGATTGTATTCGCCAGTTGTCACTTCTTTCAAAGCGTTGATTTTCTTTTCGCCAAAAGCCACCACCACAATTTTTTCCGCTTTATTAATTAACGGAGCTGTAAGCGTGATGCGATACATTTTTTGAGGAGCTAAATAATAAGCATCAACCCATTTGGTTTGCTCTTCTAAAACGGCTTCGCCTGGGAAAAGAGAAGCGGTGTGACCGTCATCTCCCATACCTAATAAAATCAGGTCAAATTTGCCTTCTTCGCCTAAAACAGTTCTAATAGACTTTTCGTATTCAGCTGCATAATCCTCTGGCGTAACGCCGTCTTTATACATTTCAAAAATGTTTTCCTGCGGAATAGGAACGTGGCTCAATAACGTTGAATAAGACATTTTTGCATTACTCAAATCATCATTAAGCGGAACCCATCTTTCATCACCCCAAAAAATATAAACTTTGCTCCAGTCTATTTTGCTTTTGTAAGCATCAGAAGCTAACAATTTGTAAATTCCAGCAGGAGAAGACCCCCCTGTAAGTACAGCTGTAAACTTGCCTTTTGCAGCGATTGCTTTTTGCGCAGATTCCACAAAAAGGTCTGCAGCCGTAGTGTTAATTTCTTCTGTATTATTATATATCTGTATCATTTAAAACTTCTTCTTTTGTTTGTGTATTCGGAATCCATTTGTGGCCTTGACGTGCTAACAATTCATCAGCTTCTTCAGGTCCCCAGCTTCCTGCTTTATAATTTGGGAAATTTTTTGGAGGCGTTGTTTTCCAAACTTGCTGAATCGTTTCAATTGCATCCCAAGCTTCTTCCACCTGATCCCAACGCATAAATAGGGTAGGATCTCCCAATAGTGCATCTGCAATTAAGGTTTCATAAGCTTCTGGTGACATTGTAGAACAAGAAAAATAATCAAAAACCATCTCTGCAGGTCTTAAAGACATAGATAAGCCTGGTTTTTTGGTCATAAACTGCAGTTTAATGTCCATTGAAGGCTGAATGTTGATAATCAATCGGTTTGGTGTCATGCCTTCTTTTCCATATGAGAATGAAGAATGCGGCACTGGTTTAAACTGAATAATGATCGAAGATTGTTTTTCTTCCATTCTTTTTCCTGAACGCAAGTAGAACGGAATTCCCTGCCATCTCCAGTTATCCAAATAGATTTTCATTGCTACATAAGTTTCTGTATTAGAATCTGGCGCAATGCCTTTATCTTGACGATAACCCGGAACAGGAACTCCTTTTATTTCTCCAGTATCATACTGGCCTCTTACGATATAATGATCAACTTCTTCTGGTTTAATACGGCGAATAGATTTTAAAACATCTGCTTTTCGATTACGAATGTCGTCAGCATTTAAAGAAGCAGGAGCTTCCATAGCCGTCATACATAAAATCTGGAACAAATGGTTCTGAATCATGTCTTTCAATGCCCCGACACCTTCATAGAAACCGCCTCGTTCTTCAACGCCGACTTCTTCAGCAACGGTAATTTGCACGAAATCAATAAAATTACGGCTCCATAAAGGCTCAAACATTGAGTTTCCAAAACGGAAAGCCAAAATATTTTGAACAGTTTCTTTTCCTAAATAGTGATCAATTCTGTAAATCTGCTCTTCTTTGAAAGTCTGAGAAAGCATTTCATTCAACTCGATTGCAGAAGCTTTATCGTAACCAAAAGGTTTTTCGATAATAATACGATCTTGTTTCGGATTTGCAGCAAGTCCGATTTTCTTGATGTTGCTTGAAATCGTTGAAATGAAAGAAGGCGTAATCGAAAGATAGAAAAGACGATTAGAACGTTCGCCAAAAGCAAGGTCAAAATTGTTTATTTTTTCGTTTAATCCAATGTACGATTCTTCTTTATCGATATCAAGACTGTGGTAAGAGATGTGTGAAAGAAATTTTTCTGTTTCTGGATCATCAATTCCTTTTCTTCTTGAGAATAGATTCAAATTTTCTGCTACATAAGCGCGAAAATCTTCATTGGTTTTTTCAGCTCTTCCAAGAGCAATAATCTGAAACTTTTCAGACATACGTCCGTCAAGGTACAGATTTTGGAAAGCGGGGAAGAGCTTTCTCTTTGCTAGATCTCCAGTTCCGCCAAAAATAACAATGATGGTTGGGTTCTTTAGTTTATTTTTAGTCATTGTGTGTAGTTGTGTTGCTTTAATTGTTTATTCAGCCCATTGTGTATGGAAAACGCCTTCTTTGTCGATACGCTCGTAAGTATGCGCTCCAAAATAATCACGCTGTGCCTGAATTAAATTAGTTGGAAGATTAGCAGATCTATAAGCATCAAAATAAGCTAATGAGTTCATTAATCCTGAAACAGGCAATCCTTTTTGAACTGCAAACTGGATCACAGCTCTCATTCCTGCTTGGTTTTCTACTAATTTTGAAGCAATTCCGCCATCCAAAAGTAAATTTGGCAAATCTGATTTTGCTACGTATGCTTTTCTGAAATCCTCTAAAATGGTAGCACGAATGATACATCCGCCTCGCCAGATTTTAGCAACCGTTTCTAGATTTAATCCGTAGTTGTATTCTTTAGAAGCCGTGTGAAGCTGTGCTAAACCTTGAGCGTAAGTCACCACGATAGAAAAATACAGAGCCGATTTTAAAGCCGCAATTGCTTCGCTTTGAGGAACATTCGTTCCATCGGCATTCCAAACTAATTTTTTAGCCGCTTCAATTCTTTCTGGTTTTGTTTTAGACATATCACGCATGTTAACCGCTGCGTCTATTGTTGGAACTGGAACTTGTAAATCCATTGCATTTTGCGAAGTCCATTTTCCTGTTCCTTTAGATCTTGCCCAATCTGAGATTTTGTTGATTAATTGTGTTCCGTCTTCATCTTTTTGTTTTAAGATGTTTCCAGTAATTTCAATCAAATAAGATCTTAAATCATCCGTCTGATTCCATTCAGCAAAAGTTTTCTGAATCGTTTCATCATCTAAGTTATAACCTCTTTTCATTAAGTCATAAATCTCAGAAATCAACTGCATGATTCCGTATTCAATTCCGTTGTGAACCATTTTTACGTAGTTTCCAGCAGAACCATTT
>Ga0308157_10001951_pt1 | contig 37601 bp, 35 predicted proteins | sample PhyBR1_FD_201035 | JGI IMG/M metagenome (GOLD analysis project Ga0308157, IMG submission 201035) | Phyllosphere microbial communities from UC Gill Tract Community Farm, Albany, California, United States - DLSLB.R1 | ecosystem: Host-associated > Plants > Phyllosphere > Unclassified | place: USA... | reverse complement strand
CACCGAAAAAATACTTTTTGACACACCAAAATCCATGAAAAACAAAAATGACCAATTTCGAATTTCAAAATTGGTCGTTTTTGATATCTTTTACTCAAAAGTACGTTTACTTCTGAATGTGCCTAATATTTAAAACCAAAAAAGGCCTTCATCACTGAAAGCCTTTTTTTTCTCAAATAACAATTACCTAATACTGTTTGTTAATCCTAACTAGATACCACAACTATTAAATTAACAACCGTATTATATTAAAACATAAATAAGTGTCTATTTAGTATGTATTAATCATTAAAATAAAACCCTGCCGGAATAACTCCTACTGAGAATGTTTTTTCTAATGTCCCTATTGAAGGTGAAGTCAATGCATAAATATATACTTTCCCACTATGTGAATAATCACCAGCATCGCCAACATAAATATGATTATCATGTATTGCAAAACTATATATACCATATACTCCTTGTGATGTAGTGCTAAATGCAGAAGTGGTTGGCAATGTAGTTGCTGTTGCACTCATTTTATAAACATCGGAATCAATTGTATAATACACATCGCTTCCATTCAAAACTAAATTAGACAGGTGTTTTGTAGCATCCGAATAAGCAATTGTCGTCGTAACCGCATTTGTAGCCAAATTCACTTTTACAATTTTACCAGCCGTTTCTACCAAAGGAGTTGTTACATAACTTGGATTTCCTGAACAGGCAACCCATAAAGTTCCGTCTTTAATTGCCATACTTTCTGGAACATCTCCCACAGTAATTGTTGCAGAGACAGTATTTGTTGCAGACTCGATAACCGAAACTTTATTACCATAACTATAACCACCTTTGTGAGCTACATATAATTTCCCTGAATTCTCCAAAATTCTTTCAGGTCCTTCTGCAACGGGAATTGAGCTTGAAACTTTTTTAGCTGATAAATCAATTACAGCTACATAATCATCAGTGGCAACACCACCATCGCCCCAATTGGTAACATATCCTTTTCCATTTGCAAAAGCGATATATCTAGGGTTTTTCAAACCTGTATTGATACTCCCAACACTTTTCAAAGTATAGCGATTTACAATTTCAATTTTATTGCTTGCGTTCAAAACAATATAAGCGTTCTCTCCATTGAACCCAATATCCTGACCTGTATCTCCCAGAGTAATCGTTGGGTTTACCACTGAAAAAATATCATTTTGAGCTGTAGCAAAATCAGAAGAAATATACGAAACAGAAGCATCATTATGTCCAAATCCACCTTGGTTTAATATTAAAACACCATTATCATAACTTCCTAATGGCGCATCATTATTGTCATCATCGTTTGTACACGACACAAAAAACAAAGCAGAAGCTAACGTGGTTAAAACTAATTTACTGAAATTCATTTGTATTAAAATTTAAAGGTTAGATTGATTAAAAAATTTCTCCCCGGCATATAATGCTGGGAAACACTTTGATACGTTTGATTAAAAAGATTCAAAGCCTGAACACCAATTTTGCAAGTGTTTTTAGTTCCCAAATCATAATAAGCTCCCAAATTGGAAACCCAATATTCTTTGACCATTTTATATTTTTCAGAAGGTATAGTCACTGCTCCATTGAACAAAAACTGGTATGTTGCTTCGATTTTTTTATACGAATACGAGACATTCGAATTGAATTTATGATACGGAACATATTGTAATTGTTCTCTCGTTTCAACATCTTCTGAAACGGTGTAGGCATAGCTTGCATTTAATGCAATATTATTTTTACCAAAAGAATTCGACCAACCTAAATTAGTTTCTGAACCATACGAATTAACTTTATGAATGTTTTCAGGAGACCAATTCGATCCATCAAGAGGAGTCCAACTAATCATATCTTTTATTTTCATATAATAAACCGTTTCGGTCAGTTTGAATTTTTTATACGAAAAAACATTCCCAACCTCAGCCTGATAGGAGCTCTCCGGATTCAAATTAGGGTTACCCCCTGTTTCCCAATACAAATCATTAAACGTCGGAATCCTAAAATTCCTCGAAACATTGATTTTTAAATTATAAAAAGAATTAAAAACATACGAAGACCCTAAAGAAAATAAAAATGGACTTTCATAATCCGAACTTGCTTCTTTGCGAAAACCCAATTCATTTTGCCATTTCTCATTGTGTTGCTCCACTGCTTTAATAGCAATCGCACCAATTTGTCTGGTATTGTCCCCAAAACTAGTACCAAAACCCTTAGTGCGATTGTAATCTAAAATTCCGTTGAGTTGCAAAGATTCCAACAATTTATAGCCAAAATCTACTTTTGCAATAAGCGATTCTGTTTTTCCAAAATCAAAATCATCCCTGTCGATATTTTCAAAATATTGATATTGTTCTGTGAGATAAGCCAGTTTATAATTGGTCGTAAAACGTTCTTTGGTTGCGTTATATTCCAAAAGATTTCGACTGAAAGTATTGATGTATTTCGTTTTAGAATCCGATTCTGAAATTAAAGAAAGATTCCTGTCCGTATTAGAAGATTGGCTATAAAAAGTAAGGACTGCGTTGGGTTTAATTTTATACCCAACATTGGCAAACAAATTAGTTGTTTCATATTGCCCGTTTTCATTTTTCCTCTGAACACCATTCGAAGTATATAACCCTACATAATCATAATCGTTATCCGAACTATTTCGAGAAAAACCAACCTGAGTGCTCCATTTTTTATTAGAAACATTTATTTTGTAATTGACTCCAATGGTATTAAAACTACCATAATCCAATCGAAGATCGTTTTCGAATTGATTTTTAAAAACCAGATTATTGTTCAAATGCACCGTTCCGCCAATAGCACCACTTCCGTAACTAACACTTCCTCCACCCGCTTTGATGCTGACAGAATTAAAATCGGGAGCTGTGAAAGTATTGAAATCCGAGCTCCCGTTAAGTTGAGAATTGACATTTATCCCGTTCCAAATAACCGCTGTTTGCGAAGCCGTAGTTCCTCTAAAAGAAACCGTAGATAACATTCCGCGACCGTATTCCTTGAAATAAATCGAGCTGTTATAATTTAATAAATTGGTAAGAGTAGATTGATTTCTATCAATAACTGAATCATTCAAAACCTGAATTGACTGCGATTTATTATTTGAGTATAAAGTGCGGTCAGAAACCACAACTTCTTTCAAATTAGTTATAGAGTCATTCTGCGCCGAAATCAATTGGCACAATAAAACAAAAACGCTTAGTATTAGTTTTTTTAAAGTCATAATTCCTGAACCTTTTTTCCCGAAAGCTCGATATTCGTTAAGAAAAAAGGCAGGTCTCCTGGCTTGCGTCTTGTTGTTCACCTTCTCATCCCGATATTCGGGACAATGGTTTTGTAGATAACAACAAGCTGAATAGCTTACAGTTGCGGGAACAGCTTAGGTCTTGAACCTAATTCCCTTTTAATGTGTTTTTATGAAAAAATAAACACAACCTTAATTCAAGTGCAAATATAAAGTTAAAAAAAACAAAAAAGCAAAAAAAGTTGCTAAGCTTCTAAGTTACTGATTTTCTAAGTTGTTATGGAGTTTAAAATATTTTTCAGGAGCAGAAAGATAAAGCTTTTTTAGGAAAGATGGGGTCCCGCTATCCGTTACAATCTTTTGTGCCGAACCCCGGCACAAAAGGATTTTCACTACTATCGGGGCTAAAGATAAGATTTGGCTTTTTTGTTATTATTTATAATTTAATACAGTTTAGTTTAAAGAAGAAAAAGAATATTTTACCCAGATTGTAGAGCTTCTCACGGAGATTCCTCCTTCGTCGGAAAGACAATCTTACGTAGTATTAGCAGCCATCAAAACATCCAGTTTGTCATTCCGACGAAGGAGGAATCTTCACACTGCATATCCACAAAAGGAACATGAACAAAATAAAAAACTTAGAAACTCAGTAAATTAGAAACTTAGCAACTCTATCTTCACCACCGCCCCAAAATCCAAAGGTGTCTTAAAAGCTTCCTGCAAAGGCAGATTATTTACCCTACACAAAATACTTCTGATAACTCCAGCGTGTGCCACAATAATCAAAGGTTTTTCCAAATCTCTCGGAATTTCATTTTCAAAGAAATCCAAAACTCTGTCATTCAAATCCACGAACGATTCCCCATTAGGAACTCTTACATTTACAAAATCTTCCATCCAGGGATTTAGTATTTCTTGCGGAATATCGTTCCAACTCTGTAATTCCCAATCACCGAAATGCATTTCCATCAATCTTTTATCCTTAATAATAGAATCAACTTTAATATTTTCCTGAATATGTTTTGCCAAAATCACACAACGTTGCAACGGACTCGAATACAAAACAGCTTCTTTTGGTAATTGTTTTAAAATGTTTTCAAAAACAATATCATAAGGTTCCAAAATACCAACGTTACTTTGCCCGTAACAAATTCCTTTTTCACAAACCGTTTCTGTATGACGAACTAAATAAACTTCCATATCACGATAATTGACAGATAAAAAATCACTTCACATACTTGCTGTGTTGCTCCCAAGCAATCTCCAGTGTAACCATCAATCCATTTCTGAAAATAGCGCGCCAAAAAAAACCGAGCTACAAAAACCGGAATCAACGCCAACAACAATTGCCATTGAAAAAAGGATAAAATTACAAGCGGTAATAATCCAAAAAACAAAGCTCCAACTACTTCTTTCCAAGTAAAATTTTGCGCTATTGGTTTGCTTTTACTCGAAGCATCTTCTCTAGAATATTGATGTGTAAAAACAATAGAAATAGCCGACAAGCGACTTACCGAATGTGCTGAAATAAAAAGTAATAGGTTGCAGATTGTAGGTTGCAGATTTATAATTTCAGATTTAGAAAAAGCACTGAAAATTGCTTGGTATTTTAATATAAAAAGCAAAACAACTCCAATCGCTCCATACGCACCAATAGCGCTATCTTTCATTATCAAAAGGATTTTTTCTTTTGTCCAACCACCACCAAAACCATCACAAACATCGGCAAAACCATCTTCGTGAAAAGCTCCAGTTGTTAAAATCCCAGCAATAATTGACAGAATTATAGCAATTTCATTTGTAAATAAAAAAGCCGACAGATAATAAACAACAAAAGAAATTCCTCCCACAATCCAACCAATTAAAGGGAAATAGCGCGAAGCTTTGTTTAAATAATCAGGATTGTGGTCGATGTTTTTGGGACATGGAATTCGAGTGTAAAACATTAATGCCGTGAAAAATATGTGTAATTGTTTTTTCATTTTAGTTTTGGTGATTGTAGTGAAAAATTAATCATTTATCATCGATCTGTTTAAACCCAAATTTCAGAATAAATTCATCATATTCTTCTTGAAATGTTTTTTGTGCATGATGTGTTTCTTGATTCTTGATATAATTTCTAACTTTATCAATAATCGATTCTGAAACCGAAACTGCAAAATATTCATCTTGCCACTGAAATTTATCTTTGGTCAATTCATTTTTATTTATCCAAAAAGAAGATTCCCCTTTTATAAGTTGCATAACTTTTTGAATATTTTGATCAACTCCCAAAGAAATAAGGCAATGACAATGGTCTGAATATCCATTTATAAAATCAATAAAGATTCCTTTTTGAATTGCATTTTCACTTATATGTTGCCAAACTTTTTGGCGCAATTCAATTGAATTTAAATAAGGAATTCTGTTTTTAGTACTCCAAACACAATGAATATAGACTTTTACAAATGGCATCCTTACACTTTTAGTTTTTAAAATTTTGGCTAAAGCCAATTTACTATTTTAATTTTATATCCAATAGCTAAAGCTATTGGCAATTGATCAAAAAATCGTCCAAATCACAAATATATAGACAAGGCCAATTAAAAATTTTTATTTTCATACAATAGCTTAAGCTATTGGCAATCATTAAAAATCCATTTAAATCAAAAATATAATTTTGGCTAAAGCCAATTAACTATTTTTATTTCATATCCAATAGCTAAAGCTATTGGCAATTCATCAAAAATCCATCATAATTGGAAAACATTTATTGAATTGCCTCCAGATTTATCTGGAGGAAAACTATATTAATTTCAAATTGGCTTTAGCCAAAACTATCTACTCACTCCTGCCGATTCAAAACTAGCCATTTCATTTAAAAAATTAACTGCCGATTGAATAATTGGAAACGCCAAAGCACACCCCGTTCCTTCTCCTAATCGTAAATCCAATTGTAGCAAGGCTTGAACATTTAGATAATTTAATATTTTTTGATGTCCCTGTTCTGCGGAAGAATGACAGAAAATTGCATTTTCCTTGACGGCAGGATTCATTTTATAAGCTATTAAAAAAGCTACCGAACAAATGAAACCATCAACCAAAATAAGCATATTATTTTGTTTCGCCTGAAGCATTCCACCTGTCATTTGCAGAATTTCGAATCCTCCGAAATACGCCAATTTGTTTTCTAAATCATTTGACCCATTATAATTTTCAAGCGCTTTCTTAAGAATATTTTGCTTTTGAATTAATTTATCATCAACAACTCCAGTTCCTTTTCCGACGCAATCTTCTATTGGTAATTCCAGAAGAATGCTCATCAAAACCGAAGCTGTAGAAGTATTTCCAATTCCCATTTCGCCAAAACCAATACAATTACTGCCTGTTTCAAAAATGGAATTCACTATTTCCTTTCCTTTTTCAAAACACAAATTCAATTCGGTTTGACTCATTGCGGGAACATGTAAAAACGATTGAGTTCCTTTTCCTATTTTGGCAGAAATCAAATTAGCATTTGTTGGGAAATCATAATTCACTCCTGCATCTACAATGGTTAATTCTATATTATTTTGTTTGCAAAACACATTAATCGCTGCTCCACCTTCCATAAAGTTGGTAACCATTTGTCGGGTAACATCTTGTGGATAGGCGCTTACCCCGTGATTTGCAATTCCGTGGTCGCCTGCAAAAACGACCATATTTGGTTTGTTTATTTTAGGTTCTAAAGTTTGAAAAACAGTTCCGATTTGTTTTGCCAGATTTTCTAAAACCCCTAAAGAACCTGTGGGTTTGATTTTGTTGTCTATTTTCTTTTGCAGTTCCTCATTTATTGTGGAATTGTTGGAGTGTGATTGCTTCGTTCCTCGCAATGACTTAGAAATTGAGAGTGGAGCTACAGCCGAAATTTCCTGAACAAAAGGATGAGCAGATTTTTGCTTCCAATTCAATTGTTGCAACATCGGTTGGTTGTCGTAATTGGTAGCGGGTTTGCCTACGCAAAAATAGCCCAAAGGCTCAATATGTTCTGGCAATCCTAAAAGTTGTTTGAATTGATAATAATTCAGAATGGAAACCCAACCCATCGAATAGCCTTGCTCGGTCAATGATAACCAAATATTTTGTGCGGAACACACCGAACTATATTTCACAGCTTCGTTACTTCCTACCGTTCCGATTGTAAAATGATTCAAAACCGAACGGTCGTAACAAATCACTAAACCAAGTGGAGCTTCTTCAATGGCTTCGAGCTTTAAAGCCTGGTATTGTGCCTTTTGAAGTTCATCATCGGTTTGGTTACATGCTTTTTTATCATAGTCTAAAAACAATTCTTTTACTGCCTTTTTAATTTCGACTGATTTGATGAGATAGTATTTTGTAGCATCAGTCAAACCAACAGATGGTGCGTGATGTCCTGCCAACAATGCTTTTTGGATTACTTCATCAGGAACTTCATCAGTTGTGAAGTGACGGGTGTCTCGGCGGGATTGTATGATTTCGTCTAAGGTCATTGTACTTAGTTTTTTTATTTTTCACGCAGATTTTGCAGATTCAGCAGATTTTTTTTAACTGTTTGCTGTAAAAATCAGTCTTCTATTTTATCCTGATGGTTCCTTTAATGCTGTTGCGCGTTAGGGATGGTAGTGGCATCCTTTATTGCCGGGGTTCGGCAATAAAGATATAACGGACAGCCCGACCCTTGGGGAACGCCCAAACTTTAATTATTTTATATTTTCCCTTTAATTGTTACAGGAATACCAGAAAACATCAGCACCACTGTATCGGCATTTTTGGCAATGTATTGGTTCACCCATCCTTGTAATTCAACAAATTTCCTGCCAATAGGAGTTTCGGCGTGAACACCCATTCCAATTTCGTTGGTTACAATAATGATTTTGGTGTCTTTTTGTTGTGTAATGGCGTCTATTTCTGCTTTGGCCTGTTCCAAACTTAGAGCAACGTCGTTCTTATTATCTACAAAAAAATTAGTCAGCCAAAGCGTTACACAATCCACAACAGCAACTTTTCCTGAGAAATCAATTTCGCTTAAATATTTCTCTTTCTCTATGTTTACCCAGCGTTCGTCTCTGTCTTTTTGATGCCTGTCAACACGTTTTTGAAAATCATCGTCCCATTTTCGAGCGGTGGCTACATACATTGGATTTCCGGCTAATTCTTTTGCTAAATTTTCGGCATAACTGCTCTTTCCTGAGCGTTCTCCTCCAGTAATTAAATATATCATTTTTTAAATATAAATGTTTTATTAATAAGGGCAATTCGTGCAATCGCTCTTGCAACAATAGCCTCTTTTGAGATGAAACCAAGGTTTGAAAACATAGTTTCCATCTTCAAAATAATAATCAATTCCTTCTATAATTTGGGTTGTTTCCGGCAATAAAGATGCCTTATTTCCAATTGCGGTTTCAGGGGTTATTGTTGCCACAAATTCGTCTATTTTATCAGAACAAGCTTTTTTGAAACAACTCGGACAAAGACAATCGGCAATATCAAATGGATTAAAAATCGGTGGAAAATCATTGCACCAACAGGATTCCCCTTCAATAGTATCGCCACAGTTAAAAGGTTTTTGACAGCTCGAACAATGTTTCTTTTTTATACCATTCATTTGGTAAAGATAGCGTTTGTCTGATTTTTTACTGCAAAAATTAAACAGGAAATTTATATTTTACTATACCTTTGTCGCTATCGAAAAATATAGTCTATGCGATTTTCATTTTACAAAGTTCTACTAATCAGTGTTATTTTTTCTTTTATTGGATGTCAAAAAAACGAAAAAAAGGCCCTTGCAACAGATGCTACTACTACAAACAGTATTCAATTTGCTAAAAGTTTAGCCATTCAGAAACACGAAGGCTTTACCGTTGTAACGGTTTCCAATCCTTGGCCAGACGCGGTTAAAAATTTCACTTATGTGCTAAAAGAAAAAAATGGTGTTGTTCCTGACAGCCTAAAAAAATACACTCAAATTAATGTTCCGTTGCAATCTATCGTGGTGTCTTCTACAACCAATATTCCTTTTTTGGAAATGTTGGGAGTTGAAAAATCGTTGGTGGGTTTTCCTCATACTGATTATGTTTCTTCTGAAAAAACCAGAGCTTTGATTGATGCAGGGAAAGTTAAAAATGTGGGGCAAAACGAAAAGCTTAATATCGAACAACTTATTGATTTAAATCCCAATCTGATTGTAACCTTTGGTATTGACAACAACAATCCAACCATTGAAAATTTACAAAAAAGTGGTTTGAATGTATTGATTCAAGCCGATTGGATGGAACAATCTCCTCTTGGAAAAGCGGAATGGTTGAAGCTTTACGGCGTTTTATTTGGCAAAGAAAAAGAAGCGAATCAACTGTTTGAAAATATCGTGAAAGAATATCATAATGCCATACAATTAGTCGATAATCAGAAGCCAACTTCAACAGTTTTATATGGTTCGATGTATCAAGACCAATGGTTTGTGGCCAGAGGCAGTAGTTGGGTTGCCCAATTTATGAAAGACGCTAAAGCTAATTATCTTTGGGCAGCTTTAGAAGGAACCGGAAGCCTTGGATTGTCTTTTGAAAACATTTTGGATAAAGCCAAAACTGCGAATTTTTGGATTGCTACGGGTTCATTCAAATCGTTAGCCGAGTTAGAAAAAGCGAATCCGCATTACAGCCAGTTTGATGCCTTTGCCAATAAAAACATTTATACTTTTGAAGGAAAGTTGGGAGCTACAGGAGGAACTATTTTTTATGAATTATCCCCTGCCCGACCTGATTTGGTATTGAAAGATTATATTAAAATCTTCCATCCTGAATTGCTTCCCGATTATACTTTTACTTTTGCTAAAAAACTGAATTAAACCCAATTGAACAATAAAAACCGAAATACAATTCTATTCTCATTGCTTTTTTTAGGGCTAATTGTCTTGTTTTTTGTAAACATCAGTCTAGGCTCTATTGCTATTCCACTAAAGGAAGTTTACACCAGTCTGACAGGTGGTCAAGCGAGCAAATCAACTTGGGAATACATCATCATCAACTATCGATTACCAAAAGCTATTACAGCAGTTTTAGTTGGAATGGGACTTTCTATAAGCGGATTATTAATGCAGACTTTGTTTCGAAATCCATTGGCCGGGCCTTATGTTTTGGGACTAAGTTCTGGAGCTAGTTTGGGAGTTGCTTTTGTCATATTGGGAGCAAGTATAGTGCCTGCTTTTTTAGGTGGAATTTTATTATCTCCTTATGGAATCGTTTTGGCTTCTACATTAGGAAGTACTTCTGTTTTGTTGTTGGTTTTGTTGGTTTCGCAACGTTTGAGAGACACTATGGCAATCTTGATTGTCGGATTGATGTTTGGTAGTTTTACGAGTGCTGTTGTTGGCGTCCTTACGTATTTCAGCTCAGCGGAACAATTGCAAAAATTCACTTTTTGGTCTATGGGAAATCTTGGGAATTTATCTTGGACATCCATTCTGATTCTAACAGTTTGTGTTCTGATTGGATTATTTCTTAGCTTACTTAGTATTAAACCTTTGAACGCATTGCTATTGGGAGAAAATTATGCTAAAAGCATGGGACTGAATTTCAATAAAGCCCGATTGATCATTATTTTGGCAACAAGCATTTTGGCAGGAAGTATTACGGCGTATGCTGGACCTATTGCTTTCATTGGATTGGCCGTTCCACATATTGCTAAATTGGTTTTTCAGACTAGTAATCATACAGTTTTATTTTGGAGTACTTTGCTTTTTGGAGGAGCGATTATGTTGGTTTGTGATGTAGTTTCACAAATGCCAGGAATGGAAATTACTTTACCAATCAATGCTATTACTTCGATATTGGGAGCACCAGTTGTTATTTGGTTGTTGATTCGAAAGAGGAATTTTAAGTGATATAATTATTGTTTAACCACATAGAGACATAGATAATCTTTGCGAATAAAGATAAAATAGAAAAATATTTATATTTTAACATAGTCTAATCGCTCAAAACTAATTTATAGATTGACTTTAAAAACAAGAATTCCATACGATTTACAAATTAAAACTTAACGATGCTAACACAAAAATATTTAGACAAATTAACTTATGAAGTTATTGGTTCAGCTATTGAAGTCCATAAAATAATGGGAAGAGGTTTGTTGGAAAATGTTTATCATCAATGTTTAAAAGAAGAGTTAACCAGTAAAAAGATAAACTTTTCTTCGGAAATGAAAATTCCAGTTCTTTACAAAGAAAAAGAATTGGAAATTGACTTTAAATGTGATTTGTTTATTGAAAACTGTCTTGTTGTTGAACTAAAAGCTGTTACTGAAATTAATTCATTGCATGAAGCTCAACTTCTCACTTACATGAAGCTTTTAAAAGCACCTAAGGGAATTTTAATCAATTTTAATAGTTTCAATATTTTTAAAGATGGTCAGAAAACTTTTGTAAACGAATATTTCAAAAATCTGCCTTAAAACAAACTGATTCTCTATGTTTGAAACAAGTTTCAACTATAAACTCTTTTATAGATTTCGAACGACTATGTTTCTATGTGGTTAAAAATAACTAAAATGAGTAATATAAACATCCTTACCACTTCAAATTTAAGCATTGGATACCCTTCCAAAAAAGAAACTGTGACCATAGCCGAAAACCTCAACCTGAATTTGCAGGCAGGGAAATTAATTGCTTTAATTGGAGCAAATGGTATAGGAAAATCAACTTTATTACGCACTATTACTGGAATTCAACATCCATTAAAAGGAACTGTTTTACTGAATGATAAAAAAATAGGTGATTACAAACCATTAGAACTTGCTCAAAATTTAAGCATGGTTTTGACCGAAAAATTGCCGCCAAGCAATTTAACCGTTTTTGAATTGGTGGCGCTAGGACGTCAACCGTACACCAACTGGATTGGAACTTTATCGGATGCTGATATTCAAATTGTGCAAAATGCTATAGCGCAAACACAAATTGAACATTTGTCTCAAAAAAAACATTACGAAATAAGCGATGGTCAATTACAAAAAGTTTTAATTGCCAGAGCATTGGCACAGGATACTCCTTTGATTATTCTCGACGAACCCACTACTCATTTGGATTTATTGCACAAAGTTTCTTTGCTTAAACTTTTAAAAAAACTAACACACGAAACCGGTAAATGCATACTATTTTCAACTCATGATATTGACATGGCTATACAATTGAGCGATGAAATGATTATCATGACTCCTGAAACAGTCGTTCAGGATGAGCCTTGCAATTTGGTTACCAAAGGAAGTTTCAATACTTTATTCAAAGATGAACATATAATTTTTGATAGTGAAAAAGGAAAGTTTTTGATAATTTAATTACAGCCTTATTTTAAACCTTTAAAATTCTTTCTTTAATATATCATTTTTAAAAATAAACACCCTGAATAACAGATTGTTACACCAAAAAGTAGTAAATTTGTTATCCACTTTTTTTCTACCCTGAATCTTTACTGATCTACATTATTAAAAACAATTTTAAACTTTTTTAATTATGGAAAATTTGTACAGAATTCCCCAAAAAATTATTGCTTTAGGTTTACTATTTTTCTTTTTTTCCTGTAGCCAGGATGAAACGGCTAATAGTGATTTACAAACAAACGAATCACAATCGTTTACTGCGAAAATGAGTACAGAAAAGTTCAATGTATTTAAAGGCCCTGAAGTTACCCTTGGCTACGGAAAAGTTCGTTCTTGGGTTAGCGTAAACAAAAATGGATCTCCCTATGAAATAGGGATTGAAATTACGCCAGAAGCTTTTAAAAACCTAACCGTAGAAAACGACAAAAAAGCTCCACCAGAAGGCTCTACTATTGTTGTCCCACTGCATCTCAAAGCAAAACAAGCAACTCCTTTTGATCACATTGGACTCAACTGGAATCCTCACGGACATGAACCTGAACACATTTTTGATGTACCTCATTTTGATATTCATTTTTATATGATCTCTGTTGAAGAACAAATGGCAATACCGGCTTGGTCTACAGAAACAGACGCTTGGTTCAATTCTTATCCGCCTATAGGGTATTTGCCTGCAGATTATATTACTCCTCCTGGAGCAGGTACAGCTGAAGCTGAAATGGGGAAACACTGGATTCCTGCAAATCTGGGAGCATATCTTCCTTTTTCCAAAATTATGATTTATGGTACTTTTAATGGTAAATTTATTTTTATAGAACCAATGGTTACTTTAGAATATTTTCTTTCTAATTCTGACTTTAGTTCTACTTATTCTCAACCTGATTTTTTTGTTAAATCTGGAAATTACCCAACAAAATATAATATTTACCATGATCAGGCTACCGGAAACACTTATGTAACATTAAGTGAATTTGTATGGAGAACACCTACACCTTATAAATAATACATTCAATTTAAAATTAACTATCATGAAAAATTATTTAAAACAGGTGACCATGTGTTTCGCCCTATTAGTGGTTATTTCCTGTACAAAAGAAGATTTACCTACAAATAATGAAGAAATAAATACTTCCAATTCGACTAAAAAAATCACTAAAGCGCACGGCTTTGCAGAAAACGACATGGTGATGTATTGGAACGAAAAAACAGAACTTGTTCTTGGTGCTCCCATGCAGCAACCCACTCGCGCCCGCTTTTTTGCCATTATTCAAATTGCCGTACACGATGCACTCAATAGCATCAAGCCAAAGTATGAACGCTTTGCCATGAATAAAAAGGAACAATTTGCCGACCCAGATGCAGCAGTTGCCAGTGCAGCCTACTGGGCCATTAAAGGATTAAACCGACAAGGAACTTTCGCACTAGCGCTAGAAACTTGGTACAGCGAAAGCTTGGCTACCATTCCCGACGGAGAAAGTAAAAATTTAGGCATAGCCCTTGGTAAAAAATCAGCCGAAGTCATTATCGCCAATCGTGCCGATGATGGGTATGTCCAAATGCTGTCGCCACAGATGCAAGCATCTCCTACTCCGCTTGATGGAGATGAACCAGGTGAATTTCGCTCGCCAATCATGATTATCGGTGGTGTTTTAACTTATTTAAATCCTCCGGTAAAAAGAATTCCTATGTGGGGTACTTTGATGAAACCTTATGTAATAGAAAGCAACGAGCAGTTTCGCCCTGAAGGGCCTTATGCTGTTACTTCAGCTGATTACACCATCGATTACAATGAAGTAAAAACTAAAGGAGCAAGAGTGAATGCTACACGAACTGACGCTGAAACTTCGATGGCAAGATTCTGGTCAGAAAACAGGCCTTCCATTATTTGGAATAATCTTACCCAGAGAGCAATTGAAACTAAAAAAATGGACGCCTGGAAAACAGCACGATTACTTGCGCTAGTTCATGTTTCTCTGGCTGAAACCGTTAACACCGGATTGAATGCGATGTATCATTTTTACTATTGGAGACCAGAAACAGCTATCCGCTTAGCTGCCACAGATGGCAATCCAAATACAGACGCTGATGCCGATTGGCTTCCTTTTCTTACTGAAGTACCAAATTCATCCCCCACTCCTCCTCAACCAGGATATCCGAGTTCGTTTACAGGCTATGGTGGCGCTACTACCGAAGTATTGCGATTATTTTTTGCATCGGATCAAACTAATATTGATTTGACCAGTGCCACTTTAGCTGACACCACGATGCATTTTACCAGTTTTGAGCAGATAGCCAGAGAAAATTCATTAGGTGTCATTTATACCGGTTGGGAATTCAGAAAGTCAGCACTCGATGGAGAAGAAATGGGAAAACAAATTGCAAACTATGTTTTCAACCATCAATTCCTTGAAATTCAGGAGTAAGGCATTATAATAACTGATTCCTATTTTATCTATTAGCCTGAGTTTAATTATTATTCTGATTGTAAACTACCTATCATTTAGAATAATAATTAAACTCAGGGTAATTTATTAGTAGTAGAAACCACCTTCCCAATTTCTTTTAAAAAAAGTTAGTAATCCGACAATTAAAAATGACTAACAACCTCATTACAGCTCTATCTGCCTTTTAGCTTCACCAACCACAAAAGCAACTGAATTGGCAATGTTAAAACTTCTTATTTTATTGGACATCGGAATGGTTAAATGGTTTTCAAACAAGGCTAAAACCTCAGCACTTAAACCAACGCTTTCTTTTCCGAAAACCAACCAATCTCCATCTTGAAATTGATTTTCCAAATACGATTTTTGAGCATGAGAACTCATTAGAAAAACACGAGATTTATCTGAAATTTGAGACATCCATTCCGCTACATTTTGATATTCTGTAACATCCAAATGTACCCAATAATCAAGCCCTGAACGCTTCAAGTTTTTATCATTAATTACAAACCCAAAAGGATGTATTAAGTGCAAACGGCTCTCGGTTCCAACACACAAACGTCCAATATTTCCTGTATTATTTGGTATTTCTGGTTCTACTAATACTATATTTAACATATTTATTCGTTTAATTGAAAATTGGAAATCTCTAAAACTTCACCTGCCTTTAAATCATTCAAATGTACGTTTCCAATTCGGACTCTTACTAATCGTAGGGTAGGAAAACCAACTGCTGCCGTCATTTTACGCACTTGACGAAACTTCCCCTCATTAACCGTAATAGAAGCCCATGAAGTTGGACCATGTCGCTCATCCCTAATTTTTTTCCCCCGAGGCCCAAAATCAGGAATTTCGGGAATCAATCGGGCGTCGCATTTTTTCGTTTTATATTTACCACCATCAAAACCGATTTCGACACCTTCTTTCAATAAATCAATAGCTTCCTGAGTGATGATGCCATCAACCTGAACATAATATTCTTTATCGACTTTTTTGCTTCGAATGATTTCACTCATTTTTCCATCGGTTGTCAATAAAAGTAATCCTTCTGAATCTTCATCAAGACGGCCAATTGCCATAGTTCCCTCTGGAAAATCATACAATTCTCCCAAGAGTTTCTTCTTGCGTTTCAATTCATAAATAAATTGACTTAAATATCCGTACGGTTTATGAAGAATGAAATGATGGTGGGACATTTTTTAATATTTTGAATCGCAAAGATAGTTTTGTTTTTATACTATGAAAACAGAATCCTGACATTTCATAATGCAAAATACCAGACTCTTTTGACAGAATCTGGTATTTACAAAATCATAACTAAATACCTAAATTAAACTTACTCTAAAAAGAAACATTCAAACCAATGTTAAACATCCATTGAAATTGATTGAAAGACTGGTTTTCTAACGGATTGATATAATAATTCATTCCTGGTTCTATAAAAAATTTGGTTTTTTTAAGGAACTCATATTGCAGCGTACTGCTCAATAAAGTTCCGTAAACATATTCATTCACATTTTTATTTTCGCCTATCGAACTGCCATTCAACAATACTTCATTAGAAATTAACTTCCCTACAAAACCCCCAGTATTCATATTGATACTGGTTTTCTTTTTGTTCAAAAGAGAATACGAAACCTCCAATGGCATTTCAAAATATTTTAAATTCTGAGTAACATTACCTGTTGCTAAACTTTTACTACTATTGGCCGTAGGATTTGAAGCAAACAAATAGTTATCGTTACTGGAAATTGAAACAATCTCAGTACTATTTTTACTCGAAAATGCATCAACATTAGAAACAACAGGACTTGCAGGAAGTGCTCCCATTAACCCAGCTTGTTGTTCATAATAGGAAACTCCAGCTATTTTTTGACCCAATTCATTAATTTTGAAACCCGAACTTACTGTCCATTTTTTGTTCAGTTTATAATTAGTTTTGACACCATACCCGTTAGACTGTTTGGATTCAACTGTATTTCCCAAAGCTTTTTCATTAGAATAATTTTCAGAACTCATAACGCCCGCAAATACTTGCAATGACCATTTATCAGTATCCTTTGCGTCTATTTTTTTCTTGGTTTTGTCTTTATCCAAATTTGCCAAAGCAGTTTCCAATTGAGCTACTTCTTTTTTAATTGTAGCCAATGAATCTTTCTGATTGGTATTTTGAGCGATTTCATTACCTCTATTCGAACCAGAATTTTCAGCGTTAGAATTAGTAGTTTTAGACTCAGAATTACCTTTTAAAGCACTATTACTTTGAGAATTATTTTTTTCTACAATTGATTTGGACACAGCTATTTCGGCGACTTGGTTATTTTTATTCAAATTAGGAACAGTTGTATTTTCGTTATTGGCTGAAGATTTGATGTTTCCATTTGAATTACTTCCTTGAAAAGAATTATTTACTGCAACACTAGATTTAGGTTGATAAACAGAAGTTCTTGCCTTGTTTTTGTCGGGAGTGTTCGATTGTTGCTTTACATCAGTCGAAACAACGGCTTGATTTGTGCTTTTTAATCGTATCTGTTTCTTTGTTTTAGAAGGAACAGCAGAATTATTTTGAGAAGCTACAGAATTGTTAGTATTGGAGATTGCATTTTCAACTTTTTTAGTTGCACTATTTTCTTTATTATCATGCGATTTAATAATCTCTTTTCCTTCTTCTTCAATCGGAACATTCTTTTTTTGGTCTGTACCTTTTTCTAAAACGATTGTATTTTCCTGATTCAATTCAAATGTGTTTCCCTGATTTGAATTAAAATATAAAATAGAAGGAACCAAAATTCCAACCACTAAACTAGCCGCAACTGACCACCAAATAATAGCGCGTCGTTTCTTTTTAGGTTTCTCTAACTGAGCCTCAATGTTATCCCACAACTCTGGTGGTGGAATACTCGAAAAGTTTTCCAATGAAGAAAAAACAGATTTTGCTTCTTTATTTTTCATGCTGTTTTACTATTTAATACAACCAATATTCTCTTTTTCAGAATAGCCTTGGCTCTATTCAAATTAGATTTAGAAGTACCTTCATTTATATCAAGCAACTTTGCAATCTCTCTATGTTTCATTTTTTCGAATACAAACAAATTAAAAACCATTCGATATTGATCGGGTAATTCTTGAATGTATTCTAGTAATTTTTCTTGTTCAATGGGGGCTAATTCTATTTCTTCTTCGGCAGTGATGTTGGTATCAAAAGCATCTAGGAACAAGACATCTTTTTTCTTCTTCTTTAATGTTTCTAATAATTTATTGATAAAAATCCGCTTGATCCAACCTTCAAAACTTCCTTCAAATTTGTATTGTCCTATTTTTTGAAAAACAATTACAAAAGCTTCCTGAAAAACATCTTTGGCATCATCTTCATTTCGCATATATTTAAGGCACAAGCCGTAAAGAACAGGCGAAAACAACTGATACAATTCCAGTTGAGCTCCCCTGTCATTTTTGACACATTGCTTAATACATTGCTCTAGATTTTCTTTCAAGAAATTATAGGTATTATTTTTAGTTTTTTTCTATTGGCTTTTAGAAATGGTATTATAAACTTCAGACTTAGGGGTGGTCTTTCTTTAAAACAAATCATTTATCAGATTTCATATACCAAATATAATCTGCAAAAATAGACATATCTCCGGTAATCATATCAGATTTATTTTGGGAGGATTGAGCTATTGGAATTTCACCTTCATCAGTAAAAATAAAAATTTTCCAAGCCCAACTTTTCATGATTTCTTCTTTCGAAATTTGCTTATAACCAGCATTGCTATAACCACAAGATAAAACAGTAAAAACAACAAAAAGAATAAAAATAATTTTCTTCATAGATTCTTCTTATTTGGTTATTTTGTTTAGCAAAACATTGGACTGAAAATCACTACTAAGTATTTTATTTTTATAACTGATTAGCTATTAACCATTATAAATAATTAATAGCTAATCAATTACTAAACCACTAAATTTTATCTTCTAACATAATTATTTTGTCACGAATCGCTTTTTTAAACGCTACAATATCGGCATTTTGATCGGTAGTATCATCATTATCTAAATATATTTTAGTTACTACACCACCTTCGCTCCATTCAAAATAAACTGCGCCCTGATCATGAGAATTAGGCTCTCCGTATATTTTAGTTTGCCCCTTTTGGTTTTTTATTTCCGCCGGAATTTTTAAAAGAAAAGCGACCAAATCATCTTTATAAACTAATGATTTATAACTAGACATACTAAAATCATAAGGATAGTTATTTACCGTTAAATACTGCAGTACTTTTTGATTTTCAATTTTAAAAATTGGATGACTATTACTACTATAAGTATCCCCAAACGTAGATGCAACAATAACATAATCAACAACTTCATTTACTCTTGAGAAAAAAATAGGCTTATCCGATTTTGGAAGTACTATATAATCTGCTGGGTAAGACATTACCGTAGCTATAGAAGCATCATCTCCAGGTTCTTTTTCGAAATACTCCACAACAATTTGGCAATCATTTTCACGTACCGATTGGATTTTTATAGAATAACCAGTAGTAGGTTTTGGTCCAGATGAAAGTCCTAACACTCTTTTTGTGGTAAAATCAGGCAAAACCGCACCTTCACAAGTGTTAAATAGTTTTTGCAAATCATCATTAGAATTTATTAAATAATAAGTAGGCTTAGTTGGGTTTTCTTTCAATTGACCACAATAATTAAAGCTCTCGTAAGCTACATTTCTAACACTTCCGCAATCTTGAGTTCCATTATCATCTATGGGATCCGTACAGGAATACAAACTCAGGGCTACTAACACAATTGATACTAATCTTTTCATATTTTTTTATTATTTAATTTATTTATAAGATTCATTAATAATAAAAAGGTTGCGTTCACTTGTTAAAAAAAATAAAAATGTTGATTTAACATTGGATTTCTAATAATTCGTGAAATTTCATTTTTAAAAATTAAGTACTACGTATTAATGCGTACTTTTGCCTTTTAAAAAGAAAAATATGTCAGCAATTCTTCCAGTTATAGTGGTTTTTATTATCGCACTTGCAATAGGTATCTTCATTGGTAAACTTATTTTCTCCGCAAGATTTCAATCCGAAAAGATAAGCTTGGAAGAAAAGTTAATTGCGTTAAACACTCAACTCAATCAACAAAAAGAACAATTTTTATTGGATAAAAATGCTTTCGAGAAACAATTGGAATTATCTAATTCTGAGAAAGAAAACATTCGAAATGAAAAGGACAGCTTAGCTATTCAACTTTCAAAAAAAGAAGTTGATTTTGAAAACCTTTGGGAACGCAACAAAGAACAAAAAGACGAAGTTGAAAAACTTCAAGAGAAATTCACCAAAGAATTTGAAAATCTTGCCAATAAAATATTAGAAGAAAAATCGAATAAATTTACGGAACAAAACAAAGAAAACATTAAAAACATTTTGTCTCCGTTGCAAGATAAAATTCAGCTATTCGAAAAGAAGGTTGAGGATACTCACAAAGAAAGCATCGATTATCATGCCGCATTACGTCAGCAAATATTAGGCTTACGCGAAATGAATCTTCAAATGAGCAAGGAAACCCTCAACTTGACCAAAGCTTTAAAAGGTGACACCAAAATGCAAGGAAACTGGGGCGAATTAGTTCTGGAACGTGTTTTGGAAAAATCGGGTTTAGAAAAAGGGCGCGAATACGAAGTACAACAAAGTCACACTAACGAAGAAGGAAATAGAGTATTTCCAGACGTTGTTATCAACTTGCCCGATGGCAAAAAAATGGTTGTCGATTCTAAAGTTTCATTAGTAGCTTATGAAAAATACATCAATGAAGATGATGATGAAACCGCAAAAAGCCGCTATTTAAAAGAGCATGTCAATTCGATAAAACTCCATGTAGAACAATTGGGCAATAAAAACTACCAGGATTTGTATCAGATAGAAAGCCCTGATTTTGTTTTGCTTTTTATTCCAATGGAACCCGCATTTGCAATAGCTTTAAATGAAGATACTACTTTATACAACAAAGCTTTTGAAAAAAATATTGTAATTGTAACCCCTTCTACACTGTTAGCGACTTTGCGTACTATCGACAGTATGTGGGCCAATCAAAAACAACAGGAAAACGCTTTTGAAATAGCCAGACAAGCCGGAGCATTGTATGATAAATTTGAAGGCTTTGTAGCCGATTTGATTAAAATTGGTAAAAAAATAGACGAAAGCAAAGGAGAATATCAAGAAGCAATGAAAAAATTAGTTGATGGAAATGGAAACTTAATCTCAAGAGTAGAAAACCTCAAAAAAATGGGAGCTAAAGCCAAAAAAGCACTTCCTGAAAGTATTTTGAAAAGAGCTGATAACGATGATACCCCTCTTTTAAATTAAATCAAAAACCAGAAAAGAAATAACTACAATTTTATTATACACTCTAAGAGAAACAAAAGTCTTTTAACCCTCAAAATTATGGACAAAATTTACAAAACAGTAGCTTCATCACACGTTAGCATTTCAGTATTAATGTTGCCTTCACATACTAATTTCAGCGGAAAAATTCACGGGGGGTATATATTATCCCTTTTAGATCAAATTGCCTTTGCTTGTGGTTCTAAATTTTCAGGAAATTATTGTGTAACTGCTTCGGTAGATACTGTAAACTTTTTAAAACCTATTGAAGTTGGTGAACTTGTAACTATGAAAGCATCTGTAAATTACGTTGGAAAAAGTTCTATGATTGTTGGGATTCGTGTAGAGGCCGAAAACATTCAGACAGGAAATAAAAAACACTGTAATTCTTCTTATTTTACAATGGTTGCCAAAGACAATGAAGGGAATAGTGTTCCTGTTCCCGGCTTGATTTTATCCAGTTTTGAAGACATAAAACGTTTTTGTAATTCATTGAAACAAATTGCGCTAAAAAAAGAACGTGATATTCATGAAGAAGAGTTCAATTATACTTCAAAAGAAACTATGGAAAGCCTAAAAAAATACAATATACAAATCGCTTTAGATTAATTTTTTTTAGAACAAAAGACCTGAGTTTACTTGAGTTTACAAGAATTCCAAAAAGAGTATTATAAAAAGCGTTGTTTTTATAATACTCTTTTTTTTGGCGTAATTTTAAGATTATTGCCATAAAAAAATCGTAACTTTAAGTATAACCTTTAATAGAAAAAATTATGAAAAATTTTACTCTATTAGCCCTTTTCTTAGTACTTTCTATTGATGCTCAAAACAAGTTTAGCTCCTCAAAATGTGTTATTTTCTTTGAAGCATCGGTTCCTTTATTTGAAGCAGTCGAAGCCAAAAATGATGCCGTAGATTGTACCTTGAACTCTGATAAAAGCGAAATAGCTTTTACAGCAATCATCAAAAAATTTCAATTCAAAAGAGATTTGATGAAAGAACATTTTAATAGCAATTACATGGAAAGTGATCGCTATAACAAAGCTACTTTTAAAGGCATTATCGAAAAATTTGATTTGAAAGCAATTGACGAAAACGAGAAAGATTTTTTGATAAAAGGGAAAATAACAATTCATGGAAAAACCCGAATGATTGCTGTCAATGCTAAGATTAAAAAAGTAGGGACTGGTATTCAAATCAACTCCAATTTCACATTGAATACGGATGATTTTAATATCCAAATACCAAATATAGTCATTGCCAAAATTTCAAAAAAAGTAAACACACAAATTGAGTGTGTTTTAAACTAAGTTTTAATCTCTACATTTTTTCAATGTACTATTGAGATTTTTATACTGAAATTCAAACCCTTGTTTTTTTATTTTATCAGAAGAAACTCTCCTGCCTGTCAAAACAACAACAGCCATTTCTCCAAAACACAATCGAATTAAAAAAGCTGGGGTTTTTGGTAACCAAAGCAAATAACCATAGGAATTGGCTAATGCTCTACAGAAAATCAAATTGGTAGTACTATCGTTAATTGTAGCATTATAAGGTCCTGTCATTTTATTATTTTCAATGGCTTCAATATACATCATGCTCAAATCATGAATATGAATCCAAGGCACGTATTGTTTGCCAGATCCCAGAACACTGCCTAGTCCTCTTTTGAAGAAAGATTTGAGTTTTTTTAAAATTCCTTCATTTTTTCCTAAAACCAAACCGGTTCTGATTTTCACAGTACGAATACCTAAACCAGTTATCAAATCGACTGATTTTTCCCATTCTTGACAAACTTTTCCAATAAAATCATTGGCAGGCAAAGTAGCTTCGGTACAAATTCCCTCTCCATCAACTGCACCATAATAACCAATAGCCGATGCCGAAACAAAAGCTTCTAATTTTTTATTGTGTTTTTGTAAAACATCATGAATCAATTGAGTGGATTGAACTCTAGAGTCGATAATTGCTTCTTTCCTTTTGGAGCTCCATCTTTTTTCAGTTATGTTTTCGCCAGCCAAATGGATAATATAATCGGCGTTTTGTACAGCCGTTTCGTCTATTTTTTGTGAAGTTACATCCCAATTATAATAAGTAATCTTATCAGTATTCGGTCTACTATTTCTAGTAAGTATCGAAACTGTATAACCTTTTTCCAATAATTTTCCAGTTAAATACCGGCCTATAAAACCAGTACCACCTGTTATCAAAACATTTTTCCCCATGGTTTATAAATTAGTGAAAATCAATTACAACCATGCAAATATAAGCCAATCCAATTTTTAACAGTATTAATAAGAAGTTAAACGTAAAGCCTTTATACACAAATTATACTTAAAAATAACCATTAGTTCTTAGTAATTAGTCCTTAGTCTCTAAGGTTAGTTGTTAATGACCTTAATCTTTTAAATTTTAAACCTCAAACTTTAAACTTTAGCCCTTTAATTCCCCAAATTCTCTTTATATTTGTGCCTTTCGAAAAAACAACAAAAAATGACTAACCTAAACGAATTGAATGCTATATCACCAATCGATGGTCGTTATAGAAATAAAACAAAATCTCTTGCTCCTTTTTTTTCAGAAGAAGCATTAATCAAATACCGCGTATTAATTGAAATTGAATATTTCATTGCTCTATGCGAAGTGCCTTTGCCTCAATTAAAAAACGTAAACCCTAATCTTTTTGATAGTTTACGTGACATTTATAAAAATTTCTCTACAGAAGATGCTCTTTGGATTAAGGAAACTGAAAAAGTGACTAACCACGATGTTAAAGCCGTTGAGTATTTCATCAAAGATGCTTTTGAAAAGCTAGGATTATCCGAATATAAAGAGTTTATCCACTTTGGATTGACTTCTCAAGATATTAACAATACTGCTATTCCACTTTCGACTAAAGAGGCATTTGAACAAGTTTATATGCCGTCATTAATTTCTTTGATTTCTAAATTAAAAGAGTTAAGTCAAGAATGGGCAACGATTCCGATGCTAGCGCGTACTCACGGACAACCTGCTTCGCCTACTCGTTTGGGTAAAGAAATTGGTGTTTTTGTAGAACGTTTAGAAGAGCAAATGCGTTTGTTATTCAACATTCCGTTTGCGGCTAAATTTGGTGGTGCTACTGGAAATTACAATGCGCATCATGTGGCGTATCCACAAATTGACTGGAAACAATTTGGAACAAAATTCGTAGAAAACAACTTAGGATTACACCATTCTTTTCCAACAACTCAAATCGAGCATTATGACCATTTTGCTGCCTTTTTTGATGCATTGAAAAGAATCAATACCATCATCATTGATTTAGACCGTGATATTTGGACGTATGTTTCAATGGAATATTTCAAACAAAAAATCAAAGCGGGAGAAATTGGTTCATCGGCTATGCCACACAAAGTAAACCCTATTGATTTTGAAAATTCAGAAGGAAATTTAGGAATTGCCAATGCTATTTTTGAACATTTATCGGCTAAATTACCTGTCTCAAGATTACAACGTGATTTGACAGATAGTACTGTTTTGAGAAATATTGGTGTACCAATGGGACATACCATTATTTCTTTTGAAGCTACTTTGAAAGGTTTGAACAAATTGCTTTTGAATGAATCAAAATTCGAGGAAGATTTAGAGAAAAACTGGGCTGTTGTGGCTGAGGCAATTCAAACGATTTTACGTCGTGAAGCGTATCCAAATCCATACGAAGCTTTGAAAGGTTTAACCAGAACTAACGAAGCGATTGACAAAAAAGCGATTCACGGTTTTATCGCAACACTTGACGTTTCGGATGAAATTAAAGCCGAATTATTGCAAATCACTCCAAGCAATTTTATAGGGATATAAATTTTTAAAATAAACTAAAAAAGTACAAAGCGAAATTATGAACGAGAAACTCTTATCCTTCATTTTGCTTTGTACTTTTTTTTTATTTTCATATGTGATATTTATTGATTTTTATCGGTCATATGTAATTCGCATATCCACATTGGCGTATACGAGTATTTTTTGTATCATGCTCATTTCATGTGAAGATAAAAAACCAATCCCAAAACCCAAACCCAAACATTCTACTGCTGGAGTAGTCATCACTTTTGACGATACGAGTGTTGATGAATGGTCTGATGTTGATATAATTTTAAAACACTACTCTTGGAAAGCAACTTTTTGTGTTTCTAAAATAAATACATTAAGCCATTCCGAAATAGTCCAGCTCCAAAAATTACAGAAAGAAGGTCACGAAATTGCCGGACACGGCTATCACCATTTTAAAGCCCCGGAATATGTAGCAAAATATGGAATTGACAGCTATATCAATCAGGAAATTAATCCGATGCTGAATTTAATGAACTTTTATTCGCTGAAAGTTACTTCCTTTGCTTATCCTTATGGCTTTAGAAATCCTGAAATTGATTCAGCGCTTTTAAAAAAGTTTAAAATGATAAGAGGAACCACATATACTGCATTAGATCCTGCTTTTCAATATTGTTATTTCGAAAAAAACCGATTAGTATTAGGGCTTGGAATAGACACTGATTATCCGAATTTCAGCATTCCATATCTTATAAGATTATTGGAATTTGCCAAGAAAAAAAATAAAATACTGATTTTATACGGTCACAAACCTGTTGAAAAAGTTACTGCCAAGTATCAGACAGATATTGCCACTTTGATTTTTATTTGCAATTATGTCCATCAGCATAAAATGGCTTTTTACCATTTGAGTGATTTGGATAAGTTAAATTAAAGCTATTTTAACACCAATTCCCACCTGAAAATTAGTATTTTTATATCCAACACTATTATTCCCGATAGCGATTTAGCCCAGACAGCAGTGGAAAGCCTTGAGGGAAATAAAACTATTTTTTCTTGCTCTGGCAGAGCGACTAAAAAAAGCTCCTGCCAGAGCTTAGAAAAAAAGTTTTATGACCGAAAGCTTGAAATGAATGGCTGGATTAGCTCCTAAAAATTAAAATCTATGAGTGCAATAGTCGAAACGACACAACATCTCGAACCTTTAATAACCGATTTAGGATTAATTTTAATGACGGCAGGAATTGCTGTTGTTATATTTAGAAAACTCAAACAACCTTTGGTCCTTGGGTATTTGATTGCTGGTTTTCTGGCTGGAAATCATTTTGATTTTTTTCCTTCGATAAAAGACATCAAAAGCGTCGAAGTTTGGGCAGAAATTGGAATTATCTTTTTACTGTTCAGTCTGGGATTGGAATTTAGTTTCAAGAAACTGATGAAAGTTGGCGGCACTGCTTCTATTACTGCCGGGATTCAGATTGTGAGCATGTGTGCTATTGGTTATAGTGTAGGACAATGGCTGGGTTGGCCAAAGATGGATAGTATTTTTCTGGGCGTAATTCTCTCGATATCCTCAACGACTATTATTTTGAAATCCTTTGATGAATTGGGTGTCAAGACACAAAAATTTGCAGGAATCGTTATTGGTTCGCTAATTGTTCAAGATATTCTTGCCATTTTGATGATGGTTTTATTGTCAACCATTGCGGTGAGCAATCAATTTTCAGGAAGCGCTCTTTTAATGTCAGTGCTTAAATTGATGTTTTTTCTTGTGCTTTGGTTTTTGGGCGGGATTTTTATTATTCCAACCGTACTCAAAAAAACCAAACATTTACTCACTGACGAAATGCTATTGATTATCTCGCTGGCTCTTTGTTTGACGATGGTAATTTTTGCTGCAAAAGCAGGTTTTTCGCCTGCTCTTGGCGCTTTTATCATGGGTTCTATAATCGCCGAAACTACTCAAGCCGAACACATTGAACATTTGATAAAACCCGTAAAAGATTTTTTCGGCGCTGTATTTTTCGTATCGGTTGGTATGTTAATTGATCCTAATGCATTGTACGAGCATGCTGTTCCTGTGATTATTCTTTCGATTGTTACTATTTTTGGGCAATCGATAAGCTCTACTTTTGGTGCTTTATTGTCGGGGCAACCCTTAAAAGAATCCATCAGAACGGGAATGAGTTTGTCGCAAATTGGGGAATTCTCTTTTATCATTGCGACTTTGGGAGTGACATTGAACGCTACCAATTCTTTTTTATATCCAATTGTAGTAGCGGTTTCGGCAGTAACAGTTTTTACGACTCCGTTTATGATTAAATATTCATTGCCCTTTTCGGAATATCTAGCACATAAATTGCCTCGAAAATGGACCAAACGAATCGAACGTTACTCAGCGAGTACACAAGCGATAAAAACGGTTAATTTGTGGCAAAAGGTAATCAATGCTTTTTTAATTCAGGTAATTGTCCTTGTGGTTATCATCATAGCCATTATCTTGATTTCTGCCCGATTTATTTTGCCATTAGTAAATGATTATCATTTAGGAAATTCACTTGGCGCTTTGATAATCTTAGCAATTCTATCCCCATTTTTATGGGCGCTTGCTTTCAGAAGGGTTGCGGTTGCAGAAGTAGAACAATTAATGCGCGACCGCAAATCTCGCGGTCCATTGACTATGTTGTTTTTCATTCGCATTATACTGTCTATTTTCTTTATTGGGTTGTTACTAAACATATTTTTCTCACCTAGAGTTGCTTTTATCGCATTGATCATTGCCATTATAATCTATTTAATTTTTCATAAAAAACTGCACACCCAATACCATAAAATTGAGAATCATTTTCTAGCCAACTTAAATGACCGGGAGATTGCCAAAGCCAAAAGAAGCCGAAGCGATTTAACTCCTTGGGATGGACACATGGCCTTTTTTGATATTGCTGCCGAATCTAATATTGCAGGAGAATCTTTAAAGAATTTACAAATCAGAGAGAATTTGGGAGTTAATATTGTGTCGATAAAACGTGGTGATGTCATGATTCACATTCCAGAAGCAAACGAGCGAGTTTTCCCTGGAGATGAAGTCTGTGTGATTGGAACTGATGCACAAGTTCAAGAATTTAAAAAATACTTAGATCAACACGAAATGGATCTTTCGCCCGAAGTTATAGAGCCAGATATTGTTTTAAGGCAAATCGAATTAAAGAATCATACTTTTTTAGGAAAAAGCATCAAAGATTCTAAATTAAGAGAAAAAACTAAAGGCTTGATTGTAGGTATTGAAAAAAGAGGAAAACGAACCTTAAACCCAGAATCGAATGTTATTTTGGAAAAAGACGATATTTTATGGATCGTTGGCGACCGAAAACTATTGTGGGATTTGGCGCATGATTAGGAAAATAAGTTACAAAGCTTAAGTATGATTTCCCATACCAAAAAACAAACAAAAAACTGCTTCTAAATAATAAATTGTATCCTTTTTATTTATGTTCTGATCAACATAAACGTTATACCATTCTGGTAATTTATTTTTCGTTGAAGGAAAAAATATTTTATGAGAATTTTTATTTCCAGCAAAACTATCTGAGGTTTCAGGATTCACGTTGTACATTTCTACAATAACTTTGGGTTCGCTATTTTCTATAACGCGTACTAAATTAGAACTCGGAACATAGGAGACACTTATTGGGTGATTTTGTATTTCTCCTTCTACAACAAAATTTTCTTCTTTCTTAAAATAAGTTAAGTTTCCATAAATTGAATCATTTTTCATTATTTCAATTTTCATAGGGCTCAATTGTTCTGAATAGCCAGTCCTTTTTGCAAATAAACCATCACTAGTATCATCACTGGCAACTTCTTTTTCTGTGTTTTGCTCCCACTCCATTTTCAGCTGACGCACCTCACCATTAGAAAAATCAAGAGTTCCTAATCTTTTCTCTTTAGTCTTTTTCATATAACTAGACGAAGAACCACTCCCTAATAAAGCAGTTGTAGTATTTGCAAGTAACCAACCTGTAAAATTTCCTTTTCCTTTAGAAGTTTTTTTCCCATCATGATAAACAACACTCGACAAAACTTTTTCATCTTTTTCAATGGAAATCGAAAAATCACTACCAGCCATAAAATTCCCTTTGGTTATCATTTTCAATTTTTCTGAATTAGTAATTGATGTTGAAATAATATCTTCTACATTTTTTTGCGAATCGATAATGATTTTTTCAGAAACTTTTTTTGTATCATCTAGTAATTCCTCTATAAGACTTGCAAAAATTCTTATGAATTCAGATTCGTTAATTTGCCATGAATCAGAAGATGCAAAGTATTCCAATTCATGTACTTTTTTATTTGAAAAAGAAGTTACTCCATTTTGCTGAACTGCAATTTCCATATTCCAATATACTTTGGTACTATAAGTATCTCTAGTAATAAACGAAAGAATTGTTATAAAATAATCATTTGAAGTAGTTGAAAATTTAGGCTCTTTCAGTTTCGGTTTACCAAAAGTGCTATAATATTTATAAGCTATTTCTGTTGGTAAGAACACTTCTTTTACACTGAATTTTCGTTTTAAAGCTTCAGAAGTAACTAATAAAATAGTGTCTTGTAAATGTTTATCTGAAATATAATTAGGAAACGTTTGTTCGCTTACCCATCTAGCAGTATGATCAAAAGATTGGATTGTTGCTTTTTGAGAAAAAATAGTTCCTGAATAAAACAATAAGAAAAAAAGTAAAATTTTGAATTTCATACTACTAATATTTAAGTTGTTAAAAAAGAAAGTAGTAATTCCAGAAGTGAGGCTTCAATTTGATATACAAAGATAGCAATTCGCACGAAACAACTTCAAAAACTGTAGGATTTTAATTCAATCGTCCTGATTTGAAATTAGTAAAAACTGATTCCGACAAAAACAAAAAAACATAAATGAAATACTATTTACGTACTCATTTATGCTTTAACTTTTGTCTTTTACTTTTAGCCGAATGACTAAAAAAATTATCTCGAATAATTCGGAGCTTCTTTTGTAATGGTCACATCATGTGGATGACTTTCGTTGATACCACTAGCAGTTATACGTACAAAACGTCCTGTTTCCTGTAAAGTAGCAATATCTTTAGAACCACAATACCCCATTCCTGCACGAAGTCCGCCGATGAATTGTTGCATACTTTCGTTCAACTCTCCTTTGTAAGGCACACGACCTACGATTCCTTCTGGAACTAATTTTTTAACATCATCTTCTACATCTTGGAAATAACGATCTTTTGAACCTTCTTGCATGGCCTCAACAGATCCCATCCCTCTATAGGATTTGAATTTTCTTCCTTCAAAAATAATGGTTTCTCCTGGAGATTCCATTGTTCCTGCTAATAATGAACCTAGCATTACACAATCAGCTCCCGCGGCAATAGCTTTAGGAATATCTCCTGTATAACGAATTCCACCATCGGCAATTACAGGAATTCCTGTCCCTTTGATAGCCGCTGCTACTTCAAGAACTGCTGAAAATTGAGGGAAACCAACACCTGCTACAACTCTAGTTGTACAAATAGATCCTGGCCCGATTCCTACTTTTACACCATCAGCACCATTTTCAACTAAAAATTTAGCCGCTTCTGGGGTAGCAATATTACCAACAATAACATCTAGTTTTGGAAATTTAGCTTTAACCGCTTTTAATACATCAACCACTCCTTGAGTATGTCCGTGAGCCGTATCAATAATTACGGCATCAACACCAGCGTTTACCAGAGCTGTTGCTCTTTCAACAGCGTCTGCAGTAACACCCAAAGCAGCTGCTACTCTCAAACGACCAAATTTATCTTTATTAGCATTTGGTTTTTGAGTTAATTTGGTAATATCTCTAAAAGTGATTAAACCAACCAACTCATTTTTAGTATTTACAACGGGTAATTTTTCAATCTTATGACCTTGCAAAACTACCTCAGCCTCTTCAAGTGAAGTTCCTTCGGCAACAGTTACTAAATTGTCTTTAGTCATGATTTCAACAATAGGTCTAGAGCTGTTTTTTTCAAAACGCAAATCCCTATTAGTCACAATTCCTTTCAAAATTTTGTTTTCATCCACAATCGGAATACCTCCAATACCATATTCTCTCATGGCACTTTTAGCATCTGCAACAGTAGAAGTTAATGGCAAAGTAACAGGATCGATAATCATTCCAGACTCAGCACGTTTCACTTTACGTACTTTGGCTGCTTGTTGTTCGATAGTCATGTTTTTATGTAAAACACCAATTCCTCCTTCTTGTGCCATAGCAATTGCCATAGAACTTTCGGTTACTGTATCCATAGCTGCAGATACAATAGGAACATTAAGAGTTATATTTTTTGAAAATTTAGATTTGATACTCACTTCGCGAGGAAGAACGCTAGAGTAATTAGGAACTAATAATACATCATCGTAAGTTAAACCTTCGCCGACAATCTTGGAGTCATGTGCTTTCATGTTGCAATTTCTAGTTAAATTGCGTGCAAATATACATAATTTTAAGCTAAAAAACCACTTTTTTTTTGAAGATTTCAAGTGAGGGATTTCAGATAGCTGAAGCCTTTTAAAATCTGTAGTCTGCCATTTACAGCCTTTTACCTTACTTATTACTTCCTCCTGAAATAATATTAAATCCTATTTGAAAAGTCAATGCATTAGCTTTTGAAATATCCCTATATTCCAAAAGATTATCCGCCAATGCATAAAAATTAAACATACCAATCTTGGTAGTCAACCCTAATCCTATATTCTTAGCCGAATAGGAATCGACAGTATAAGTGGCCTTCATTTGTAAATTTTCAAGAATCCTTCTTCTATAATATCCGGTCAAGGCTAGCATAGGTTCTTTTGGAGTACTCATTATAAAAAGCTGCGCTCCTAAAGCACTTCGATACCATGATTCTTCATCAGTGGCACAATTACATTCTGTTTGTCTTTCTTCTTCAAATGAATATTGAAATGAAGAATAAAATTTCAAAGGGCGTTGAGTTGTGTATTTATGGTATAAAGTATCTAAAGGAATTGCTTTTTTAAAATCTTCATAAGCGTCATCTACCGTTCCATCCGAATTGAAATCGTTAATCACTCCTTTAAAATTATAATCTCCTTTTAAAGTAAAACTTTCTACATCACTAGAATGGCTAATAAAACCTATATCTATCAGACTAGCTGTTAATTGGATATTTCGTTTAGGATAATAAGTAAGTCCTAAATCTAATCCTAAGCCTAAATTTCCTCCTAAGAAAGCTCTTTTGATAACATCATCTTTTATATCACTCGCCACGTCTCCATCATAATTTTCATCTAAATATTTGGCAACTCCTGAAGTATTCAACTCCAAATTAGATTTTATTACTTGATCATAAATCATATTTTCTCCTCGTGTAGTTACAAAATAACCCGAATTATGCGTTGAAGTTCCATTAAAAATACTGGAATAAATTTTGGCTCGAGCTCCAAGAATAAGCTTCTCATTAACTTGTTTATTAAAACCAACATGAAAAACAGATAACGCTTCTGCTTTTACACTCAAATCTGATAAATCAAAGGATTTGCCCAGATAATCATTATTTCCATACAAAGACAAAATAGCTAAATCTGTTGGAATATAAATAAAAGAATCCAGTTCCTGATACATTCCAAAAGAAACATACGATTTGCTTTCTTCTCCACCTACTCTAAATCCAGCAGTAAATATTTCGAGCTGTTGATTGGCGGTAACATAATCTCTACTATTGGTTGAAGCCACAACATTTTTAACTTTAGTTGTAAAATCCACATCATTTTTAGCAAATAAACTAAAAGCATCAAAACCTGTAGAGCCTGCATTAGCAGAAATACCAGACAGCAAAGGCACACCAAAAAACCATTTGAATTTTACATCAGCCCCAGGATTTATCAATAAACTTTGGGATTGAGGAGTAAAGTTGTATAAGATTTCTTTATTCTGGGAAAAACAATAAATCGAAAAAAAGAGGCTTAAAAGTATAATTGTTTTTCTCATTCTATATCAAAATAAGCTGTTATACTTGAACTCAACTCGATTCTTCCTGGTGATGTAGCTGTTAATGGAGGACCAGTCTGCATTAAAACAGAAAAAACCATTTTGGTAGTATTTTTTATAATATCAATATTAGCTGATGCAAATGTTTCCTTTTTTTCGAAAACTACTTCTGTTCCACTGTAGGCAGGGACATCCATTCTTATGGAATGAATAGGCGAATTATTTTCATCTAAAAAAGTAACATTAAAGACATAAGCTCTTGGAATTGTATTTTTAATTCTGAAATATAATTCGGCTTTTATCAGATCGTCTTCTACAAAAGAGTTATCTAAAAAATCGACATTAGAAGTATATGAAAAAACAGGAGTTTCTACACCATCAGAAACAAAATCTGAAGCTTCCCCTTTTAGATAGGCAAGATTGGTTGTAAAAACAGGTTGAATATTAAAATCATCTGCTTGCTCAAAATCCAAATCACTACTACATGAAAACAAACAGCAACTTAACGAGACTATTAAAAAAAGTTTTTTAAAAAAAGGAAAATTCATCTCGCGTAATTTTAGTTACAGAATGGTTCTTTGGGGCATTTGTTTCATACTAAGTTAGCAAAAAAAACAAAACTAAATAACTATTTTAGTGAAATCGACCAAACAACTTAGATGCTTCATTATACGCGCTTTCAAAACTCATTGGACTACAATTGGTAATTTCTTTTTGAACAGTAAAATAGGAAAGCAATTTTTCAGTAGGCATATTACCCGTCAAATTATCTGTAGCCATAGGACAGCCTCCAAATCCTTGAATAGCCCCATCAAAACGCCGACAACCACCTTTGTATGCAGCATCAATTTTTTCTAGCCATTTATCGGGAATTGTATGGAGATGAGCTCCAAATTCAATTTGAGGATATTGTGGAATTAAATGAGAAAATAAATATTCAATAACATCTGGCGTAGAACTACCAATCGTATCAGAAAGAGATAAAATTTTAACCCCCATTCCAGCCAATTTTTCGGTCCATTGTGCTACAATTTCAACATTCCAGGGATCTCCATAAGGATTCCCAAACCCCATCGAAAGATAAGCAACTGCTTCTTTATTGGTTTTATCTGCAATATTTAGAATTTCATCTAACGTAACCAAAGATTCGGCTATCGTCTTGTGAGTATTCCGCATTTGAAAATTTTCTGAAATAGAAAAAGGAAATCCTAAATATTGAATGGCTGAATATTGCGAAGCTAAAGTTGCTCCTTGTGTATTGGCAATAATGGCTAATAATTTGCTTCTGGTTTTAGACAAATCGAGTTGCTCCAAAACCTCGGCAGTATCTTGCATTTGAGGTATGGCTTTCGCCGAAACGAAGCTGCCAAAATCAATCGTATCAAAACCTACACGGAGCAAAGACTGTATATAAGAAACCTTTCTGTCAGTAGGAATAAACGCTTTTATGCCTTGCATAGCATCACGTGGACATTCAATAATTTTTATAGCCTCCATAACTATCAAATATATAAAAGGTTTTTGAGTTACAAAGAAAGAAAATCGTTATCCTACTATTTTTTTGACAAAATTGCTTTATTTATTTCTTTGATCAAAGCTGGTCCTTCATAAATAAAACCAGTATATATCTGAACTAAACTTGCTCCGGCTTCTAATTTCTCGATAGCATCTTCGGCAGAATGAATTCCCCCCACTCCAATAATTGGAAATGCTTTATTACTTTTTTCAGAAAGAAAACGAATCACTTCTGTAGAACGTTTTCCTAGTGGTTTGCCTGACATTCCACCAGTTTCTACTTTATTTGCAGATGTTAAACCTTCACGGGACAATGTTGTATTGGTAGCAATAACTCCAGCAATTTGAGTTTCTTTTACAATATCAATAATATCTAACAATTGAGAATCTGTCAAATCTGGAGCAATTTTCAACAAGATTGGTTTTTGCTTTGGCTTTGCCAAATTTTTATTTTGCAAAGTTTGCAATAATAGTTTCAATGGCTCTTTTTCTTGTAGTTCACGAAGATTTGGCGTATTTGGCGAACTTACATTAACCACAAAATAATCTACATAATCATATAATGCATCAAAGCAAATCTCATAATCAGAAGTAGCTTCTTCATTTGGAGTTATTTTATTCTTTCCAATATTACCTCCAATAAGAACCCCTTTATTTTTCTTCAAACGCTCAACAGTTTCCTTTACACCACCATTATTAAAACCCATTCTGTTAATAAGTGCGCTATCTTCCTTTAAACGAAAAATTCTTTTTTTAGGATTTCCTTCCTGACCAACAGGAGTAAGTGTTCCAATTTCTATAAAACCGAAACCTAAATTCGATAATTCATTAAACAAATTGGCATTTTTATCTAAACCAGCCGCTAAACCTACAGGATTTTTAAATTTCAACCCAAACACTTCTGTTTCTAGTCGCTTATCATTTACTTGATATAAAAATCTAAAAAGTGAAGGGAACCCTGGTATTTTTGAAGTTATTCTAATTAATGAAAAAGTAAAATAATGCACTTTTTCTGGATCAAAACAAAAAAGAATAGGGCGTATAAATAGTTTGTACATAATTCAAATATTGATTGGCACAAAAGTAAAGAAATGTTTTTAGTTTTTGAGCATCCAAATGGGTTTAAAGGCACTATTACTTTAAATATCCTATCTAAAACCAATTGAAAATAAAAGAATAAAAGCAAATAGTTAGCGTGTGGGTTTTTAAGATTTAAAATTTCCATTATTGCCAATATCAAAACAATTACTTTTTTTTCTAATTTAGTTCATCTAAAAAACAAAAAACTATGCAAAAACTAAATAAAGAAGATATCAGTCAAGAAGTTTTTGACCTATATGATGACTACGCCCACAATAAAATAGACAGAAGACAATTTATCGAAAAACTGTCGATATTCGCAATAGGAAGTTTAACCGTTCCTACGCTCCTAAGCTATATGACTCCTAATTATGTGGATTCCATCACAATCAAACCTGATGATCCAAGATTGAAATCGGAATACATAACCTACCAATCTCCAAAAGGTGGTGGAGCTATAAAAGGTCTTTTATCACAGCCAACTGACACCAAAAAAAAGCTACCGGGAATAATTGTTGTTCATGAAAACAGAGGTCTTAATCCTTATATTGAAGATGTAGGAAGGAGAGCTGCTCTGGAAGGTTTTATTACTTTAGCGCCAGATGCTTTGTCTCCATTGGGCGGTTATCCTGGCAACGATGATGCTGGAAGGGAACTTCAAAAAAAGCGAACACGTGAAGAAATGCTCGAAGATTTTATTGCTGCCTACGAATATTTAAAATCACACAAAGATTGCAATGGTCATGTTGGAGTTGTTGGATTTTGTTTTGGAGGATGGATTGCTAATATGATGGCTGTCAAAATCCCAACTTTATCCGCTGCAGTACCTTATTACGGTGGACAACCCACTGCGGAAGAAGCTGAAAAAATTAAGACTCCAATTATACTGCATTATGCTGGTTTGGACACCCGTGTTAATGAAGGATGGCCTGCTTATGAAGCCATTCTCAAAAAGAACAAAGTTGAAAACACCGCTTATTTCTACCCAGGAGTCAATCATGGTTTTCACAACAACACTACACCTAGATATGACGAAGCTGCGGCCACTCTATCTTGGACTCGAACTATTGATTTTTTTAGAGAAAAACTTAAAAAGTAATTAATTTAAATTTTTAAAGATTTAAAAAATAAATTCAATTTGAGAAAAACACTAAAAATTCTTTTAAAATCAATCTTAATCTTTTTAGGATTTATTTTATTGTATGCACTATCAGCTTATGCACTTTCGAAAATCACAATTGATAGAGAAACCGATTCTAAACCTGAAGTTGAAATATTTATTCTAACCAATGGTGTCCATACTGATATAGTAATGCCTACCAAAAACGATCAAATAGATTGGAGTAAAGAAATTCAATTTAAAAACACCAAAGCAGCCGATTCTACATATAAATATATTGCAATGGGCTGGGGTGATAAAGGTTTTTATTTAGAAACTCCTACTTGGGCCGACCTAAAAGCTTCTGTTGCCTTTAAAGCCGCGACTGGATTAAGCACAACCGCCATTCATGCCACTTATTACAAACAAATGAAACTTGGCGATGATTGCAAATCTATGATGATTAGCAAAGAACAATACAACCGTTTGATTACATAATTCAAGTTGCTAGTTAATTGACTTACTTAATTGCAATCCAAATACAAACAATGTTAGCTTTATTAAAAAACCGTCCAAAGTCACTGCATGTATAGTTCTTGGAAAAAGTTTTTTAATATCGCTA
>Ga0308157_10001948_pt1 | contig 37636 bp, 32 predicted proteins | sample PhyBR1_FD_201035 | JGI IMG/M metagenome (GOLD analysis project Ga0308157, IMG submission 201035) | Phyllosphere microbial communities from UC Gill Tract Community Farm, Albany, California, United States - DLSLB.R1 | ecosystem: Host-associated > Plants > Phyllosphere > Unclassified | place: USA... | reverse complement strand
CCTGTCTGGATACAGAATTATTATCATGTTCTTGGATGGGTTTTGTTGCCAGCGTATCCAATTCATCTTTTGGAAGTCCGAATACTTTTCCTACTTCCCGAAATATAGACCGGTATTTAAATTCTACATTGGTCACTCTAAGGGAAAGGTCACTTTTATTAGTGATTTTTCCTTTTTTTTTATTTTGTAATAGATTGTTAATTAGCAATATAGAAGACAATGCAGAATTAATATGGGGTGTTCGTAAAGTTGTTTCGTGAAATTCGAGTTTTTGAGCAAAAATCGAGCACATTACGTTTTTTTTAGTCCCAAAATCTCCTGTAGCATAGAATTGAGAGAGATTTGGTAATACTTTTAGCACCTGATCAAGTTATATCGATTTTTTTCCAGTCATCTTTTGATTGTGCAAATCCATTTCCAATGCATCAATTTCCTTTTTACTTTCAGTTTTAATCAACTAAGTAATCCTGTCTTTGAACCAAGACGACTGTGTCTTCAAGCACTTTTATCGATGATTTGGTTCGGTAAGCCAAATTAAACAGGAATTATTGAATCCTTTTTTTTCAGAAATATAAAATTCTAGGTGTCTAAAACGATATAGGATGTTTGTATAAAATAGTAAAATTGATGTTTTAGATAAAGGACATCTGGTGCATTTAAGTATATTATCACCACAATCTAATATATAAGATGCTAATACAGACTTTAATACTAAACAAGAAATAATTATATTACTATAACAAGTGTTATTGTAAATTGTTTTGTCAAACGGAAAATAAAAGTTCTTTACACCCGTCTTTGGAAGGATTTCTATCTGAAAGGGATTACAATTTTTATTTTATTAATTTTGAAGTTATAATTATTTTAATTTGAAAAGAATACAAATCATAAAGGCTGGTCTGAAACTTTTTGTGACCCAAGGGATACATGCAGTCACTATTGCACAGATCGCAGCGGAGGCTAAAGTTGGAATAGGTACGGTTTATCGCTATTTCAATAGTAAAGAAGATATAGTCCAGCAAATCTGGATCCAGCAAAAATCCGAAGAATCTGCTTATATCTTTGAGAATTACAATCCACAGGGTAGTATCCGTGAACAGTTCGATTTTCTATGGGACAGAGTGATAAGGTATTTTTTGGAACATCCTCTGGAGTTTCAATTTTCCTACCAGTTTGCCGCTTCACCTATCCTCACGAAAGAAATTCACGAAATCGCCATGAAGGAATTCCTACAATTTGATGAGCTGTATGAAATGGGCTTAAAGCAAAACTTGTTTAAGCCGCTGACAGCAAGGCGTCTAAGACTTTTCACCTTTAGTACAATAAATGGATGGATCTTATGGGCTCTAGATGAAAAAATGACTATTGATAATGCAATGATTGCTATGTTTTTGCAGATGTCTTGGGATTCAATTAGTGTGGCATAATTTTTTTCTACAAAAACTGACGGAATATTCCGTCAGTTTTTGTAGATTTGATTTACTAAAAATAAAATTATGATACACAATGATTTAAAAAGAAAAGTAGTGCTAATTGCTGGAGGAGGCAAAAACCTTGGGGGATTACTAAGTAAAGATTTTGCTGCAAAAGGAGCGAAATTGGCCATACATTATAACAGTGAAAGCTCAAAAGCTGAAAGTGAGAAAACATTAGATGAAGTTCAGGCACTAGGAGCTGAAGCATTTTTATTTCAGGCGGATCTGACCAAAGTTGAAAATGTTGCAAGATTCTTTGATGAAACAATTGCAAAGTTCGGAGGTATTGACATCGCTATTAACACGGTTGGTATGGTTTTAAAAAAACCGTTTAGTGAAACCACGGAAGAAGAATACGACAAGATGTTTGGGATCAACTCCAAATCAGCTTATTTCTTTTTACAGGAAGCGGGGAAAAAGATCAATGATCATGGTAAAGTCTGTACGATTGTGACTTCTTTATTGGCGGCTTATACAGGTCTGTACTCAACATATGCCGGAGCAAAAGCTCCAGTAGAACATTTTACTAGAGCCGCTTCCAAGGAATTCGGATCAAGAGGAATTTCTGTGACGGCAGTAGCTCCCGGTCCCATGGATACTCCTTTCTTTTATGGCCAGGAAACGGAGGATGCAGTAGCATACCATAAATCTGCCTCAGCGTTAGGCGGGTTAACAGACATAAAAGATATTGCACCATTAGTTGAGTTTTTAGTGACTGATGGATGGTGGATTACCGGACAGACTATTTTTGCTAACGGTGGATATACAACAAGATAAAAATGTAGAAAGGCAGTGAAGCTTCTACTGCCTTTCTACATTTTAAATCCACAGTTCATTATTTGACTTCATTAATGGCGGTTATGATGTAAATACTGCTTCTCTGAATGGGGGTAGCGTTTTCTTTGATGGATAGTAACCCTGAAAATCCAAAGAGGGTTTATCTCAATGACTGATAAGTATCGGTTTTGTATATCACGACATTTAGCAATGGATGGAGAAACGATCCCGATTGCAGCGATTAATGTTGCTGATGATGCTATTAGCGTAGCTGACGGAGGTGCACCATTGATTAGATGTAAGAACAATGTAAATTCTGCACAACAACAGCACAATAGCTTTTTGGCATCCCAATTAGTTATTGAAGCTTTATCTGATCTGTTAGGAAGTCACGATACAAAACCAAAAACATTAAATTATGAACAAATACCAATCAATATTCGATAAACAAAAAGAGTTTTTCTATACCGATATCTCCAAAACTTACCAGTGGCGGATGGATCAGCTTAACCGACTGGAAAGAATGCTTACTGAAAACCAGGAGACATTTTGCCAAGCCTTGAAAACCGACTTCAATAAGCCCCCATTCGAGCAACTGTTCGAGATAACGGTACCCTTGGGCAATATTAAATATTACAAAGAAAACCTTAAGCAATTAATGAACCCAGAATCGGTTGCCATTCCAAAGGGACTTGAAGAAACCGGAAACAAAGGGATTATTTATAAAGAGCCATTCGGGGTGACGTTGGTTATCGGACCGTTCAACGCACCCATTTTATTGTTGCTCGACCCGGCCATAGCAGCGCTGGCAGCAGGGAATCCTGTTATATTAAAACCAGCTAATGTGACACCCACTGTTGCAGCCCTTTTTCAGGAGCTTATTCCTAATTATTTTGAACCTGAAGCGGTGAGTATTGTTACTGGAGGAAGAGAAGAAATTACTGCGTTATTGGAACTTCCTTTTGATTTTATTTTCTTTACGGGAAGCTCTGCTGTAGGCAAAGTGATCATGCGTGCTGCTGCAGAAAACCTGACTCCTATTATTTTAGAACTGGGGGGGCAAAATCCAACAATAGTTGATGAAACTGCGAATCTTGACATTGCTGTTGACCGTATTGTCTGGGGACATATGGCTATTTCAGGACAATGGTGTATTGCGCCGGGCTATGTGTATGTTCATGAAAGCATTGCCAGTGAATTTATTGATAAACTGAAAGCTTCCATAAAAAAAATGTATGGAGAGGATCCTAGCGAAAGCCCTGATTTCGCAAGGATGATCAGCGAACACGATACCGAAAGAGTTGCTTCATATATCATTCCTGAAAAAGTGATCTTAGGAGGGCGATATAATGTGAAGGAAAGATATGTAGAGCCAACTATTTTATATCCCAGTACCTGGGAAGATCCTGCGATGCAACAGGAAATTTTCGGGCCCGTATTTCCAATTCTGGTATACAATGATTTAAAAGAAATCGTGGAGATTATCAAACGTAAACCAAAATCTTTGGCGGCTTATTTCTTTAGTAAAAACCAACAGAATATTGATTACTTCCTGAATGCTGTTTCTTTTGGAGGTGGTTGTATCAATCAGACAAATTTGCATTGCTGGATAGACAGCCTGCCATTTGGCGGTGTTGGTTATGCCGGTATGGGGAAATATTACGGAAAAGCAGGTTTTGATGCATTAAGCAATACCAAAGCCATGCTGATCGGGAATCCGGATCTGGAACTGGATGTTTTTCCACCTTATACAGGCAAGGATATTGTTAAAAATTTAAGTGTGTTTGGCTCATAGTTTATGAAACAGCAAGAGGCTATTGATTTGATTAGAAAAGGGATACCAAAGAATGCCATCCCTCAATTATGGGCAGATGTGGGTTGCGGAAGCGGAACTTTCACCGGCGCATTAGCACACTTACTGCCAAAAGGAAGTCATGTATATGCAATCGACAGCATGGAGCATTATCTACCAAGATCGCTAGGAGATACTGTTTCTGTCTCTTTTGTAAAAGCCGATTTTGAGCAGGCGAATTTTAACTTTTCAAACCTCGATGGAATTTTAATGGCAAATGCTTTACATTATATAAAAAATAAGCAGCTGTTGATTGACAGGCTGGCAAAATACCTTTCGGCAGATAAGAAGTTTATCATCATAGAATACGATACTGAAATTTCAAATCAGTGGGTACCGTATCCGATAAGTTTTGTGAGCCTAAAAGACTTATTTTCGCTATCCGGTTATTCTAAGATTAACAAAGTAGGAGAACAACGGTCAATATTTGCAAAAGGTAATCTGTATGCCGCTGCGATTGAAAAAACTATTTAGAAAAATAAAAATATGATTTTAAAGATTATTAGCTCCATATTGATGCTTGTTGCAGTATTTATGGGTTTAAAGCAAGGTTGGGCGATGTTCTCCGGAAAACCTGAAATGTTAGCCATGTTCGGTAAATGGAATATCAATAAAACAGGTTTAATGGCTATTGGTGCATTCACAATATTAAGTGCATTATTGATCATTTTCCCAAAAACATTTGTGTGGGGGAACTTTTTGATGGCAGCAGGCATTCTATTGATTATCTGTTTTCATCTTTTTGATAGGGATCTGAAAGGAGTAGCCATCGAATTACCTTTTCTATTGCTCAATATGGTAATCATTTACCTACACCACCCAATAAAAAATGGCACCTTATAAATTTTATACTTTCAATAATGAAAAGATTACCGATCATTGCAGGGCTGATAGTGAGCATTTCCTCTACAGCCTGCGGACAAACGGAAAATCCAAGAACAGGAACAACAGTTAACAAAATACAAAAAATGAACACGGACAAACTGACAAACGAAACTGTAAAAGCAGCTTTCGATGCATGGCAGAAAGGCGACAGCACTGCTTTTCTGTCTCACTTTACTTCTGATGCAAAACTTTTTGATGACGGCAATCCCCGCAATTTCCAAAACTTCATAAAGGAAGCATGCGGACATGAACGTTTTACCAGCATAGAAAAGGTAGAAAATGAAGGAAAAGATATTACGGGAAATTTTCACACGGAAAGCTGGGGCGATTTCAAAACCTATTTTAAGTTTACCATTGGGACTGGTGGAAAATTTGAAAGACTGGATATCGGACAAGCCCAATAGGCCGTGGCTGGTCAAACCTTTACATATATTGGTTCAATGAATAGAACAGTAGCCTTTCTTCAAAATATAAAATACGAATTATTGCTTTTAGCATTACTTCAGCATCTTTTTATTGGCATTTTTCTGACCGATCTTCATTTTTACACAAGAGTTGTGTGGCCGATAAATATGTTGATATTGGGATTGGGAAGCATTTTTATGTTTACAGGCAAACACAGTTGGAGACATTGGTTCAGGAACATCCATTTTGTAATCATACTGCTCCTGCCGATTGGCATTCCTTTTTTTAAAGATGTACCCTGGTATTTCACATTCCTGAATATCAATTACGTTATATTTTTTGTATTCCTGTTTCTAGAATTATTGCGTTTCTTATTGCGGCCGGGATATATCAATAGTGATATCATTTCTGCTTCTGCATGTGGTTATTTTTTATTGATAGAAATATCAGTATTCCTTTTGCAGACCTTTGAGTACTCTGATCGTAGTTCCTTTAAAGGAATTGATACAACGTCTCCGGCAGGTATTTTTATAGACTTGGTCTATTTTTGTTCCATTACTTTCACCAGTATAGGCTTTGGAGATATTACGCCATCTACCCATATTACCAAATTGATTACAGCTTTTATCGGTATAGCCGGTCAATTTTATACCGTGGTGCTGGTCGGAATTTTAATAAGCAAATTTTCATCAAAAAATTAGTCATATGAATACAGGCTCCCATTATAAACTTTATCATTTTATTCCCTGGACAAGGGTCAAGATTTATAAAATGCTCATTTTGAGTATTATTCCTACATTACTATTTTATTTTCTGGGTTGGAAGTGGCTGGCGATTCCCTGGGTTCCCGTTGCCTTATTGGGGACAGCCGCTGCATTTATTTCGGGGTTTAAAAATACCCAAACTTATAACCGTAGCTGGGAGGCCCGTCAGATCTATGGAGCTATCATCAATAACAGCCGTAGTTTCGGTATTTTAGTAAAAGATTTTATAAGAACGGATGATAAGGCAGAGGAGTCTGCTTTACATAAACAAATTATTTACCGTCATTTTGCCTGGCTTACGGCATTGCGATTTCAACTCAGGGAAACAAAAAGCTGGGAACATGTAAAGACAAAAAGCTACAATAAAGAATACCTACTATATTATAAAGTCCCTGAATGGGAAGGTAAACTTGAAGAACAACTCAATGCGTATCTAAGTGATGATGAGCTACAGTATGCGCTTTCTACTAGGAATAGAGCAACGCAAATCATTGCATTACAGTCTGCTCAGTTGAGAAAACTGAACGAAAATGGTAAAATATCAGATTATAATTATACAGCACTGGAAAATCAGTTCAAAGAACTGTATGATCAGCAGGGAAAATGTGAAAGGATCAAAAACTTCCCTTATCCACGACAGTTTTCAAGTATCAATCTCTATTTTACGAATGCTTTGTGTTTCTTACTTCCTTTAGGTTTTCTGGGAGAGTTTTCAAAAATGATCGAGAAGTTTGGAGAGCCGATAGTATGGCTTACAATCCCATTTAGTGTGCTTTTAGGCTGGGTTTTTCTTGTTTTGGAACAAATCGGTGAAAGTACAGAAAATCCATTTGAAGGCAATGCCAATGATATTCCCATTACGCAGATCAGTAGAAATATTGAAATTGACCTGCGTGAAATGCTGGGTGAAAAAGAAATACCACCTGCCATACAGCCAGTGAATAATATTGTCATGTAAAATATAAAAAAATTATGAGTATAGAATCTGTAAGAAAATGGTATCCGAAGGCGTTAACGTCTATTGATACGGTCAATCGGTTGTTGGACACGATTGCAAAACATCTGGAATTAAAACCCAATCAGTTAATGCATGCGGACAGTATGTGCTGTGACGATGTGAACGCGATACAATATCCTCCAAGGGCCTATGAGATGTTAGGTCCGTTTCATATGGGAGGGCTTGATGGCTTTCCCTTTGCAGGCATTACAGGAATGAATGCCTTTGCACATCACGTTCCGGAAGATGGAGCGGTTGTCATATTTTATGCTCCACACATCGGGATTACCAAAGAAGGACAAATAGGGGAGATAAGCAGAATAGGGCAAAGTAGTAATTCCGCATGTTGTGGTGCTGCTAAAGGTGCTTTGGGAAAACTTTCTGCAGACCAGATTATTGAAGGAAATGTAACGTCACTGGATTTTCAGATGAATACTATTGAACAGATTTTCCTCCACAGTAAAGAAAGAATATTGAATGCAGAAAATCAAATTTTTGAGGCAACTGAGGTCATGTATGAAGCTATAGATGAACGCATCGAAGTGTTGGTAAAAGAAACCAGCTATCCGTGCAAATACGTAATTCTTGTAGGGGGCATTTTTATTAATGGTGATAAAGATATGGGATCATTCTGTCAATACAAAAAGTTTGAATACGTCAACCTTGAATCGGGTGAAAGAAAAAGTCTGATGACCGAATATTATGAGTAATTAAGTACATGCCGCTGCACCGAGTATGAGCAAGGACGGTTGCACCGGGAATCACCAACAATCCACATATTATAAAAGCCTATATTGACTACAATAATGACGGACAGTTCAATGAAACGACAGACCTTGTCCTAAATCAAAGCGGGATCACCAACGGCTCTTTAACGGTAACAGCAGTTGTGGGAAACAGAAAAGTGATTACTAAGAAATTAAAATTTTAAGAAACACATCAAAAATTCAGATGAAAAAAGAGAGCTGTAAGGCTACTCGTGGTCGGAAGAAATTCCGGCCATTTTTATGTTGAAAGCTATAAATAGTTGGTGCAATAAAGCGTTTTTCAGGATCTGATTGTCCTCCAAAAACTATTTTACCATTGCCTTCCATCAATCCTACCAATCTGTCAAATTTCTTTTTATGATAAAACCGTAATCTTCGCTTTTGGCAGCATCTTCGCCATAAAGTTCATTCGATTGATTGATTTCTTTTTTTTTTAATATCTAGCAAAGTTAACTTTAAACCTGTACTACCTAATGCTTTCTTAAATCTTTCAGGTAATGCATTTTCGTCAGCAACATCACCGTATAGATATTTTGAAGCTATTACAGACTCTTTACTGTTCTCCAATTTTTACAGCTACATCGGAAAGGTTTACCTCTAATTTAAAATCAGGAACAATAATTTGTTCTCCTCGTATCTGTAATATATGTAGTCTCTAATACTCTCTATTCATCTCTGTTTGTCCCGTTCTGTAATGTTGTCATCATCATCGTCCTTTTTCATTTCTGTCTGAGCTGGTTCTGGTAAATCATTGGCGTTTTGTTGTTTCATTTGGTTCTGACCTGGTTCTGGAATATTATTTTGGTTATTGTTCATTCCATTTGCTTCTTGTTTTTGAAAAACAGTTTGACCTGGTTCAAGAGGTGCATCATAACTTGTAGCGGCTCCACAAGAACTTAAAAACAAAATTAGGATGATGGCAAAAGTTGTTTTAATTGAACTTTTTATAATAATCATATTTACATTATACTTTACGAATCTACCACTGTTTGTTCTTTAAGTAGTTACAAATGACCGCTGCTTATTTGATAATTTCTTATTTTATTACATATTAACGATTCATAAAGCAATTTTATTCTTTAAATCATTGTTCTTAAAAATAGGAGGGAGATAGAATAAATTTGTTGTAAACCAAAATCTAAAAGAGTACTTAATCATTGTAGAATTTACTAAAGATAAAATACAATTCAAATAGAATAAAGAATAGAACCATAGCTCCATAGTAAATTGATTTTTTAGTCTTTATGAAAGCAAATATTCCACATAGTGAAATATGACTAATCATACGTATTGCATACACAGGCATCAACTTTTCCAAATATTCAGGACCTTTAATTAAGGTGTCGAAAATGTCAATAAATAAAACAACAATAAGCAAAAGAAAAAACCACTTTTTTCTTGATAAAAAATAGTTCTTGTAGTTGTCACCGTAATCCTTCACATCTGCCGGGTATAAGAGCTGGCATAATGTAAAATAGAGTATAATATACATTACAATAAAAATATACTCTGTAAAGGTCCATAGTCTTACCTCTCGCAAATTATATTCCCACCACCAAAAATGGATCATTAAAAGGAATAAATATAACACCCACAATAAATGAACCCAATAAGGTTTAGCTCTTCCTGGATGTTGAACAAACTTAACCGTACCATTCAATAAGCAGCCTATTCCTAAACTTAGGATGATACTAATAACAGTTTTAATATGATTGAAAAAATCCATATTTTTATTTTTTTAGATGTCCTAAAATAATATTGTTGAAAAATAGAGCGATATATAAAGAATCTGGTTTAAGAGTTTTCGTTTGTTTATCGATGTCTACTATTTAAATTCAAATATTTTTAAAAAATTAAATTATGGCAAAGTGAAATTTTACTCACTTGCAGTATTGCCAATTTCGGGAAGACCATAACGCTGATGATTTTTGTTATATATTTTAAGGTATTTTTTATCACTTTTTAAACCAAATGTAGATAGTAATCCACTAAGTTGCATTTTGATCCAATAATTAAAAATAAATTTATTTTGATCACGTTCCGCATACATCATCGTTGACTTGTGTCGACTATTGGGTAAAATTAAGTTAGCTGCAAATGTTTTCGCTTTTGGATAAAGATGCCACTTACTTTTACCGTCTGGATCAGTAAATTTTACTTTTAATCCATCATAACTAAATTTCATACTTCCTGTTGCAGCATATTGATTTCCTGACCAGGAGCTGTATAAGTTATCGGCATCTCCGGAGGTTATATCTACTAAGGCCATAGGTCTCGATATGTAGCTGAAATCTTTGAGATCAATCGTTGAAAAGTGTGCTATAGCACTAAAACCTGCTAGTGAATCAACATAAGATTCTCTGTAAGAAAATCTCTTGATATTTGCTTTAAATAATCTTCCGCTCACATTCAGCTCAATACTATCTTTTCTGTTTTCTAGATTACTCAGATTGACAATAGTGCCATTTAAAGCCGAAAAAGGAATCTCGCTCCAGGTATTTGATTTTGTTTCTAATTCTTTATATAAAACGGAGTTATTATTCAAAGAAATGGTATCGATAGAAAACGGAACTTTCACTGAGCTGATAAGTTGAGTAGGCATTAGTTTTTGTTGTTGTGGTTTGCGAGGCAGATTTTTATCTCTTGAAATACTTACATGAACCCCGTCCATATTAATGCTCCCAAATGAAAATGGAGTAGAGTCTGAAGGTAGTTTTCCTAATTTTGAAACTGATAGAACTACAGAATCTCCTCTGATTTCAAGGTAATTGTCCTGATACTTTGAAGTTTTAAAAAACATTTCTCTGCTCATGACCGGCTGCAAATTAAAATTAGTGAGACTGAATTGGTTCTTTAATGAATTCCATCTATAATTTTTGATCTCTGCCTTTGTTGTACCATCTCTATATAAAATTGGACCGCCTTCAAAATTAGTTTTTGCTATAATTTTATTAACATCAATTTTGTGATTTAAACTCAAAAGAAATTCTGTGTCATGATAAGTTCCTGAATTATTACTTGCCTGTAAACGTAAACTGTCTTTTTGAAAATTGAGTGCAAGATCAAACCAATTAATAGAGAGTCCAGAAGACAGTGTAATCGCATCGTCTTTACAAAATATATTTCCTCTTTTCAATGTAAGTGATAATTGCGGAATGGTTAAATGGAGTTTTTCATTACCATAATCAGAATCCACTAAACTGATAACCATATTATCATACTTAAGGATCTGTGAGCCCTTACTAAGACTTTCAATATTTTGAGCCTCGAAATTAAGTACACTATTAAACTTTACAGTGTCTTTCTTCTTTTCTTTAATATAATTAACCTTCAAATTTTTAATGGAAGCTAATTGGATATGAAAAGGTATCTTAGGAGCGTTAAAAGATTGTGAATTACTTTGTGGTTTAGAGTGTATTTCAATACTGCCAGCATTAACCAAAACTGATCTCAAAGCTATAGAGTCCCGTTTACTGGAGTTCATCTTTCCTGTGAAAACAAGTGATGGCAAAAATATACGTTGTAATCCTTTTTCGGAATTAGACGTAAATAATATATTTTGAACTTTTCCAATGTTATTGTGCAAATATATATTTCCAATAGTCCCATATGTATTTTCTCCCAGAATTCTAAAGTTTGAAATATTTAGATTAATATCTTTCCAAATAAAATAATCCTTATGTGATTTCAAATCTTTAAGGCTAATATCATTTCCGGTAAAACCAATCTGATTTCTTGAAGATTTGCTGTTAAATAAAAGCTTACCGACCCTTAACTTAGCTATTCTAATATCAGGTATGTCTTTTTTGGTGTGAGATAAGTTTGTTTTATGAACATTTGCAAGATCTACCATGATATTATTGATGTACAGAGAATCAATTTTGATCACTTTTGATTTTTGAAAAAGATCCCAGTCGAATGCTTTCCAATAGACGGTATTAGCTATGACAGAATTTTTGTTTTGATAAAAATTTAATTTCTCTGCCCAATTTTGACGATTAAGTCCAGCGAATTTATAGTTTCGTAAATTCAATTGAAATTTGTCTGATTTCAAGTTTACATTACCGATTGTAAGCTTATGGATAGAATGTTTGATATCTACTAAAGAATCACTATTAAGCGTTTTATTGAGTATTATTTTCGCATTTAAATTCTTGGCATTAAGTATAATATTGCTTTTGATGGGGCCTTTGTATTGAATAGCAGCATCTTTCACAAGCAATTGATCAACATTGATCATCTGTCTTAACTGATGCAATGTTAAATAAAGTCCAATACTTTTTTTCTCGTTTGGAAACGGTTTTGATTTAGAATTCTTACCGATAACTTTATATCTGTCATCAATGATAATGAGTGGTTTTATTAGCTCAGCCTGCTCGGCAATGAGCTTTTTCTTCAATAAAGCTTCAAGATTGACATTTTTTAAGATTAAAGCAGGAGCTGAAAATACCATTGATTTTGGTGACTTCTGCTTAGCAGTTGGGCGATAGTTAACATGACGAAAAATGATATCATTGTTTCTGAAAGAAAATTCTTCAATAGTAAGTTTGTGCAGGCTGTCTTTTGAAAAAAATGCAATTTTCTCCATATTAAGATGAACACTGTCCAATGTTATCTTTGGATTCTGGTTTGGGTGAAGCGAAAGATTAAATACAGTTAAATTAGCAGTTTTGCCTGGAGAGTTTTTTAACGTTCCGTTAGATTTTTTTTCCAATACAGAAGCATTTGCTATTTCAAGAAATTTAATATTAATTAGTTTAAATATTGCATTTTTTACTTTATTGTTTTGCGCACTACTTTTCTTTAATTTGTTCTTACTGTCATAGAGTGTTAGCACCGGATTGATACATCGTACAGTATCCAGCAGTAGGAGCTCTTTCTGATAAGTAGCCGGAAGGTGTTTGGAATTAAAGGTAAATCTATCCGCTGTAAATTGTATTCGTTCATTATTATTAATGTCGTGCTGATAGAGCATCAATGAATCTACATTGAAGATTTGGTTTTTGCTATCAAAAATTAAGGAACTAAAAGCAACTGTTAGGTAGCGATCTGGAAATGAAATAGATTGTTTGCCGATTGAGAATTTAATGTGATCGGAGCCTAACAGGTGATTATCGTTATTGTTAACTTTAGCAAAATTCCTGATTGATACATTAATATTTTTTAGATTTACAGGTTTTTTATTTCCTTGCTTCAAGCTAAAGGCAGCATTTTTTATAGAAAGGTTCCTTAAGTTAAAGGATTGTTGTATTTTTTCTAGAAAAGATAAAATTTCAGAAGGGCGAAAGACCGTTTTCGATTTGGTTCTTTGTTGTGGTTTTGCATACATGTTAACATCGGGGTCCATAATTTCCAGGCTGTCAACCAAAATTTTGTTTTTAAATATTAATGCATTCCATGAAGTCAGCGAAAATTTAAGTTTGGAGAGTTTTACGTTGTAATACGTATTGGTCTTATTGGCATCTTTACAAATTAACACTGATTTCTCTAACACAAGGGATTTTGACCAAAGTGAAACGGTAGCTCTGCCGGCATCGAATATATATTTTCCATCCGTTTGGTTGTGGACTATATACTTTACGCTTTCTTTAAAACGATAAATAACCACAAAATATAGCAGTCCCGAGATCAAAAAAAGCATACCTAAAGAAGCAATACTAAAATATTTTATTTTTTTTCTTAACCCTTCAGATTTCATTATACTTCAATATTTTTTGTAAGTGTGTTATAGAAAGCTAATCTTGAGCATCAATAGTCTTAGACTTCTCTTTTGATTCCAGCCAGGAATGAAAAATAGTATACATTATTGCAGTAATAATTGCTCCCTTGAACATTCCTGTAAATCCCCACGCTGCTAATCCTCCAATTACACCTATAAAAAGCACCATAAAAGGAAGTTTCCCTCCGCTTCTGGCGATAAGCATTGGCTTTACGAGAGATTCGGCGATCCAAATACAAACGCCATATAAAAGTAAAAAAACAGTTGTTCCTGTTTGTCCATGCGTGCCAGCCCAAATGACTAAGGGCAACCAGACAAGTAATGGCCCAATTTGCAACAATACGAATAAAAAGACCAACGCAGTTAGTAAAAATTTAAAATGAATTCCTGCTATGGCAAAGCCAATCCATGAAAAAGCTGCAGCAAAAAAAGCAGTTCCGATGACACCGACCGAAACACTTTTGATGGCATTGCTTATTGAGTATAGTAGTAAAAGTCCATCTTTTTTTCCGAGAAGATGTCCTAGAGCCAATTTAATGGGAATCAATTTCTCTTTTCCACCTACTAAAAAAAGCGCAGAAACTATAATCCCTAGAATAATCTGTAAGCCTGTTCCTGCTAAGCCTAATCCTCCTGTAAGTAAATAGTGCAAACCATTTCTTATTTGATGCTCATGACCCAAAACCATTTCCTTTGGATTTTGTTGAAGCTGAAGCCAAAAGCCAGCAATACTCTGACCTGCATATGGAATTTGAATAATACTTTCTGGTAATGAAGGAACGCCGTTTGTTTTTATTTCAATCACATAATGCTCTACGTCTTTGACGTGTTTACCTAATGCTGTGATCATAAAAATAAAAGGTATTGCTATGATTACAACAAAGACTGCTGAATAAATGATCCCGGCCAATTTTCGCCGCCCTTTCAGTAGGAAACTTAAATATTCAAAGGTTTTAAAAAAAGAGCCATAAAAGATGAGAGTAAATGTAAACACCCCAAAAAAGATTTTGAGTACATGGTACAAGGCAACTAACACTATTAATAATGTAATTAATATTAGGTTGCTTTCCAGAGGATTACGCAAATCAGGATGTAGTTTTTTGATCATACTTGAGAAGTTTATTTGTCATCATCTCTAAATGTAAATTTTGGTAGTGACCAATCGTAGTGAACGGCCAGCAACCTCAGGCTCAACCCCACAACAAATGCCAAAAGAGTATCGAAGTGAAATTCACTTCCAAAAAAATAAAGAGCCATAACATATATTCCGCCAGTGACTAACGAAACACTTGCATAGATTTCCTTTTGAAAAATTAAAGGGACATCGTTACATAAGATATCTCGCATAATTCCTCCTGCACATCCTGTTACCATACCACTAATAATAACAATAATAGGTTCCATACTCAATTGAATAGCAAGTTTGCAACCTAAGATGGTAAAGACTACTAAACCAACGGCATCTAATATCAGGGATGTTTTTCTAAATTTATAAATACGGTTGGAAGAGAATGTTGTAATGAGAGCAGCTAATGCTGTTAAAATTAAATAGAGTGGATGCTCAACCCATGTCATAGGATAATGTCCCAACATAAGATTGCGTATAGTTCCACCTCCTAAAGCAGTAATCCATGCAATGATTACTACACCCATATAATCCATATCCCTTCTTCCTGCAGAGAATGCGGCGCTCATCGCTTCAGCAATTATAGCAATAACATACAAAAAATGCAGCATAATTATCTTATTTCTTCTATTACCTACCTGTAAAGTATAGCCTTATCAGGAAGAGTACTTGACGATGTTGTTTGCTTGAAAACTGTATTTTTTCCAGCATTACTTAACATTCCGTCTGCTATTGATGCACCCTTCTGATCTCTGAATCTTATATAGGCGATGCCATCCTTTACATAGCCGTTAACAGATAATAAACCGGTACCAAGCTGATCATCTTTAGTACTATAGTTCGCAGTTCCCTCTATCTTACTTCCCGATTGAGTAATTTCAAATGAAATGATACCCTTTGCTGTTACATCTCCTTCATTGGAATATTTTCCCGAATAACTTCGGCCGTTTTGCAATTTCTTTTCTGTAGTTAAGTTTTCTCTTTTTGGATATAAATAAGTTGCAGACGGCAACATTGCAGATGTGGTAGATTGTTTAAAATAAAGGGTACTTGCATCCTTTAAGACAACTGAACCATCACCTATAACATTTCCTTTTTGATCTCTGAAACGAATAAAGCCTCTGCTATCTTTTACATAACCATTCACTGAAAGCGAGCCTGATGTTAGATCGTTTTCATTGGATTGGTAATAAGAGAGCCCTTCGAGCTTTGATCCTTGTTGGGACAACTCCATTATCATTAGACCCGGGGCATTATCAACTCCTTCACTTGAAAATTTTCCTGAAAACCGATTCCCCGATTGCGCATTGAGATTGGATGCATAAGTGATGCAAAAAACTGCTGTTAAAACAATTAAAATTTGACGTATCATAATGCTGTTTATTTTTATTATTAATTATTTTTCTTAATTCGCATCTTCATCAGTTTTCATCTCCAATTGGCCCGGCTCTGGTACGCTATTATCATTATCATTATCATTATCATCATCTTCGGTTTTCAATTCTTGTTGGCCTGGCTCAGGAATATTGTCATCATTTGAAGATTTCATCTGTAACTGACCAGGTTCGGGAATATTGTTGTTATTGAGAGACTTCATCTGTAATTGACTAGGCTCAGGAATAGAATTGTAGATATAAGTATTATCTACAGTATTATTAGTGGTTCGAACTGCGCCTTGTCTTTGATAAACAGTTTGACCTGGTTCAAGAGGAGCATCATAAGTTGTTGCTGTTGCCAAGCATGAATGCAAAACTAGCAACACCGTAACGACAAACACCGTTTTTAAAGTGATTTTCATAGAAGTAAATTTTTATTTACGAATCTACTGCTGTTTACTCTATTAAACATTATAATCTACTCATAACAATGTGATATATGCGTAATTTATTACAACATAATGATTGATTCTCTCCCTCCAATAGTTTTGAAACTATTAAAAATTTTCAACAAGTAAATTCAGACAGTAGAATAATAAAGATAGTCATAATGCTGTAATTTAGTTTGTTAAAATCGAACATAACACAGTATGGGTGTTTAATTCGGAAATTATCACATCGAATGATTGCTTATTTAGAGGCGAGTTCATAAAATTGTATTATTCAGTAAGATTGACTTAGTCAATTTTCTAAATTTAATTTTACCGTGCATCATAATTTTAAGCCCCCAAATATTAAAAACTAATTAAAAACCATGAAAAAAGGAATATTGTGTTTATCAGTAAGCATTCTGCCGTTTTCCCTACAGTATGCCCAATATTCTCTTGGACTTCAATCATTCCCTCAAACTCTGGAACAAAAAAAAATACAATCTTATAAAACTTTTTTTCAAAGAGATTGGGTCAAAAAGTCTGTAGCACCAGCGCTACTATTCACAGCTTCTACTGCTACTTGGGGTGAGAGGAAAAATATACGTGCAATCAGAAATAGATATATTCCTACTTTCAAAGTCGGATATGATAATTATCTACAGTATGCTCCGACAGTAGCGGTATATGGACTAAAGTTAGCAGGAGTAAAGGGAAGAAATAATTTAGGAAGAGCGACATTATGCTATGCCACAAGTATAACTATTATGGGAATCATTGTTAATTCTTTAAAATATACTACAAAAGTAGAGCGTCCAGACGGATCGAGTAAAAACTCCTTTCCCTCTGGACATACAGCAATGGCATTCACCAATGCAAGTTTTCTGCACAAAGAGTATGGATTAGTAAACCCTGCATATAGTATTGGAGGTTATAGTGCAGCTGTCCTTACAGGATTAGGAAGAAATCTAAATAACAGACATTGGATTTCAGATGTAATTGCAGGTGCTGGTATTGGAATTATATCAACAGAGTTAGGCTATTTCTTTATTGATAAAATTTATAAAAATAAAGGTGATAATCTTGGAATGTTAGCTGATATTGAAGGAAATGAAAATCCTTCTTTTTTATCACTTAAAATAGGATCAGCTTTGCCTACAACAAACTTTTTAAAAGAGTCTGAACTCAGCGATAAAAAAGAAGTGGGTTTTGAGGTAGGTATTGAGGGAGCCTATTTTTTTTCTAAGAAATGGGGTGTTGGTGGAGACTGCAGTTTCAGCAGTTTTCCAATAAAACCAGCAAGATTCTCATTAGATCACGATCGCGGAAGCTTTGATATGACAACACAATCAGTAGGATTTCTGAACTTTGGTGTAGGACCGTACTTTTCTCATGAGATCTCAGATCAGCTTAATTTAGTGTTAAAAACTACAGCTGGTTATTCTTCTGGAGCGGGAGGGAAAATTTTTGTAAAAAGTGAAAGTTTTGATCTTCCAAATGATGAACTCATGGTTGTAGAATATAAACCCTCCAGAAACTTTAGATGGAACAGTGGTGCAGCATTAACCTATAAATTAAATCCAGAATTGGGTGTAACCGTATATGCTGACTATAACCAAACACAATCCCATATCAGCTATCGTTTCAATGATGCTCTTCAAAATGATCAGGAAATGAGTGATAAATTAGATAACGATTTAACTCACGAAAAAATTAAATATGTTAGTTTAGGTCTTAAGTTAACGGCATATTTTTAATTCAGATGTAATCTCGCAAATAGGTAGATTATCATCAAAAAGTATACTGAATTACAATTATTTAATTCAATATATGTATTTAAATGATGTAGTTCTGGGGTTGTCATGTATTAATTAATCTATAGTCTTCCTGATGTCAAAATTTTGTATCCTTTCGAAATTGTAAGGGCAAACGGTTAATTACGCAGGTAAAAGCAAACAATAATGAAAAAAATAAAATTACTACTATTACCATTCTCTGTATTAGTGTGGTCACAAAACAGAGATGTTATAAATGCCACAAGATCAGTAGAATCACAAACCTACATATTGAAAAATGGTTCGGTAAGAACCTATATGAAACCTAAACTTTTTGACTTTATAACCAAAGCTCCTGGAAATTTCATTGATACTAATAAAAGTTTTGTGACTAAGGATCATGCTTACTATTTAGGAGCCGCTGTAGCAGGAACTTTAATCCTTTTACCATTTGATCAAAAATTAATTGATAATTCAAGACAATTGGGCAATAAGTGGGGAATGGGTGTAGAAAACAATTATATAACAGCAGCAGGGTTTATAAAAGTACCTAAAGATATAGGATCAGCTCTTTATCTTATTGGAAATGGCTCTACAGTAGTGTTGTTAGGAGTTGGGTTCGGAACCTATGGTTTACTTAAAGATGATTATAGAGCAAAAGCTACAGCTAGCGGTCTGATGGAAAGTCTAGTACTTTCGGGAGTTTTTTCCCAGACTATTAAAAGGATTGCCGGAAGGGAAAGCCCTTTTATTGCCATTGAAAATGGTAATTCCGGCGGAAATTGGAATCCGTTTCCGAGCTTTTCTGCTTTTGCTAAACAGACCCCAAACTATGATGCAATGCCTTCAGGGCATTTAACGACTTTTATGGCAGGCTTAACAGTAATAGCAGATAACTATCCGGATATTCAATGGATAAAACCCGTAGGGTATACTTTAGCCACTGCTTTATGTTTTCAGATGATGCAAAGCCAGGTTCATTGGGCTTCAGATTATCCCATCGCTTTATTGATGGGTTACTTTATAGGTAAAACAATTGCTAAAAGTAGATATACAGAATTGGAAGCAAGTGATAAAGAAATGAAGTATAGCATAGGCTTTATTTCTTCTCGTCATCTTGGATATAACATGTTAGGTATCAAAATTTCCTTTTAAGTTATGAAAAAACCTATTTTGCTAGTATTTATTTACCTATTATCAATTTTTTGAAGATGTAGAATTCGTTGTTAGCAATCATTCCAATACACAAATAATTGATTTTACAAACAGGTTTTGTACAGCCGTAAAATATCACTCTAATAAATAATGCAGTATTTAGGTGTATGGAGATAAAGATTATTACAGTGTACATAATTGGGACGTCTTCAGTTTCTTTGGATAATCGGTGAAGTATTCTTGTAAGTAAGCATATTAAACCCAAACAATAAAATTATATTGGTGTGGTTTTTTGTAGAATATTATTGGGCGAAAAGTTAAAGAAGGAAAACGCTAACCAAGTTTTATAACTCCTTACCAAATTCAAAAAAATCTTTAATTAATGCGGAAGGATTCATTGGTTTAGTTTTTAATATAGATCAGATGACTTTTTGTTCATTTTTCCGAATTCCTAACCTCTATCATTTGAAAAGTTTTATAATAATTGTATAGTTTTGATTGAAATTTAATTGCTATTTGCTTCTGACTGTTTCGCATATTACCAATTTTTAGATATAAATAATAATATTCAAAGGAATTGTTTTTGCTTATAAATTTTCTAAAACTAATATTACATTTTTTTTAACATTATATGCACTGACCAACTAATGAAAAAAAATAAAACTATTATTCTTTTGACAGTTGTTGGTCTACAAATGGTTAAAGGACAAAGTCATCAAACAAAGATACAATTCAGATATTGGAAGAAGTTGCTATCAAAGCTTCGAAATTTAAAGAAAATATACTAAAAGCGCCTGTTTCAATACAACAGCTATCTTTACAAAATATTAATTAAGTCCTTCCAATTCATTTTGTGATGCTTTAGAAAATGTTCAGGGGGAATACAGGTAATTACTCCTAGTTTGGGATTTAAGGTAATAAATGCAAGGGGTTTTACCAATACTACCAATGTGCGTTTTGCACAGTTGGTAAATGGGATGGATATTGCTTTACCACATATTAGCTCACCTATTGCCAATTCGTTAGGTCCCAGTGGTCTGGATATTGAAAAGGTCGAAATATTGCAAGGTATGGCGTCAGCTTTATACGGTATGAATGCGATGAACGGACTTGGTAATCTTATCACAAAAAATCCTTTTTTATATCAGGGGTTTTCTATTCGTCAAAATATTGCGCTTACTCATCTTTCCAATGAAAATAGTGCTGTAAAAATTTTCACAGAATCATGCTTTAGATATGCGAAAGCTATCATCAAATTTTGCTTATAAAGGGGCATTAAAAACAATGGCAATAAACAGATCGCCTGAATGATAAATCAGCTTTGAAAATCTTGAGAATAAAGCAAAATGGAATACAAGAAATCTAGAGGATGGAATCTTAATCATAGTTTATAAAACATCCCTAAAGAGATTTACAACATCTTCTGCCTCGGCAATCCTATTTCATGTTCCTGAGGATAAGGCTTTCGCCAGGTCATACTGACATCTTCATGCAGATTACGCTCGGCTTCCAATGATTTTTCTTTATCCATGGAATATCTTGGATCCGGGATAAAAGGCATTTTTGCCATTTTATGAATGGTAACAGTAGGGAAATGAAAATCTACTTCTACCGTTCCTAATAACAGATAACAGCCGCCTCCCTGAAAAGGGTATTTTTCAAGGCATTTTGGAAAATGAGCCGTATCAAAATATTCTCCTTCCGCATCAATCCATGTTCCGAAATACATCGTTCCTTTTTTGGTGGGAACATGTTTTCTAGAAATCAGATAAGCAAGCATCTTCACCTGTTTTTTGTGATATTTAGTAAGGTCTTTAGCCATTACACTGCCTCTGTACCTGGTTTGTAAAAGATCAAAAGGGCTGAAAGAAACGGGAAAGCCCAATATCTCTATTTCATCAAAAGCATCTTCAAACTTGTTTCTTTCTATACTGGGAAGCTGATAATTCTTCTGAGGTTCTTCCAATAAAGTCAGATGTCTGAAAACAACCTTATTATTTCCTAAAAGAAATCTTGATTCAATCAGCAGTTCATGTTTCTGTTTTCCGGTAAAACGGAATGCGCCGATAAAGATTAAAATTTGTAGTGTTTCGATGCCAATAGGAATTCTCTTTACAAAATTTTCCAAGGAAGTATATTCTCCATTTTGATCTCTTTCTTCCAAAATCAGCTGTGCTAATCTCGTTTCCAGCCTTTCAATATGCATCAATCCCAAGTAAACATCTGAGCCATAAACAGTCGTCTGGTATTGGCTTAAATTAACACAGGGATTATGGATAAGAGCTCCTGACATTCTGGCTTCATGAATATAGACTTCAGTTCTGTAGAATCCTCCGCCGTTATTGATGGCAGAAACCATAAATTCGATAGGGTAGTAGACTTTGAGGTATAAACTCTGATAACTTTCCACGGCATAGGAAGCAGAATGTGCCTTACAAAAAGAATATCCTGCAAATGATTCGATCTGTCGGTATACTTCCATGGATAATTGTTCAGGATGCCCCAGCTTTTTACAGGATTCAAAAAAATTATCTTTTACTTTCTGTAAAGCGGATAAAGCCCGGCCTTTACCGCTCATGGCCCTTCTTAGCACGTCACCATCAGGGGCAGATAAACCTCCGAAGTGAAGTGCAATTTTAATAACATCCTCCTGATATACCATAATGCCGTAGGTTTCACCCAGTTCCTTTTCAAATACCTCATGGAAGTACTCAAATTTTTTGGGATTGTTGTGCCTGAAAATATACTCCCGCATCATTCCACTTTGGGCCACTCCGGGCCGGATGATGGAAGAAGCAGCGACCAGGACTTTGTAATTGTCACATTTTAGCCTTCGGAGTAAGCCCCGCATGGCAGGAGATTCTATATAAAAGCAGCCGATGGTTTTTCCGGAACTTAAGAATTCATTACACTTCGCTTCATCTTTTGATAGAGAAGTATTCCGGATATCGATGTCGATTCCTCTCTTTTCCTTCACCAGCTTTACCGTGTCGTTTATAGTCCCTAAACCTCTTTGTGAGAGAATGTCAAACTTTTCAAGACCGATCTCTTCAGCGGTATACATATCGAACTGTACAATCGGAAAACCCTTGGGAGGCATTTCGAGTGCAGAATAATTAGTAATAGGCTCTTCTGAGATCAGAATTCCGCAGGAATGCATGCTTCTCTGGTTAGGAAATTTTTCTAAAAGTTTTCCGTAGTAATGAACCTGTCTGGATACAGAATTATTATCATGTTCTTGGATGGGTTTTGTTGCCAGCGTATCCAATTCATCTTTTGGAAGTCCGAATACTTTTCCTACTTCCCGAAATATAGACCGGTATTTAAATTCTACGTTGGTTCCGCAGAAGGCAACATGGTCTTTACCATATTTACCAAAAATATATTCCAGGATGATATCTCTGGTCTGCCAGCTCCAGTCGATGTCAAAATCAGGAGGCGTTTTACGGTTGAGGTTTAAAAACCTCTCAAAATAGAGATCCAGTTCCAAGGGGCATATATCAGTTATTCCGATGCAGTAACTGACAATAGAATTGGCACCACTGCCTCTTCCTATGTGCATAAAACCCATGCGATTGCTGTATTGGATAATATCCCAGGTGATCAGGAAGTAGGAACAGAAATTAAGCTGCTTAATAACCCCTAACTCTTTATCCACTCTTGCTTTTGCCTGTAGGTTATCCTCAGCATACCTTTTTGAAAGTCCCTGATACGCTAACTTTTTTAAAAGTTCAAAATCATTTTCTTTGCTGTCAGTGAAATGTTTTTTGTTTTTAGGCGTTGAAAAATCAAAATCAAAATGGCAGTTATTGATCATGTATTTTGTATTCTCAATAATTTGACTCTCATTTTTAAATTCTTCCAGAAGCTGTTTTTTGCAGGTGAACATCTCGTTGTCTTTACAGTAATCAGCTTCTGTAAGCTTACTGATCAATGTATTGTGATCAATGGCTCTTAATATTTTATGAAGTTCATATTCTTCAGGGGTGGTAAAGGTAACCGGATGTAGGATAACCATTTTATGGATCAACGATTTTAATTCCGGCTTGATTAAAAAGTTTAACTGATCCTGCCTGATGCCTATAAATTCATGATCTGATAACCTTTCAGGAATATTCTCCAATGGATAAATAACAAAAGTATCTGTAAGATCAGGATTTGCTTTAGGAATTTCAATGCCTTCACAGTTATAAGCCGTTAAAAGCCTGTTGATCTCTCCGATGCTTTTTTGATTTTTAGCCAGACATATATAATACAGTCTGTCTTGAACCCGTATTTCAACTCCGACGATTGGTTTAATATGATGATCCTGGCAGATTTTATAGAAATCATAGATCCCGGTAACGGTATTGATATCCGTAAGGGCCAGGGTTTTAATATTAAAATGTACAGCCTGCTGAACCAGTTCTTTAATAGAAATAGTTCCATACCGCAGGCTGTGATAGGAATGGCAATTCAGAAACATATTGTAATTATTTTAATAAACCGGAAGCTCTTCCTACGCTGGAAGTGCCAAACCTGTTCTTGATTGTATCCATTGTCTGGTACAGTGAGATCAGTTCTTCCGTATCTTCAAAGAGATCCATTTGATGGCATCCGTGAACCAATCCGGTGAACTTTACTCCCACCAGTCTTATTCTCATACGTCTGGTATATACTTTTTTGAATAACTCCAAAACATACCTCAGTAGAGTGTGATCGGCTGAGGTATAAGGAACCCTGCATTGCTTGGTTTCCGTGTCAAAATTGGAATACCGGACTTTAATGACCACTACCGATACCAGCCATTTCTCTGCACGTAGCTGATAACAGAGCTTTTCAACCATTCCGGAAAGAATGCTTTTGATCCCCTCAATATCTATAGTGTCCTGAGTAAAAGTATCTTCTGTAGAAATAGATTTTCGTTCCGAATAGGGAACCACAGGAGTCTCATCAATTCCGTGTGCTTTTTTCCAGAGCTCATTTCCGTTTTTACCGATCAACTGCCCCAGTACATCAACAGGCATTTCAGAAAGAGTCTGTATGGTTCTTATGCCCAGTCTTGAAAGCAGCTGAAAGGTAACATCCCCGACCATAGGAATCTTCTTTACGGAAAGCGGATTTAAAAATGGTTGAATATCAGACTGTTTAACTTCAAATCTTCCTATTGGTTTTGATTCTCCGGTTCCGATTTTGGAAACTGTTTTATTGGTAGATAAGGCAAAGCTTATCGGTAATCCTGTGTTTTTCTGTACGTTATCTGCTATTTCATGAGTCCACTTATAACATCCAAAAAATTGATCCATTCCTGAAAGGTCAAGATAAAATTCATCAATACTTGCCTTTTCCAGAACGGGCACTTTTTCCTGAATAATCTCCGTTACCATATGGGACATATTGGAATACATTTCCATATCTCCCTTGATTACTTTTGCTTCGGGACACAGCCGCAAAGCCATTTTGATGGGCATCGCACTCCGTACTCCGAAAAAACGGGTTTCATAAGAGCAGGACGCCACTACACCACGGTCTCCACCTCCAATGATCACAGGCTTTTTCTGCAACTCTGAGTTTTTTAGCCTTTCACAGGAAACAAAGAACGTATCCAAATCCATATGTACAATTGCTCTTTCCATGTGACAAAAATAGTCACGTTTTGAAACAAATTTTGTATTTTTGTTGTCTAAAATTGTAACAATGTCAAAATTCTCTGATAACATCGTGTTCCTGAGGGGTAAAAAAAATATGACTCAGCAAGAGCTGGCAGATCTATTAATTCTTACCCGATCCAGATATGTCGCCTATGAATATGGTAGAACAGAACCTCCTATTGAAATATTGCTTAGAATTTCAAAATTCTATAACATCAGCATAGACCTATTGTTGACTGTAGATGTCAGAAAATTTTCTATTGATGAAATAATGGAGCTTCCTGCCAATAGAATCGTTCTGCCTATCAGGGTTGATCAAGATGGAAACAATCAGATTGAGATTATTTCCCAAAAAGCTTCTATGGGCTACTTGAATGGCTATGGAGATCCGGAATATATAGAAAATCTGGAGACCATATCGTTACCTTTCTTGAAAGGTGGTAAGTTCAGAGCATTTCCAGCTGACGGAGATTCAATGCCCCCCTATAAGAACGGAACCTATATTGTGGGAAAATATGTAGAAAATCTTTCGGACTTAAAAACCGACAGAACTTATGTTTTTATTACCACCAATGATGGTATCAGTTATAAAAGGTTTCAGTTTCACGAGGCTGATGGTATCTGGGTAAAAGCTGACAATCAATTTTATGAGCCTTATAAGATACCATTGACTGAAATTAAAGAGATCTGGGAATTTGCCTGTAGTATTAATACAAAAGAATATGAGCCTGATGAATTTGCAGAACACCATATTCAAAATTTTATCACAGAGATTAAAACTGATATAAAACAGATCAAAGAGAGATTCGGAGATAAGAGTTGAATTGTTTTGATGAAAAGGTATATGGTTAAATAAGAACCATTTCATTAATTAAAAACTTCCCCGAAGGGAAGTAAAAACACAAATGATGAAAAAAATTATTCCGTTGAAACGGAATGGACAAAGTTAAATATTTTAAAGAAATTACAATGAGCCAGCTGAGTTTATTTAATGCAGAAGAATTTTATGAGTTTCCAAAAGATCTTTTGGAATACAAAGAGAATTTGATAAGTAGGGAAGAAGCCGATATGCTTAAAAGTAAATTATTGAAAACAGCTCCCTGGGAACAGCGTACTCAGAAAATGTATGATAAAATAGTGCTCACTCCACGTTTAACAGCCTGGTATGGTGATGCAAAATCCTATGATTCAGTTGACAATAATACGATTAAAAGAAATGATTGGACCCCCGAGTTGTATGCTTTAAAAGAAAGAATAGAAAAAGAGTTCGGTTATCAATTCAATGGCGTATTACTCAATCTTTACCGGGATAACAATGATTCCGTTGCCTGGCACAGAGATAAAGAAAGCCGATATGGAAAACGACCTGTTATCGCCTCCATCAGCCTTGGACAAACCAGAAACTTTGATTTCAGAAAAAAAGACCATCATCAAAGCAAATACAGCCTTCCGCTTCCTCATGGATCATTACTCATTATGAAAGGAGACCTTCAGGAACATTGGGAGCACAGGATTGCCAAATCAAGTTTACCGATGAAAGAGCGAATTAATCTGACATTTCGATTCATTCGAATGTCGGGTCAATAATATAAAAGATTATTTCTGAACTTACTTTGGCAATTTCTGTATTTTTGAAACGCAAGTGTTTTCACCTTGCCAACTTTATATTTCTCAGGATACCGACGGTAGTCTATATCGGACTTCCATGCATAGTTGTCCTATCGAAATTGAGGTATGCTGGTTTGTCGCTGATCATTTAAATGAACAAACAAACATAATGCCCTTGACTTGTTATTGTCTCTTATTCAATAGCCATTATCTTTGTGTGAATTTTGATTTAAAATATGATTATCCATGGAAGGCAATGAAGTGAGTTATCCGGTTTATTCTCCGGCGTCTGTAATAGGGATTTTCAGCAATGCGCTGAAGCTTAATGCGCTGATAAACCTTATTTATCTTAAAGGAAGATATTCCTATGGTGCAGGTAAGGCTTATGGTAATTATTACTATGACCAGCTTTTCTCGGAAGGGGATAATGTATCTATTGGAATCCGTATCTCTTTGTTGCTTAGAAGCAAGATCATAAACAATGAGATCTATACTTTGAGAGGATTTATTGAGAAAAGTATCAAGAATTCATCTATTGAGCTCCGTTTTGTGGTCGATGAGATCGTTCAGCAGGAGGAAAAATCGATATCGGAAGAAGAATTGGAACGATACGGTCTGATCCAAAAAAAGTTGGAGCAGGGATCAAAGAATTTGGAAGCACTGGTCAGAAATAAGATGCTAAAAGATGAAAAAATCAGAATCATCAATATTTATGGAAACAATGCCATTGTCCAAAAGGATTTTTACGAAGGGCTGGATGTTTCAGTAAAGTATTTCGATATTTCAGATGATAGCTGCAATATTACTTCCTCAACAGCCATTATCTCAAAATTAAAAGAAATTTCAGCTTTGGATTATGATGTTGTTGCCTTGGTAAGGGGAGGCGGTGATCGCCAAAGTATGGAAACTTTCAATGACATCAGCCTCTCAGAGTTCTTCATTACCATGGCTCCTATAACCGTAACAGCAATCGGCCATACCGTCGATGAAACATTACTCGATAAGCTTGCCGATAAAAGATTTCACCTTCCTCACGATTATGGTGCAGGACTTCATTCCATCGCCGAAAAGTTATCACATGAAAGATCCAATTCTAGGGCGTTATTGATCGACGAGGTTAAAAAAGATGTAACAAAACAGTTTTCGGAGCAGGTGGAAACTCTGGAAAAACAATTGAAAAAGAAAAATGAGGAATTTACAGAGGCTCAAAAAACATATAAGGAACAGATAGAAATCCATAACAAAACTTTTGCGGATCAGTTAAAGGTCAGAAATCAAGAATTTCAAAAGCTTCAGGCATCTTCTACTGAACAGCTGAAGGATATGCAAAAGAATTTCCAGGAGCAGCAGAAACAGCGACAGCAAGAAATGGAAAACTATAAAAAAGAGATGGCAGTTTTGTACGAAAAGAATGTTCAATCTTCAATCAATGAAAGAACAGCGTCTTTAAATACCACATTGGAAACTTTGAGACAGGAAAATGCCAAATTGAATCAAGAAGTTCATAGCAGTAAAAATAATTACGTTAAAATTATTATCGCATTTTTATTGGCGCTGGTCATTGGTTTTATGCTTGCAAGAATTTTTTAAAAGAAATAGGAATATGCCCTATTACCTAAAGCCTAGTGATCGGGTAACTTCTTAATGATACATAGATAATGAAAGATATTATTTATTCTCACAGATTGTAAGTCCCTGCGTTATAAAATCTCCGTAAGGAATTTTTAATCCTTTCCAATTAGGGTCATCCAACCAGATTTCTTCAATCTTACTGATAGACGGATCATTATGTGAAGCGCCTTTTGCAGAACCATTTAGCGCATAGACCTTACCATTATTCGTTCTGCCATAGATCTCATTGTAACCTGAACAGTAGACCTCTAATTCATTCACCGAAAAAGGCCATTCTCCTATATAGTCCTGTTTGGTAAATTTAAGCGTCTTTCCTGACTGAGATGAATGGCAGGAGAGGATCAAAAGAAAGGTTGAAAATAGAATAAGATTTTCATAGAACAATATATATTCCTGACAATTGCAGAAATATCAGCATTCAGATTTTTACGGAATTCCGTAAAAATTGAAGATTCCCAAGATCATAAAACATGATGAGTTATTCCGGTTGAATAATAACGAACCTTACGAATGGAAATTCATTTTTAATATGTTCACGAATACGGTGTATGGACTCAGTGATCTCTTCTGTATCAAGATGATCTTCGAAATCGATGATCAGCATCAGTACCACTTCTTCAGGTGACTGGTACGTAGAAAGTATACTTTTTGTTCTGACTACAGCAGTATCTTTTTCAGCCAGTTTAGCAATCTTTTCTCTTGTTTCAGGTGCTATGCCTTCACCCATCAGAAGGCTTCTGCTTTCCCTGGCCAGAATAAGCGAGACAAAAACCAATATTAACCCTACGATTACCGATGCCAGCCCATCCAATTCCGGAATTTGTAACCAGTGGCTGATCCCCATTAATATCATCACAACAAGCAGACCGGCTACTGCGGCACCATCTTCAAAAACCACAAGAAAGCTTCCCGGATCTTTGCTTTTGATGATCGCATCCCACCATCTCAACCCGTTACGGGTCTTGTTAAATTCTTTTACAGCGATAAACAAAGAGGTACCCTCGAAAATAAGGGAAAGTATCAATACAATATAATTCCAGAATGGATCTTTCATTACCTCAGGTTCAATAATGTGTAAAACTCCCTGATAGATGGATAAAGCGCCCCCTAAACCAAATATAAGAATTGAGACTACGAAGGACCAGAAATAGAGCTCCTTGCCATATCCAAATGGATGAGACTCATCTGCAGGCTTCCTGCTCCTTTTGATCCCATATAAAAGCAGCAGCTGATTCGCGGTATCTACTGTTGAATGGATTCCTTCGGATATCATGGAAGAACTATTGGTAAATGCCCCTGCAATAAACTTTGTTAGAGCGATCAGTAGGTTAGCGGCAAGTGCACTGTAAATTGATTTGCGATTATTGGCCATTAATGATGGATATTAATAAGAGAACAATAAAATTACTTCAATACATTAAAACAGATAGATTTCCTATATGAACTGATGTACTTAAATCATTAATAAAATTATGGCTTTTGTTTCAAAATAAAAAATATATGAACAGATACTTAGAATTGAATTTTCGAATTAAAACAAGTTTATCTCTTCCATTTTTATCTTATGGATTAACAGATCTATCATTCTTAAAAGCTATTTAAAAAAATCAGTAAAAATCTTTCGTTACTACGAAAAAGTAGTGATTTTATATGATTTCTGTTGTTCAATTTTACATCACCAACAAATTATAAAAATCACAGTTATGAATACCGAAAGAACAGAATTTATAGCCTGGATGGAGAGAATCATGGAAAGATTTGACCTACTGAAAGAGCAAATGCTCAAGAACCAGTCCAGATTTATAGAAATAGACGGAGAGCAGCTTCTGGACAACCAGGATGTTTTACAGCTTTTAAAAATAAGTTCCCGATCATTGCAAAGGTACCGGACTGATAAAAAGCTGCCTTACTACACCATCAGCGGAAAGCTGTACTATAAGCTTTCCGATGTCCATCAATTGATCAGAGAGTGCTTAAACTCTTGATAGTAAAGACATCAACAGCCAACTCATTCATCATCATTCCAATCTCTACGAGTATCTTAATTGAGCCTATACCTTGGTACCATTAAATGAAAAATGAATTGATAAACCCGCAGGGAAACGCTACCTGCCTTGAACATTAATACCCATCATGCCAGAAATCTTCAAAGTATATTGATCAGGCATCACCTGAAGAAAAATAAAAGCTGAAAGGCTATGAAGATTTTACCTAAAAATAACAACAATCCAAAAATCAAAATACAATGGAAAACAACACAGAAAATCAGGAATATCGTTTTCAGCCTGAACAGATCGACTGGAAAACGATGGAAAAGTTCGGACTTAATCAGGAGAAGCTCGAAAAGATGAATGCCATGGAACCATTACTCAGAGGTTTTAAAACCAATACACTGATTCCTATCATCATTAATCTTGGAACGGCAGTCAGTAAAATGGATGTCCGATTATCTCTTCAGACTGGAGATACCGGAGAAGTTGCCGTTCATCTTCACGGTATCCGAAAAGAACCCAACCTCAATAATAAATTCCTGGGTCATCAGTTCAGCGATGAGGATAAAGATAATCTTAGAGAAACCGGGAATATGGGCAGGGTAGTGGATCTGGTCAATCCTAAAACAGATGAAATCATTCCATCAGTGATCAGCCGTGACCGGCTTACCAATGAGCTGGTGGCCTATAGAGCCGAATACATGAAAGTTCCTGATGAAATCAAAGGAGTCAAGCTTGATGACCATCAGAAACAAATCTTACTGGAAGGAAAACCACTGTATCTTGAAGGAATGACTTCTAAAAAAGGCGAACCTTTCGATGCCACGGTACAGTTCAATGCGGATAAACGGTATGTAGAATTTCTGTTTGGCAATACCCTGACACCACAACAAAGCCAGCAACAAAATCAACAGCCAACTCAATATATGGATCAAGAAGCTCCAAGAGTATTCAGAGGAAGAGAACTGGACGATTCACAATACGAGAAATTCAAAGCCGGACAAACCATTTATGTTGATGGTCTGGAAGATTCGAAAGGTAAAGCTTATCAGGGTTATATTACCTTCAATAAAGAAACCTCTAAAACTGACTTCTCCTTCACTAATCCTAATACACTTAAAGAGCAGGCAAAACCTGCAGAGGAGCATAAAACCCAAACAGCAGTTAATTCTCAGGGTAAAACCAATGAAGCTACTAAAATGATCAAAGCGCCTTTGGAATCAAAACAGCAGCAGCCTGCCAATAAACAGCAGGAAGACCAGCAAAAAAAGGTAAGAAAACCAAGAGGGCCAAAACTATAGAAACATCTAAATCCATCATATGAAAGCCATTATTGCAGAAAAGCCCAGTGTTGCAAGAGAAATCGCAAAGTTGTTAGGTGCCCATGAAAAGAAAGAAGGTTACCTGTCCGGTAACGGATATGGTGTCACCTGGGCATTAGGACATTTAATAGCATTAGGAATGCCGGAGGATTATGGTATAAGAGGCTTTAACAAAGCTTCTTTGCCTATCTTTCCGAAACCTTTTATCCTGACTCCCAAAAAACTAAAGAAAGCAAACGGCTACGGGCCTGACCCTTCGGCTTTAAAACAGCTCAATATCATAAAGCAACTTTTCAATCAATGCAGCAGTATTATTGTAGCAACAGATGCGGGAAGAGAAGGAGAACTAATCTTCCGTTATATTTATCACTATCTCAACTGCCAAAAGCCATTTGAAAGGCTTTGGATCAGTTCCCTTACCGAAAAGGCAATACAGGGAGGTTTTAAGAACCTTCAGCCAGGTTCATCCTTTGACGGCTTATATCAAGCAGCAAAAGCCAGAAGCGAGGCGGACTGGCTCGTAGGAATCAATGCTACCCAGGCACTAACCATAGCTGGAAACCAAGATGTTTACTCTTTAGGCAGAGTGCAGACACCAACCCTTGCTCTCATCTGTCAACGGTTTCTCCAGCATCAAAACTTCACCAGGCAAAAATATTTTCAGATTCAGCTGAGCCACAGAAAAGGATATCTCGATTTCAACAGCCTCTCCCTATTACAATGGGAAGAAAAGAAACAGGCAGAACAAGTCCAGAAATCCATAGAGCGGGAGGGAAGAGCTATTGTAGAAGATGTAGCTGTTAAAACAGTACAGGAACAATCGCCGTTACTTTTCGACCTCACGGAATTACAGAAAGAAGCCAACAGGAAGCTTGGTCTTTCCGCCGATGAGGTTTTACAAATTACCCAAAGCTTGTATGAAAAAAAATTCATTACCTATCCAAGAACCGGCAGCAAGTATATTCCTCAAGACTTATGGGCCGAGATTCCTGAACTGGTCAGAATCCTCAATACAACTGACCAATTTAAATCAGCCGTATCTCATTTAAAATTCGGAAACTTCAATAAGCGAATCGTAAATGACTTAAAGGTAACCGATCATCACGGATTACTCATCACGACAAAAATTCCTTCTGCGCTTACTGCCACAGAAAAATCCATTTATGAAATGATTGCCTACCGTTTACTGGAATCACTCTCACATGCCTGTACAAAACAAGTCAGCCATATTACCATCAAAGTCCATCATTATGAATTCCGGATCAAAGGCTCTACAATACTGGAGAAAGGCTGGCGAGCTATAAAAGGAATTCTCACTGATAGTGATAACACCAGTAATAAAACTGATGAAAACCTTACTGAGCTTCCGGAATTCAAGATCGGAGATGAACTCAAGATCTCAAAAACCCAATTACTTGAAAAAACAACCCATCCACCCCAACTTTTTACAGAAGCTGATCTCTTATCAGCCATGGAAAATGCAGGAAGATCTATTGAAAACAAAGAAAAGCAGCAGGCACTATCCAATATCGGCATCGGAACACCCGCCACCAGAGCTTCCATTATTGAAACCCTGCTCAGCAGAAACTATATCATCAGAAAAAGTAAAACACTGCATCCCACCGATAAAGGCTTACAAGTTTACGACCTCGTCAAAGACAAAAAAATAGCCAATGTCCAAATGACCGCAGAATGGGAAATGGCACTGGACAACATTGAAAAAGGTGAGCTCAATAAAAACCAATTCATCGATGACATCCGACACTACACAACTGAAATCACCAAAGAACTTTTATCACTACACATTCCCCAGAAAAACATACCTGAATTCAAATGTCCAAAGTGCCAACAGCATCATCTCATCATCAGAGAGAAAATCGTCAAATGTCCAGATGAGCAATGCAATTGGATTCTATTCAGAACCATATGCGGAGTACAACTCACCATACAAGATCTTACCTTACTATTCACCCAAGGTAAAACTTCACTCATCAAAAATATGAAAAGTAAAAACGGTAAAAAGTTTGATGCTTTTATTATAATACACGAAGATCACAAAACAATTTTTGATTTTCCTAAATGATAGATTATAAAAATACAAAGAATAAAATACTAAAGATCTTAAATAAAAGTTAGTTGTGGCTATTACAGCTAACCCTACAACTATATCATAAATATTAGTATTTTTATCTTATTAATCTGTAACGATTATTTAGGACTAGTCATAATGTCAAATACAATTAAATAAATACAGTTACCAAAAATATAAGCACTATTAATTGGTTCGATGTGTTTGATGGAAAATATAAGTTAACTTCACGACCTCTATAACCTACAACACAGATTTAATTCACACAAAATATAAATTATGTCAGATATCAGTATATTTAATGAAAGAGATATCTATTATCTTTTAGTGATTTGTGCCATCGTTGCTGGGCTTTTTCTCACTCTCGCCCTCTTTGTTATCAATGTTTTGGTCAAGAAGAAAAAGAAATTCTCATATTATATTTTGATGTATTTTATTTGTAGCATCTTATCTCTCATTGTACTTTGGTTTTTAGAAAATGTTTAGATACATTAGGTTTTTAAACGATATGAATGATGGAAAAATTTACAAAAGAAGAAGACCTATTTTGAAAAATCTTCCGATCATTCCAGGACACCCAAAATTTAACATAGATTCTATGAAAATAGTGCACAAATTGAATTTTTTTTTATTTTTTTCACTACTGCCAACATCTTTTTCTTCACAGAAGTTTAGTTTTATTTATGATTGCTTGGTTTACGACAGAATTGCCTTTTAATGATGGCTCTATATTTTCAATGGATTACCTGGTTTAATCATTTCCATTGAAGATACAGAACATGTTTACTCATTCAATTTAATACAGGTAAAAAAAGGCAACAATTGGTTTGATGTAAGGACAAAAACCATTACAATCGACTGGGCACAATATGATCAGCTAGGAAAATCATATTATAATGACCCTTGGAATACCAAAACCGCCAAAAAAGTTACATTTACAGATCCTCAGGGAAATGAAAAAGATATGAATGAAATGATAAGAGAAGCACAAAAATCTATTCTTGAAGAAAATAATCCTTTAGAGTTGAATCACAAAATCAATTATAAATAAAAACTTCTGCCGGAAAGGGAGACCCAAAAGGTCTCCTCTTTTATTTCCGGTATCTTTTATGGCTAATAAAAACCTCTCTTAATTTGTAGCGAATCTATTGTTATAGCACATATAAAAACAAATATAGTTGTAGGGCTAACCCTACAACTATATCATAAATAATATTAGTATTTTTATCTTATTAATCTGTAACGATTATTTAGGACTAGTGATTATTTTTCTTTAATTTTTCGCATTTACATGGTGGTGGGGCTCCATTAAAATTCTTATTATCAAAATGTAGATAATATATTTTATTATTTCTTTCAATCAATAATGTTAAACTATCTTTTTCTTTAGAAACATGATCACCTAAATGAATTTTTCCTGTCCATTGGTCAAGCATAGGTAAACAGACTTCTCCAAAATTCATGTAAACATTCATGTGATTTGCCGTATCTGCAATCTCACCTAAATATACTTCTTTGTTCATTTCAATCGGAGAAAAATCGTCTAAGAATGATTCTGTTCCTGATTTAAAAAAATCAGACAAACCTTTTTTCTCCGAATTAAAATAGATAAAAAGAACTAGGAATCCAATCAATGAAAGTATAACTGTTATTTTATTATTCTTAAACATTTTAATATTAATTTTTAAGTGGTGTTGTCCAAAAAAGTTTCGTTGCACCATATTGATAAGATCCACCTCCGCCAATTGGATTAGTTCCAATACCAAAAGTTGTATAACCTTTTGCTCCGTTATTATTCAGTCCAAAATTACTCGGATTCATATCCCGAAATTGAAATCTGCCATCATAGTCTGTTCCTCCGTAAGATGCATTAAGAAATGGAACACCTCCTGAATAACTCATTCCATTTCCTGCAAAATCTCCAATTTTAAAATCATGCCCAGCGGCAGGAGTTACGCTATACATACTTAAAGATGGACCCACATCATAACCCACTCCAAAATTTATATTGGCATAAAAAGAACTTCCATTATTATTATCAGCAGAAACATACCCTAGGGCTCCAGACCATCCATAACCAACTATTGAACTGTATCTAAGTTCTACCCCTATTCCTCCAGATCCAGCTAATTTTAATTGGCCTACAGTTGCCAACATTTGACTATCAGGATTAACTCCAATTTGAGTTCCTGCTCCAGTTGTAAAGGATTCAGTCATAACCTTTCCATTAGAGTCGGTTGCAACTCCTGTATCACTTAAATTATATTGATAACTTTGATTACCATTACTATCTGTTCCTGTTATTGTTAAAGCATCTTGATATTCCTGAACTCCCGTATATTTTTTATCTTGAGCATCTTGTAATGAATGAACGTCTTTATCGTAAGTCCAAGATGTTTGCCCATCAACAACTGACTTAATCCATCCAGTACCTTCTCTTCCGTCAGGGTCTACAAAATTAATTGGATTATTGAAAGCATAATTAAAAGGAGAATGTCTTCTCATCTTTTCTGCAAACGGATCAATCACTCCCCATCTTCCCAGATCCGGCATATAGAATCTCGCTCCATAGTCATACATTCCCGTCTCCTGCAATTCCTTACCGTTGTACTTATACTGATAAGCATTCTTCGTGGTAGCAGTATAATTATGCATTAATCCAAAAGGATAATAATTGTTCACTTCTACAATTTCTCCAGGCTTCCATCCATCAATACAATTAACGGGTATCCATGGGCCTGATGGTTCATCACATTGTTTCCAATAATATTGTCTTGGCTGTATAATTCCATCTTTATTAGTATCAGTATAACTCAGTCTCACATTTCCTAAATGATCAGTGAAATTATAAATATACTGACTGCCAAGTGCATCATAATATCCTTCTGATGTAGGAATAATTCTCAACTTTATTACAGGAATTTCATTAGGATCAGGATGATAAATTCCTTCACCATTCCAGGACTCTATTTGAAATGTTGACTTATATTGAAACCCATCCAGATAATTGGTTTCTATATCTCCAAAGAGCTTTTTCACTTTTACACCGTCTGCTCTGTAGACGTAATTTGTTACCTGAGCATTCTGGGTAATCTGTTTGGGTAAATTTAAATAATTATATTGGATTGATGAAATTCCTTTATCTTTATGATTGAGCATGTTTCCATTCAGATCATATCCTATGGCTGCGGGAGTTGCTACATAGGGATAACCTTTACTGTTTCCAATCTGTTCTTCGGTAACTTTTGTGAGTTGGTTTCCAACATAGTCATATTTAAGATTGTCTATCATCAGAGCTGTAGTACTGCCAGGCAGTAATCCTTCTGATCTTTTTAATCGGCTGATGTTTCCATTAAGATCATATTCCAGCTTTTCAAAATATTCCCTTCCTGTCTCATTTCCTGAGCTCTGATAAAAACCTGCTGTCAGCCTGTTTATAGGATCATACACATAACCATATCTTTTCAAAGGCTCATTTTCCTGAGTCAGAGTTTTCCAAGATACTTCAGCTATATTTCCGTTATATTTGGGCTTTACTTTCAGTCCACTGTCAGAAGCATCAGGAACTTCTAGTCCTTCAACCTGGTTGTAATTAATTTTATATCCAAACAAATCTGTTCCTAGAGTAACAGGATCATTGATCTGTGTCATCCATCCACGGATATTGTACTTATAATCGATAGTCTGTAGAGGGGACGCTAATGATACTCCGCCAACTTTTTTGGACTCCAGCTGGGAAAGCTCATTGTATTTGTTTTGAGCCAGATATTCAACAGGATTGCTGCCTATCTGATGGGTATGGGTCAGAAGCCTGTTTTGTGAATCATAAGTGAATTTTTCTGCGATATGCATTTCCGGATCTG
>Ga0308157_10001946_pt1 | contig 37667 bp, 26 predicted proteins | sample PhyBR1_FD_201035 | JGI IMG/M metagenome (GOLD analysis project Ga0308157, IMG submission 201035) | Phyllosphere microbial communities from UC Gill Tract Community Farm, Albany, California, United States - DLSLB.R1 | ecosystem: Host-associated > Plants > Phyllosphere > Unclassified | place: USA... | reverse complement strand
CGCTATAATTTTCCAGCTCTCCTTTTCCGTACCATGAAATCTGATCGAATTTTCTCTGAACTCCCATTTGCATTCCGATTTTTGGAATGTTTGGCAATTTGTTTGAAGCTTTTAAGCTGTAATCTATTTTTATTAGTCCGTTTGGTAAAATGTTGTAAACTACTTTTACACTTGCACTGTCTTTTATGACTTCGTAATCGCTTGTAATTTTGATTTCTGAAACTGATTTATCAATTGAAATGTTAACCAATTTTGGTTTTGCTTTGTACCATTGTTTCAACAACTTTTGCGATTTCCATCCGCGTTTGTCGTTGTCCGTAAGCGGTCTTACGAAGTTTGGTAATAGCGGTGCAAAAACTTGTTCTTCTCCGTTAAAAATATACGAACTCAAAGCGCCATTTGTTTTTCCAATCGTAATATCAAATGTTTTTCCTTTGATTTTGAAATCGGAATCTGATTCAGAAACATTCAGCGTCTCTTTTTTAGATTCTAGAGAAACAGCTTCTTTCTTTTTTAATATGAACTGATCTTCCGCGACAGCGTAACCTTTTGAAGCCCAAAGTTCATCTTTAGAAAGCTGGAATTCTATATTTAAAATATATTCCGCATCAGCTTTCATTTTTGGAAGATAAGGACTGATATCTAAAGTTGTTGATTGTCCTGCTTCTACTTTTAACGGTTTTAAAATCTGAGTTTTGATTACGTTTCCGTTTTCCAAGACTTTTAAAACCGGAACATATCCTTCTAATGATTTAACTGCCTGACGATTTTTTATTTCTAATTGATTTCCGTTTAAAGTCGAAATCGCTGGCTGATACACCCATTTGTTTTCAAAAATAGAACCTTTAGGTTTTCCGTTAGAATCTACAATTCCTTTTGTATTGAAGTTACCGTCATGGTATTTTTCGCCAAAATCTCCTCCGTGAGCAAAATAATTCTGCCCTGATCTCGAATCAAATTTCAAAATTCCTTGATCTTTAAATTCCCATATACAGCCTCCGATAACTCTTGGAAGCGAACGGAATTCATCCCATAATTCTTTTAAATTTCCAACTGAATTCCCCATCGCATGAGAATATTCCACAAAAATAATTGGACGAGTATCTTTCTTTTGATCGACTAAAAATTTCGGAGTGAAAACGCCCGGGTAAAAACGGCTTACCATATCCACATACGAATCATCCTGCGGGTTTTCGAATCGATAAGCGTGATCAATTGTTTTTGGATATCCTGGATCAAGCGGATCAATATAACCGTCTAATTTTGCATTTCCCTGTGCTGGTTCGTAATGCACTGGACGTGTAATATCGAAATCATGAACCCAACCCGACATTGCGGAATGATTTGGCCCTTTTCCTCCTTCGTTTCCTAAACTCCACATTACAACCGACGGATGATTTTTATCTCTTTCGACCATTCGAATCATTCGTTCCATGTAAGCATTTGTCCAAAGCGGATCGTTGCTTAATTTACCGCCGATTCCGTGTGTTTCCTGATTGGCTTCGTCCATAACCATGATGCCGTATTGATCGCATAATTCGTAGAAATAAGGATCGTTTGGATAATGACTTGTACGTATAAAATTGAAATTGAACTTTTTAATCGTAGTAATATCTTGTTTGATATCTTCTCTCGTAACGGCTTTTCCTCGTGTCGGATGATGATCGTGACGGTTTACACCATAAACATAGGTTTCTTTTCCGTTGATGAGCATTTTTCCATTCTCTTTCGAAAATTCAATCGAACGGAAACCTACTTTACAGCTTTTTGCTTCGGTAATATTTCCGTTTTTATCTTTTATCGAAATAACCATCGTGTATAAATTCGGCTCTTCTGAACTCCATTTTTTTGGATTTTTGATCGTTTCTTGAAAGAATCCGAAACGAACATTATCCAAACGAGGATAACTTTCGTTGATTAAATCAATTATAGGTCTTTGAAGCGGTTCTTTGAACATTGCCGTATTATTGGCATCGTACAACTGAACGTTCATCGTATAATCTTTGATTTTTGCTCCTGTCAAATTCTCCACTTTCGGACGCAATTTGAAAATCGCATCTGTATATTGTTTATCTAATTTGGTTTGAACAAAGAAATCCTGAATACGCAATTTCGGCTCGGCCATAATGAAAACTTCACGCTGGATTCCGCTCATACGCCAGTGATCCTGATCTTCTAAATAAGAACCATCTGTCCAACGAATTACACGAACAGAAACTACATTTTCTCCCGCTTTTAAATAGGGTGTAATGTCAAATTCTGATGGCAGAAAACTGTCTTCGCCATAACCTAAAAATTCTCCGTTTAACCAAACTTCAAAACCTGAACTTACGGCTCCAAAATGCAAAGTCACCGTCATATCTTTCCAGTTTTCTGGAACGGTAAAACTACGCTGATACGAACCAACTCCGTTATAATCTTTAGGAATATAAGGCGGATTTATTGGTCGAAACGGATAAACAGCACTTTTGTAAATTGGATTATCGTATCCTTTCATTTCCCAGTTGGAAGGCACTTCGATTTTGTCCCAACCAGATACTTTGTTTTGGTAAAAATCCTTTGAAGCTTCTTTCTGATTTACAGCATATTTAAAATCCCAGTCGCCATTCAGCATTTGGATTCGACTTTTAGTTCTGTCGCCTTTTAAAGCGTCTTCTACACTTGCGTAAGAATAAGCTGTAGCTCTCGACGGCTGTCTATTGATGCTTGTAACCGTTGGGTCTTCCCAAGGTGCAAACTGATATTTTTTATTTAATTCTGGAATTCCGGCTGGCTCTCCTGTAACGGATTGGGCCTGTGTGTAAATTGTGAATAGTAAAATGTAAAATGTATACGTCAAAAATCGTAATCGTAAAAATGGATTATTGTATTTTGATGCTGACATTGTATTTATATTGTGTTTCATTTTTATTGTTTCAAATGTCCCGATGGGACAAAATTTGCTTTGCGATAATTTGTTTTTTCTACCGATCAGTGCCTCCTAACGGAGTCTTTTCTACCGCTTATTTTTTGCTACGAGTATTAATGTATTTCATAACTCATAACTCATAACTCATAACTCACAACTCATAATTATTTCTTCTTTTTCTCTGGTGGTGCCACAAAATTCAATTTGCTTTTTCCTAAATCTTTAGACGTTGCAATTGCAATTCCTCTCTGTTCTGCTTTGTTAACGGCACAATAAAAATGATAGACAACGCCATCATGTTTTACAACAAATGATTTGTGTGCAAACATATCATCGTAAGGTTCAGAAGATTTAACTAAATCGTCGCCTTTCCAGTCGGTCCAGTTTACTAAATCATTCGAAACTGCAAAACGGTTAAATGCACCTTGATTCCAACCTGTCCAAAAAGCTCCAAAATAGAACATTACCCAAGTATCATTAATTCGCTGAATATAAGCATCTCCCGAAATTCCTTTATGATGATTGATTAAAGGCTTATCGCCATAACGTTTCCATGTTTTCATGTCGTTTGAAACCGCCATCGCAATACGTTCAGCACCTTTTGCAGGATTGATACTATCGCCACGGGCATTGTAATACATGATAAAATTGTGTCCTGTAACTTTGTCTTTATCACGAATTACACTGTTTTTATACATCGTACTATTATCCCACCATTTGGCGTCTTTATCTTTTGGAGTCAAAACCGGATTTTCTAATCTCTGAAATTCGTGTGGTTTTGTCGGAGCTTCTTTCGTATAAGCCATTCCGATTGACAAAACGCCTGCTTCGTAACCTTTGCTGTCTCCACCAAAATAACTCATCCAGTATTTGTCATCGTATTTTTCCCATTCGTAGCTTCCGCCCCAAGTTGGATCTTGCAACGAAATATATCCTGCCTTTTGGTTGACATCCCAGTGTTTTTCATTTTCTGAAAAGGACATTACTTTTCCTAGATGTTTCCAGTCTAAAAGATTTTCGCTTTCTGCTAACCATGTTTCATAACCTCGTCCGTCGTAAATTAAATAGGTCATATACCATTTGCCATCTTTTCTAAATACACTCGGACAATCCATTTTGTATGAGTTGTCAGTTGGAACCATCACCAAACCGTATTTATAAGGCGTTTTGATTTCTTCGTAAATCTCCTGCATTACGCTATCGGTAATTTCTCTTTTCTTGTATTTAGTCGCACAGCTGGTTATAGCAAGTGCTGAAATGGCTACGATTAGATATTTAATTTTCATTTTTATGTTTTTTTTTGCCTTTTAGGCGCTATCCCGATAGCTATCGGGACTAAGTTTTTTTTATTTTTTGTTTCACGCAGATTTTGCAGATTTTGGCTGATTAACGCAGATAAAAATCAATTAATAATCTGCTTAAATCTGCAAAATCTGCGTGAAATTATTTTTTCAATTCTTTTAATTTAGATTCCATTACGTCTTTATTCAGTTTTACCTTTACCATTCCTGTTGGATGAAATCTTCTTTTTAGGTCGATGGCGTTATAGACTATTGTGTAAACGTCATTTCCTTCTGGGATTAAACACAAAGGCGTTCGCATAATATCCCACCATTTATCGACTTTGGTTTCTATTGGTAAATAATGTGCTTCTGCCCAATTAACGCCATCTGCTGATAATGAATACGCAATCATATTTGGTAAATGATGTCCCCAGCCGTCTGGGCCTCCGTCGAAAATCGCGATGTACAGACCGTTTGGTAATTGACTCACAATTGGATTTTCTACAAACTGCGGATGCATGGTTTTAATTGGTTCCAAACCTTTATTCATTCTTAACCAAGGACCTTCTAAACTTTTAGATTCGGCTAAAGCTACAAACCAGCCTTTTCCTGATTTCTTTGGATAATCTGCCCATGAATTGAACGGATATGCACCGCTGTAAAATCCGAAATATTTATCTCCTACCTGATATGGAAAAAACGATGCAACACCCTGACGACCTTCCCAAGGTTGAGAATCTAATCCAGGTTCCATGATGATTCCCATATCTTTGTAAGGTCCGCCAACTCCGTTGATTCCATCAACTGTTGATTCACAACGCCAAATTCTTCCGAATGAATGGTTTGGTTCTATTTCTTTGCTTACGGTATACGCCAAATAATAGCCATACCATTTGTTTGCTTTTTCATTAAAAACAGGCATATAAGACCAAATTGCTGCACGACGATCATTCATCGGGTTATCATCTTCGGTAACTGCATAAGTTCCGCTTGCTTGGTAGATTGTAGATTCTCTTTTCCAATGGATTGCATCTTTACTCGTCCAATGTCCAATTTTGGTTTTTACACGATCGTAATAATAATCTACACCTTTTTCTCCTGCTCTTTCGGTTGGAAACATATGATACGTATCATCGACTTTTACCACACGTCCACCTTCAAAACCTCCCTGAATTCCTTCTGTTCCAGACATTCCTTCATCGATAACTGGTTTATTTTCTCCACCGATAATTTCGAAAAGCGGTTTTTCATCTGAAAATCCTTCAACAATAAAAGTTGGATTCCAAAGTTTTCCGTCTGGAAAATTGGCGTTTCTTGGTTCTAGTTTTTCAGAAGCTTTTACAATTCCTAAAACTGCAAATAATCCTTTTCCAAGATTTAAAGTTTGTGTTCCTTTTGAGAAAGAAATCGCATATACATTTACTGGAGGTAAACCTGTAATCGTCAATCCGTTTTCTAAAATTAATTTAGCATTTTGAAGCTTATCAGCTTGAAGATAATCTGAATTATTTTCTTGAAAAATACCAATCAAAACCGTAACAGGTTCTTTAAACTTTAATTGCAACGGAGAATTGGTTCCATTTTTATAGGATTCTAAAGGAAGTTCAATTCCTGTTAAACCTTGCAATTCTGGAGCTAACCGAAAAATATTGTGTTTACTTCCTGAAAATACATGAGCATATTGTGTGGTTTTGAATGTTTTGTAATTGGATTTTACAATTTCAAATGATGCTGGTTTCCATGCGGTGTTTTGTGCTGTGGCTTGGATGCAGACGGTTAATAGCATTAAGAATGCTGTTTTTAATTTGAAGTTGTATTTTGTGTTTTTTGAAAACATTGGTTTTTTATTTTTTTATTGGCTTTTATTCTTTCTTATGCATTTCCCAAATCTTTGTAGAGTTTCTTGCGAAGATTTCTCCTTCGTCGAAATGACAAACTAAACGTGACAATCTTTATGGTTACGAGTGTGATTCCTCCTTTCAGTCGGAATGAAAAAATGGGCGTTATAAACTATCGGTTAATCACTAATTACTAATCACTAATTACTCATAACTCATAACTCACAAAGCCTTATAACTCACTTTATATTCCACATTCGGTTTTACAATCAATTGATATTTATTTTTTGCTAATTCTGTAATTGTTCCTGAGTTTGTTTTGGGTTTGCTAGCACTTTCAAAAATCAATTTTCCTTCTCCTTCTCCAGCTTTTACTTTGATTTCTTTGGTACTGCAATACACGGCAACTTCTCCGTTTGGTGTTGGCACTTTTCCTTCCATCCATTTTAAACCGCCAAGATTTGGTTTGATTTCATATTCTGAATAACCCGGCGCAGTTGGTTTTACACCTAAATAATATTTTCCTAATAAATAAATCGGACTTGCACCCCAAGCGTGGCAAAGGCTTTTTCCGTAAGGGCGACCATACATCGTTAAATGTTCCGTTCCTTTTTTGTTCGGATTGTACTCTTCCCAGAAAGAGGTTGCGCCTTCATTCAGCATTCCGCCCCAATAATCTTTCATTTCTTTTAAAACGTAGTTTTGTTCGCCCATTGCGCATAATGCTTCCAATTCGTAGAAACGCATGTATGGCGTTGTAATTTGAAGAACATCTTTATTCAACAACACTTTATTTTTTACGCTTTGTTTTTGTTCTTCATTAAAATAATTGAAGAAAATACCGAACATATTCGCGTATCTCGTTACGATGTTTTGTATTTTTCCATCGATACGCTGGTGTTTCATGACGTTTTCCTTTTTATCCCAAAAAACATCAAATAATTTGGTTTTTAAATCAGTTCCTAATTTTTGATATTGCTTTTGGTCTTCGGTTTTCCCAGCAATTTCAGCACTCACAGCCATAGCTTCTAAACTTCTTGCTAAAAGCATTTGCTCAAAACTCACTTCGCCTGTTTTTGGCAATCCGTCAGCCCAGTCGATGAAAACCCAATCTCCTTCTAGTGGTTCAAGAAATCCGTTTTTGTTTCTTCTTTCTAAACAGAAATCCATAAGCGATTTCATTCTCGGATAAAAAGTTTTGATAAATTTTGTATCGCCTGTGTGTAAGTAGTAATCGTAAACACCTACAAACCAATACAGCGAATAATCCATAATGATATTTACGTGAGCGGTTACAGGATCTTTTCCGCGAAGTGCTAACAACGTTCTTTCTACCGAAGCCGAATCAAAGAATAAATAATAATTCATTAAATAACTTTGATAAGCATCTCCAGACCAAACCCAACGGTCGCGTTTGATTCCGTCTATAAAAAATTCACGGGAAGTTAAATGCATCGTATAAGCCGACACATCCCAAATTTTATTCAATTGTTCATCTGATGATTTGAATGCGCCACGATAGTCTAATGGCAGATATTCATAAAGCATCGAAATTGAGTCATATTTTATTCCTGCATCTGCTTGCACCTGAACATAACGGAATGCTTTTGATCCGTCGTGTGTATAGGTTTCAGATTGTTTTCCATCGAAAGATAAATGATCTAAAGTTTCACATTTAGCAGAATCTAGAGCTTCTTCACGAGATTCTCCATAATACAATGCTAGTTTGCCTTTTCCTTTTAAACCGTGAATTTTAATATAACCGAAAGTTTCTTTTCCAAAATCCACTAATTGGCCAGTTCCTATTTTTTCTGTTTTCTTTGCGCTTAAAGGTTTTGTTGTTAGTTTAAATTCGGAAGGTTTATTTTCTGGCGAATTAAAATTCCAAGAACCAACAGGAACCCAAGGCGTACCGGATTGTTGTGCTTTTCCAGTTTCATCAATCCAAAGTTTATCTTCGTTGGTTACTTTCCACGAAGCATCAGATTTAACGTATTTTCCATTAATATAAATAGCCGGCAATACTTCCTGATTGTAAACTTTAAAGGAAATTTTGTGTTTTCCAGCAGGAACTGATATTGATTTTGGCTGTCCGTAAATTTGAACGCCATCTAAAAGTAATTGAAAAGGGCCTTCTGAGTAAATTTTCACTTCGTCTGGTTGTGGAATATCTACTTCTGTTTGAAAAGTAACCAAAGCATACGGACTGTAATATTGCCAAAGCGGAGGAAATACGGCTTCGCGTTCTGTACGTCTTACCTGCATTTTATTGCTTAACCAAACTTCAAAATCTCCTGGATACCAGATCCATGTCGCCTCTTGTGTTTTTTCTTGTGCTGAGGACAGCGAACACGAAAAAAGGGCAACAAAAAGAAGTAAAGTCTTAAAAATGGAAAAGCGGTTTAGCATAGTTAGTTTATTTTGGGACTAAAGATAAGTGTTATTTTTACATTTCACAACCTGTAGTATCCTGTTATTTCATAAAAAACTATGATTCTTGATAAATTTTTAAGGGAAAAATTATGGCTTATCACTTTTTTAGTACTAAAAAAAATGATGTTACAATTTTTATGGGACGCTGATGGGACGGATTCGCTATTGCGAAGACGCTGATGAAAAACGGATTTTTTCTTTTTATACTATTAATAGCTTTGTCAAAGTTTTGAAATTAAGAATTTAAGAAACTTTTATAAAGGCTTAAATTTAAAGCCAGCTTACGCATTTTTGTCATTTCGACGAAGGAGACCCGAGCGATAGCGAACAGGCGAAGCAAATCTTCGCAAGTAACTCCGCAACGAAAGCCCAATCTTTGTCGAGCTTCTCGTGGAGATTTCTCCTTACGTCGAAATGACAATGATTGCGGTTATTTTCAATATAATTAAAAGAAAAAATCCGCATTAATCCGCGTCTTTACGAAGTAAATCCGTTTTATCCGCGTTCTAATTTAGGCTAACAATCTAAGCAATCATCTTTTCAGATTCGTTTTCATCTTCTAAAATATAGTTAGAAGGCGTTTTGCCCAAATGCTTTTTGAACATATAAATAAAAGCGCTCGCTGTTTCGTAACCTAAATCTAAAGCGATTTCTTTTATGGATTGTTTTTCGCCCAATCTTTTAATGGCTTCCAGTAATTTCATTCGGGTGCGCCAATCGCTGAAATTCATTCCCAATTCTTTTATGAATAATCGTGATAAAGTTCGGCTGCTCATAAAAGAAAGTTCGGCATAATAATCAATTGTTTGTTTACTCGAAACATCACTCATTAAAAGTTCTACCACTTTCTGTAGCCTTTCATCATTTGTAGTGGGCAAAAAAGTGGCGCTTGGCACTATTAAAGCCAATTCATCTAAAAAGACATAAATGATTCTTAATTGTGATTCTGTTAAGTTACCACTTGTTCCAAAAGAAATAATTTTGAAAACCAACTGCTTTAAAAACATCGGAATATCAAACGAAAAACTCTTTTCTGGCAATCCTCTAATTGCAGAAGGATCAATAAAAACACTGTAATAATTAACGTCTTTCTGAAAAGTAACCTGATGCTCTACCCCGCTTGGAATCCAAAGGCCTTGCAACGGATTTACAACCCAAATGTTATTGCCCACCACAACATTCATTACGCCACGAGTCGCGTAGATCAATTGAGCTCTTGGATGCGAGTGCGAGATACACATTTCGTTGTTAACTGTTTCAGTATAACCTATAACTGGGATCGAGGAATCGACTTGATATCCAAAATCCGTTGCCACTCTATATGTCCGATACTGACTATTCATTGTCCAAATATAGCAATTCTGACATTAGTATTCTTTTAATCTTTGCAAAAAATAATACAGCTGTTGTTTTTTAACCTAATTTAAAAATCAAAAAATATCTCATGGACACTATTAAAGCAAATCCTGACATAGTTAAAAAAACCACTTATTCGATCTTATTTATCATTAGTTTTTCTCATTTAATTAATGATCTTTTACAAGCTGTTGTTCCTTCAATTTATCCGCTTTTAAAAGATAATTTTAGTTTAAGTTTTACTCAAATTGGTATTATTACTTTGACTTACCAAATGGTTGCGTCTATTTTACAGCCATTTGTGGGAATGTATACCGATAAAAACTCAAAACCATACTCGCTGATTGTTGGAATGTGTTTTACAATGGTTGGACTTTTCTTTGTTTCGATCGCTTCAAGTTTTATCAACTTATTATTATCGGTAAGTTTAATCGGAATTGGATCTTCAATTTTTCATCCTGAATCTTCACGTGTGGCGCATTTGGCTTCGGGCGGAAAAAGAGGTTTGGCTCAGTCTATTTTTCAATTGGGAGGAAATGCAGGAAGTGCTATTGGGCCTTTATTAGCAGCTTTTATTGTAATTCCGCACGGACAATCTTATATCGCTTGGTTTTGTATTATTGCGTTAGTTGGTGTTTTTGCTTTGTATAAAATCGCGATTTGGTATACAGCACATTTATCTGAAAGAAATGCGAATAAAGCTTCTCACCAAATCGAAACGCATCATTTGTCTAAAAACCGAGTAATTGCTTCGTTGATTATCTTATTGGTTTTGATTTTCTCTAAGTATTTCTACATGAGCAGTATTACGAGTTATTATACTTTCTTCCTGATAGATAAATTCCACATTACGATTCAGCAATCGCAAGTATATTTATTCTTGTTTTCGGGAGCAGTTGCTGCTGGAACTTTAATTGGAGGACCAATTGGTGATAGATACGGCAGAAAATATGTAATCTGGGTTTCTATTTTGGGTGTTGCTCCGTTTACTTTAATGTTGCCTTACGTTTCTTTATTCTGGGTTGGAACTTTATCTGTAATTATTGGATTGATTCTTTCTTCGGCATTCTCTGCAATCTTAGTTTATGCCACTGAATTAATGCCTGGAAAGGTCGGACTTGTAGCAGGTCTTTTCTTTGGATTTGCTTTCGGAATGGGCGGTTTAGGTTCTGCTATTTTAGGAAAAATTGCCGATGCTACTAGTATTGAATATGTATTTAAGATTTGTGCATTTCTGCCTTTGATTGGGGTTATTACTGGATTCTTGCCTAATTTGGAGAAGAAAAAGAAAGCTCAGGAATAATTTAATCTCGCAAAGTCGCTAAGACGCAAAGTTTTATTTTTAAATTAAAATTTTAATTGCGCCCAGCTTTAGCTGGATGACAGATAATACAAAGCTCAAAAGGCTTTAGCCAAACTGTAGATATTTTGGCTAAAGCCTTTTCTATTCTTGCTATATATACCTCCAGTTAAAACTGGAGGCAATTCATAAAAGACTTTGCGCTAGGTTTACTTCATTAATTCAAGTCTAGTTCTCGCATGCTCAAGAAGTTCTGAATAATTTAATAACTTAATGTTTCTAAAAGAACTTTTCAATTCTCTATATGCACGTAAACCATTACTATCAAATTCCTGCTTAGTAACTTTTGCTCTAGTTTCTGCACTTAATTTTGAATAATCTTTCGAAATCGTTGCCCACGATCCGATAATTATTATTGCACTAGGTCTTACCGTCTCAACATAAAGTGTCCCTCCAATTTCATCATTAATAAATTCTCTAATTTTCTTACCTTCAATCAAGTAATCATTATCATTATCTTTATTTACAGTTGAAATGTATCTCTCTGCTTGCGAGATGGCAATTGATAAATCCTTTGAAGGATAAAATTTACCTCTTTGAGAATCATAATCGAGAATTTTTTGATCTGGTCTTTTTAATTCAACGACTTCAATATCTCCAAGATGAGTTATAAGAATAAGGTCAAATTGTGAACGAGAAAGTGTCCCATGAGTTACATATTTATTTGTATTTAGCAGAGCAGGTACTCCAAATAAAGTATATTGCCCATATTTAGTTAATATAATTTCCATTAAATGTTCTGGACCAGTTATGTCAATTTTATTAAAACCGAACAAATTATATCCTAACTCTTTTGATTTGGGAACAGTTATTTCTTTTTCTGAAATAATGTTTTCAATTGTTTCAATTAGCCATTTAACTTGTTTGTTTACTTGCTTTTCTATGACAATTTGATTTGTTTCACCACTTTCTAAATTGCTTGTAAGAGCAATAACATCTGCCTTTGAAATTTGGCCACTTTCAATTATTTCTTTAAGGAGAAGCGAATAATCTTTGTTTAAGTTTATATTCTTTAGGCTTATCTTAAATTTTGATAACATAAAAGGCGCAATCCTATTATTAACTCGAAAGTTTTTTTCACGACCTTCTTCTTTATCAATTTTTACAATTATATCATAAATATCCTTAGTAATAAAAATTTTTCCTAAATCGATTTTATTCTCTTTCGCGCCTAAAATAATTAAATGAAAATCATCTCCTGTAGCATTTCTAAATAAATCGATGATACGTTTTGCTCCGATTGGAGGATTTATTGCGTTAGCACTAAATAAACTTAGATTTTCATGATTTAAAGGAATTATGACTTCAAAGTTTTCCTCTATAATATCAACCTTTCTATAAGGATAATATCGTTTTTTAAAATATTTAATTTGAAGTCTGGAATATTGAAAAAATATAGTTTTACCAATTTTTACTTTTTTTTTCGTATCAACGGCACTATTTTCAATTAAGATATGTTTTAACTTAGTTTGAAATTTCTCTAATACTGTTTTTTTATATCCCATAGAAGAATAATTTAAATTTCACAACTCACTATAATTAAACACCTTATAAAAACCAAAAAAATATTAATTAAATAATACCAACACTAAACAAAAATATTACAAAAAAATATTTACTGAATAAATGCTCTACCATTTGGAGTAATATTAAGCCTAAATTGACCATTTTGTAAATCTGTTACAGTAACAAGTCCATTCCTTTCAAGCCTTCCTCCCAAATTTAAAGTAGCATTATCAAGTTCTACACTCTGTCCTCGAAACAAAGCTTCTAAAAATCCATATTCATGAACAGCCAATATTAAAGAAATTCGTCTTAATCGTTGTTTATATTCTGTTATAGCTTGCGCCGTAATCTCGTTAAGATGATAACGTCCATGACAGCCTGCACATAAACAAATTAAATTCTCATCTTCATCGGTTCCTCCATTATGCCTATGTACTATGTGATGAATTTCCAATGGTGAAGTTTGTGTACAGGTTGGAACAGCACATTTAAATCCAGCTTCCTGTTTAATTCTCCTTTTTTGAGCTTGAGTGACTGCCATAACTATTTAATTTTATTTATAGTTACCCACTCATTTTCTAGCTCCGGTAAAAATTTCAAAAAATTTCCATCAATATATTTTGCATCTTTCCAAATCTTAAAATTTCCGCCATTCTCGTCAAAAGTTATAATACCCAAACCCAACTTGTGAATCTGCTCAAGTAAAGAATTATTGAAAAGATTTACCTTTTGAAATGGAATTACTAGCCATTTATAATTTGTATAATAGCTGTATGTCTGCCAAATTGACGATTGCAAATTTCGACTATTTAGAACTGATTTTATTTCGAAACCATGTATAACATTGCTTTTTGACTGTATTACAATCAAATCAGCACTCATTCTAAATTCATCTACTTTAAATGAAACTTCTTCTTTTACTAATAAAGTTGTCTTTTTAAAAAAATATTCAGAGAGCCAATTTTTTAATGACAACTGTATTTTTGTCTCGTTTATCATAATGTTAATTTTATTTGATAATACCTCGTCAATAAATCTAATTACTATAGACTTATGAATCCTAATTTTTGTAAAAGCTAAATATAACAAACCTACTATTTATTATCTGTAAATTGACAGGTATTTACACTCGTTTTCATCTTCTTTTCTTTAATATAAAAAAACGCTTTCTTAAAAAAGAAAGCGTTTTTTTATCTGAATGGCTTATAATTATATTATCTAGTTTCCATTAAAAACCAAATACAAAACCAAAATCACCAATCCTAACAAACCAAACAAAAGCTTCACCTTTTTACTAGTTTTAGGAATATCCGTTTCATCTGAAACATTAACTTCAGGATTTTTATCCGTCAACGAAATAATAACGGCTGTAATTAAAAGCACAGCAAAAATGTAAAACGAAATCAACAAAAAGTGAGGCCAAACTGGGTATTTGTCAGCAGGGAAAATCCATAGATATAAAACTCCGACAAACAAACTAAAAGCAGAACCCCAAGAAAGTGTTGCATTTACAGCTTTTTTGGTTGTGCGTTTCCAGAAAACACTCAAAAGGAAAACAACAGATAACGAAGGTGCCAAGAAACCTAAAACGGCCTGAAAAATGTTGAATAAATTCTGTCCTTTGATATTGTCAATCGCAACCGCAATCAGAATCGCAAATACACATCCAGCAGCAATTGTTAAACGGCCAATTTTAATTTGATCCTGAATCGTCGCCGTCGGGTTTATTTTCTTTACATAAATATCATTCGTAAAAACGGTGCTCAAAGCATTTAACGAAGAACCAATTGTTCCCACCAAAACCGCAATCATCACGCAGATTACCAAACCGTTCATTCCGCTTGGAAAAAGATTCGTAACCATTGTCATATAAGCTAAATCGGAGTTGCTTCCTAATTCTGGATACAATGCATAACACAAAATTCCAGGTAAAATAAATAACGGCAAAGCCATGACTTTTAGCCATCCAATAAAGTTTACACCCAATTGTCCCTGCTCTAAGTTTTTAGCTCCCAAAACACTCTGCACCATCGATTGATCGGTACAGAAAAAAGCAACTGCTGCTACCGGATATCCTAACAAAATAGCGGGCCATGGATAATGCGCATCATCAGAAGGACGAACTAAATTCCAAAAGTTAGAAGGTGTTTTAGCAATTAAAACATCTATTCCGCCTAATTTTTGCAAACCTAAAAAGGAAAGCGTCAACGAAACCACAATTAGCAGAATCATCTGAAAAACATTCACTTTTGCAATCGCTTTTAATCCTCCAGCAAACGTAAATATTCCAGAGAAAATCACTAAAACGGTAACGCTCTGCCACATCGGAATTCCCAGAATCTGACGTACTAAAACGCCTCCGCTGAATAATCCCAAAGACAGCCAGCTTACTAATATTTTTACCAAAGCGTACCAAGCCAAAATATTCTGCGTGCTGTCGCCGTAACGTTTTCCCATATATTCTGGCATTGTGCTTACTTTACTCGCAATATATCTTGGCGCAAAAACCATTGCCAAAAGCAGTAAAAAAACAAAAGCGTACCATTCGAAATTTCCCGCTACAATTCCCGTAGCGTAACCAATACTCGCAAAAGCCAATAATGACGAAGGCCCAACATTGGTTCCCCACATATTAAACCCGATGCTGTACCAATTTAAAGAGTTTCCGGCCAGAAAAAGCGTTTCGTTTTTCTTTCTCTGTTTCATACTTACCACATATCCAATGACTAATAAAGCCACTAAATAACCCGCAACAATTACAAAATCGAGCGTGGTTAATTTATCGTAGATACTGTTCATAGTCCATATTCGTTAAGAATATCGGCAATTTTAACCGGCATTCCTGTTTGCAGAGATTTATCCATTGCTTGTAACAAAGCCACGGTTCCAATTCCTTCTTCCATGTTTGGATATGCCTCAAAACCTTGCTCGATGCTGTCTGTAAAATATTCTAAATAATTCTGATATTCTCCGCCATGATGACTTTGTCCTTCAAAACGGAAATAGTATTTTATCGTACTGTCGCCCCAAGTAATTACTTTTTCTTCGCCCATTTTGTCTGTAATCGCATAGCGTAATTCGTGATAATCAGCCTGACTTGCTCCTTCTGTTGCTCTTAAAATAGTGCTCATTCCGCTGTCACGCTGTGCTGGCTGAGTTGGCGAAGTATACATACCGCTTACACGGGCAATTCTGCCGTCGGTTGCTTTGAAGATAAAATGCATCGTATCTTCATTCTTCAATCCTGCATTTTGTCCGTTACTGCTGATCATTCCATAACCCATTACTTCCTGAATATTTGGCAAATACCATCTGATAAAATCTACAGGATGACTCAAACCTCCGTACAGCCATTTAAACGATTGCAAAAGCGACCATTCTTTCTTTAAAAACCATCTGTGATCGGCATGATATTGCGCTTCAATTGTAATTAAATCTCCAATTAAACCTGCTTCGTAATCAGCTCTTTGTCTTTTGGCTGGTTCAAAGAAACGTGAACTTTGACCTATGAAAACTTTCTTTCCTGTCGATTTGCTTAATTCTAACAATTCTTTGGCATCCGAAAGATCATCGATAAACGGTTTGGTACAAACAACATGTTTTCCATGCAATAAAGCTTGTTTTACATGTTGTGCGTGAAGATGATCTGGCGTATAAATCGCGATAATATCAATTGACGAATCATTCAATAAATCGTCATAATTAGTTGTGTACGAATGAAAATCGAATTCTTTTGCTCGCTGTTTACACAATTCTTCGTTTCGGTCGCATATTTTAACGAGTTCTAGTTTTGAACTTTCTATAGCAGCCGACATTGTGCTTCGTCCTTCTCCAAGTCCCAGAATGGCTATTTTTAACATGAGGTGTGGTTATTTTAGATTGTTGATTTTGTTTTTTTTTGCCACAGATTAAAAGGATTAAATGGATTTTTTAATCTGTGGAAATCCCTTAATCTGTGGCTAAATATTTTTTCCGCGTTTAAACCCGACAGGTTTTAAAAACCTGTCGGGTTTATTATGCGTATTATTTTTTTGCTTCTACTTCTACTTTGTTTAAGAAAATCCAAATTTCGTCTGGTTTTGCGCCTTCGATTCCGCTTTGGTATTTTTTCATTAAGGCGTTCCAATCGTCAACTCTTGGATTATTTAGGGTGGTTTTTGGATTTAATTTATCCAGATTTTCCCCTTTCGGAATACTGATTACCAAGATTAATTGTCTGTCTTTTTTGAAGACTTGTAATTGCTGAAAATCAGCGTTACAAAAACCTTTGGCAACTTCCGGCCATTTTTCGAATTGTGTTTTGTGATACTCTACATATTCTTTTTGCAATTTTTCATCAGCAGGAAGATTTGCTGTTAAAACAATATTTTCCCAATCTGATGCTGGTTTTGAATCTTTACATCTTTCGAAATTTTGGAAATCATAAACTAAATCTTCATAGATTTTAATTTCTAAAGAAGGGAAAGCGCCCGCCAATTTTCGTTTCGTTCTTTCCGGCTGATTCATTTTTCCGTAAATCACCAAATGATTTTTCCTTTGGTACAATTCCTGACCTACGATTCTAAAACCAACCAGAGTCGATTTGATTTTTTCGATATCAAAATCAGAACCTATCAATTCGATCGCATACGGTTTTGGCATTTCCTGTAATCCCCAATTTTCATCGATTACGACTTCTTTTTCTAAATCTTTATAAGGCGCTCTAATTCCTGCTGCATCTTTTATTTTAGTGCTCACATACGGATCATTGTGTTCCCAAATATTTCCTTTTGGACCGTTATGGTTTTTAAGGATTTTCTTTTCGGCAATCCAATTGTTTTTAATCGTAAAACCTTCACTTCCTTCATCGGTATATAAATACAGCCATAAAAACGGATCGTGTGCATACGGACTGTTGTAAACTTTGTCGATATAATTTTCTTCAATTCGACTGCCAGGTTGAGCTGAAAGCGTATAAATTCCTGCAACATCATGTAAATGTTTGGCATAATGATGAATTTTATTCGCCAGAATTTTATTGTTCTGCATTACGTTTGGCGTGTGCGTCCAACCCCAGCCCATTGCCATTCCGGAATATGAAACATCTGAAATTTCGTTGTGTTCAATTGTGATGTTTCTAACAAAACCAGCGCTGATTCCCAAAGTTCCCCAATCTTCATTGGTTACGTTGGTGATTAAATTATCCGAAATCACTTCATCTGAACACATTTCTCTTTCATCTTTTATAATCAAAGGCAAATGTGCTTCAAAAGCTTCTTCAGAGAAAATTCCAACGCTGATAGCACTTCCGCCAATATCTTTAAATAAATTTCCTTTTACAGTATTATGATTCGTTCCTTTATTTAAATCTAAACCAGTCGAAGCTAAATGTTCAAAACGACAAGATTCAAATTGAATATTATTAGCATAATTTACTTCAACCGCTGCACGTGGTCTTCCCACCCAAGCCTGATTTTCTAAACTCGCCTGATTTGGCGTTCCTGGAACTTTAAGTTTATAAGCATCCAACAAATACAAACCTGACTGCAACGGCACATGACCTTGCTGTGAAGGACGAAGCCAGTTGCTGTACTGAAACGAAATTCCTTTAAATTGAAAATGATGAACAGGAGAATCGATTGTTCCTTTAACTTCTACCAGATTTTCTAAAACTGGAGCTGTAACGGTAACCGAATTAATTTCTTCTCCAACTCTTGGAATATAATAGATTTTAGCATTTTTTTTGTCCAAATACCATTCTTCAGGCTCGTTTAAAAGTGAAAAAGCATTGTTTAAGAAATAAGCTGAATTTCCATTATTTTTAGAAATCCACGGAGCAGGCCACGGATGTTCGCTTTGAATACGGCTTTCTGGTTCTTCAAACGAAAGTTTAGCGCTGTCTTTTTGTACTTCGATATTTTTGATTCGAAGATTAGCGTTCGACCACCATTGTACGATAAACATTTCCATTCCCGGTTCGAACTTAACCGATTTATCTTTAAACGGAATCCAACAGGTTTGTGATTGATGATCCCAAGACAAAATCCTCTCCATTGTATTTCCTGCGGTATTTTTGGCTCTAACGGCTTTTTTACCATTTACCCACAATTGTCTGTAATCAATCAAACTTCCAGCTTTTTTAGGAGCATCGGCTACCCAAACAGCACCTTTTTTTAGTCCGTTAATAACGGTTGTCGATTTTGTCCAATTTTTAATTTCGATTCCACCGCTTATAATGGGTCTTGCATTTATATCGGCTTCAATTGTTGTCGGACTTTCTGCTGTTCCCGAATCTTCAGGTCTTACAAACAAAGGTTCGTTTAAATAATACGTTCCGTTCATTACTATGATTCGAATTCCGTCTTTTATCGATGGATCTTTTAAACGACGAAGTTCTCTGGCTTTTCGCATTGCCATGTGAACGGTTGCCAACGGGCTCTCTTTGGTTCCAGAATTTATATCTTTTCCAGTTGGAGAAACCCAGATTTCAGCAGCATTTGCCGAAACTGTAAATACCATTAAAAAAATGATCAGTAATTTGTTGAAAGGAATTGAACGCATTATTTTCTTTTTTTTCTTCTGAAAAATTATCAGGATATAAATTTTAAGTACTAAAAATTTTACATCATGATTAATTTTAACAGATAAATTAAATATTCGGCACAATTTAATCGAACATAAAAAACTATGCATCCTGTACCCTCCTGTAACTTTGATAAACATTATGTTTTATACACTTTTATATAAAAACAGTCATTTCATTTTCTATTGATTTCACATTCAAAAAAAATTAAATTCACAAAAAAGATGTGATAAATAGGCTAGAATTTCTATTTCATAATATTTTTTTAATAGATTTGTGTAATCGATTACATTGAGTATTTCAAATTAAAAAAGTATAATTTTATTTATTGAATAAAAATTTCAGTAATTAAAAATTGAATTATCAGCGAATCGATTTCCCTAAAAAGACTTTTAACTATAATAGAATAAGAATGAAAACTAACCGAATTAACCTTTTATGTGTCGCTCTAGCCTCTTTTGCTTTGAGTTTCAATACAGCTTCGGCACAGAAATCTGCTGACACGTATAAAAATATTGAATTTAAAATGGCTGAAGTACAGGAACCTGTAATTCCGCAGTACAGTGTGAATCTAAAAGACTTTGGTGCAGTAAATGGCGGTTATGTTTTAAATACAAAAGCTTTTGCAGATGCTATTGATGCATTGTCTAAAAAAGGCGGTGGAAAACTGATTATTCCACCTGGAATTTGGCTAACGGGTCCAATCATTCTAAAAAGTAACATTGAACTTCATGCAGAAAGAGGTGCATTAATCAAATTCAGTACCGATAAATCTTTATATCCAATAATCGAAACCAGCTTTGAAGGTTTAAATACATGGCGATGCATCTCTCCTATTTATGGCAAAAATTTAGAAAATATAGCATTTACAGGAAATGGTGTTTGGGATGGTTCTGGCGAAGCTTGGCGACAAGTTAAAAAGAGCAAACTAACAGATGAACAATGGAAGAAATTTGTAGTTTCTGGCGGGGTTTTAAATGAAAAGAAAGACAGCTGGTATCCTTCTGAACAATATTTAAAAGGTGCTAAAGGTGCCGATCAGAACATTCGTCTTGACTTGAAAACAAAAGAAGATTTTGAGGCGATTCATGATTTCCTGCGTCCAGTTTTGGTAAGCATTCAAAATAGCAAAAGAGTCATGTTTGACGGACCTGTTTTTCAAAATTCTCCTGCGTGGAATATTCACCCGTTATTAATTGAAGATTTAATTGTTCGAAATATAACCGTTCGCAACCCGTGGTTTTCTCAAAACGGTGACGGACTTGATGTAGAATCTTGTAAAAATGTAGTAATCGAAAACTCAAGTTTTGATGTAGGTGACGATGCAATCTGCATTAAATCGGGTAAAGATAAAGACGGACGTGATAGAGGTGTTCCTTGTGAAAATATCATTGTAAAAAACAATATCGTTTATCACGGTCATGGTGGAGTTACGGTTGGAAGTGAAATGTCTGGCGGTGTAAAAAACCTACATGTTTCCAACTGTACTTTTATGGGAACTGATGTTGGTCTTCGTTTTAAAAGTACTCGCGGACGTGGCGGTGTTGTAGAAAACATTTATATCTCTGATGTTTTTATGACTGATATTCCATCTCAGGCAATTTCTTTTGATTTGTATTATGGCGGAAAATCTATTGCTGAAACTTTAGCAGAAGGTGGAAATACTGTTAGCACAAAAGCAATTCCGGTAAACGAAGAAACGCCTCAGTTTAAAAATATCGTGATCAAAAACATTACAATCAAAGGCGCTCAGCAAGCAGTATTTTTACAAGGTCTTCCTGAAATGAATTTAGAAAATATTGAAATCACAAACCTAATTGCTAAAGCACAAAAAGGTTTTTCTATAATTGATGCTAACGGAATTAAAATCAGCAACGCACAATTGGATATTGAAGCCAAGAATGCTTTCGAAATATACAACACTAAAAACCTTTCGCTGAAAAATATCGAATTTAATCCTTCTTCATCAAATGCAATTACGATTAATGGTGAAGCGAGCAAGAATATTGATTTAAGTGGTTCTTCTGCTAATTTTTCTAAGACGACTACTATCGATAAAAACGTGCCTAAGAAAGCTGTTAAATTCTAAAAAAGAGATTCTATGTTCAATTCCGTAAACAGCTCGAAATTATTGGCATCTGCTTTTTGTGTTTTTTCATTTTTATGCTCTAATGCACAGTCAAATAGTGAAATAAGTACAAAACCTTTTACAGATGGCACGAATCATTGGTATTTTATTAAAGACAAAACCAATATCATAAATCCAGTGCCGAATCAGCCAAAATATGCTGAAACAGATTATACCAAAATCGCCGATAACATTCTGTATTTCCAGCGTGATAATGGTGGATGGCCAAAGAATTATGACATGAAAGCTATTTTAACGCCACAACAAATTGATAGTTTGGTTAGAACAAAATATATTGAACATACTACTTTTGATAATGAAACGACTTACACACACATTCATTATCTGGCACAGGTTTACACTCTTACGAAAGATGAAAGGTATAAAGATGGATGCCTACGCGGTATTAATTTTGTCATAAAAGCACAATATTCAAATGGAGGCTGGCCACAATATTTTCCTTTAGAAAAAGGTTATAGTCGACACATTACTTTTAATGATGGAGCGTATATGGGAATCATGAATCTTTTAAAAAAGATTGTAAATAATGATCCTGATTATGCTTTTATTGATGCTAAAACCCGAAAAAAAGTATCTACAGCCTACCAAAAAGGACTGGACTGTATTTTGAAAATGCAGATAAAAGACAATGGAAAATTGACTGCTTGGTGTCAGCAGCACGACGAAATAACGCTTCAACCTGCATGGGCTCGTAAATTTGAACCGCCAAGCATCTGTAATGCCGAAAGTGTTGATGTAGTTTTGTTTTTAATGGATATTGATAATCCAAATGAAAAAATTATTAATGCTATACAAGGCGCAATAAAATGGTTTCAGGATTCTAAAATCTATAATACCAGAGTTGAAAGTTTTGCTGCTGAAGAAATGGAATCTAAATATAAGAAAATCAAAAATGACGTAAGAGTCGTGCACGATACTACTGCTCCGCCTATTTGGACTCGTTATTACGAACTTAAAACACATCGTCCTTTATTCTCCGATCGTGACAGTGAGTTTTTATATTCTTTAGCCGAAGTAAGCCGTGAAAGAAGAACGGGTTATGCTTGGTATACGGATAAACCTGAAAAGGCTTTGAAGAAATATCCTGAATGGCAGAAGAAATGGGCTCCGGAAAATGATGTTTTGAAGAATTAGAAATAATTTTTGCCATTTCGACTGAAGTCCAATTTTCAAATATAGCCCGTGGTTTCAACCACGGGAACGCAAGATTGTCACATAATGCATTTCTCACATTGTGTCCACGTGGTTTAAACCACGGGCTATGTTTTTGTCATTTCGACCGAAGGGAGAAATCACACACGAGAATCGACAAAGAGTTAGTGATTATTATTGCGGAATTTCTAGTGTGATTTCTCCCTTCGGTCGAAATGACAAACTGGAGTCTAAAAACAAAAAAGCGTGAATTAACCAATTCACGCTTTTTTATTATAGATCTAAAATTAAATATTTAGTCATTCAAGCTATAAAACGCATTCGCATTTTCAAACCAAATCTTATTCTGGTCTTCAATTGAAAACTTCGAAATATAATCTTCCAATGTTTTTACCACTTTACTATAATCTGAAGCAACATTGAGAACTGGCCAGTCTGAGCCGTACATTAATTTATCAATTGAAAAGTTTTCAAAAATTACATCTAAATACGGTTTTAAATCTTCTGGTTTCCAGTTTTTCCAATCGGCTTCTGTGACCATTCCTGAGATTTTACACCAAACATTATCGTATTTTGCAATTTCTTCAATTCCTTTTTTCCAAGAATCAATACTTCCTGATTTGATATCTGGTTTTGCAATATGATCGATTACAAACTTTTGATTTGGAAAATCTTTCACCAAACTTATTGCTGCTGGTAATTGACGTTCGAAAATCAATATATCGTAAGTATAATTAAATGCTTTTAAAGCTGCGATTCCTCTTCTAAATTCTGCTCCTAACATAAAATCATCAGCTTCGCCTTGAACGACGTGTCTAAAACCTTTCAGCTTTTTTTTATCTGAAAAGAATTGCAAACGGTCAGCAATATTCTCATTTCGTAAATCAATCCAGCCGACAACTCCTTTTATGAAATCATTTTTAGAAGCCAAATCCAATAAAAAATGAGTTTCTTCTTCCGACTGACTTGCCTGAACTGCAACACAACCTTCAAACTGATTTGCATTTAACAATGGTTGCAAATCCTCAGGAAGAAAATCTCTTTGGATATTCTGCATCGTTTCATCAATCCAGCTGTCTCGAACGGGATCAAACTTCCAAAAATGCTGATGGGAATCCATTCTTTTACTCATAATTTATTAATTAACATCGCTGATTAAAGCACGGTCTAAATGTACGTAACCTCCATCCACAAAAACAAATTGTCCCGTTGTATGCGACGATTTTTCTGAGATGATAAAAAGTGCTGTATCTGCAATTTCTTCTGTTTTGGTCATACGACTTTCTAACGGAATCGTTTTACTAATTTTTTTCAAAACTGCCTCTCCGTCTGGCAATGTTTTAATCCAATCTTCGTAAGCAGGCGTATAACTTTCAGCAATAATAATCGCATTCGAACGTATTCCAAACTGAATCAAATCTACTGCCCATTCTCTTGTTAAGCCTAAAACACCGCCTTTCGCAGCAGCGTAACCAGAAGTTCCTCCTTGACCTGTTAAAGCCACTTTTGAACCAATATTCAAAATATTTCCTTTTGATTCTTTTAAATATGGAAGCGAATATTTAGCTAAAAGAAAATAACTTACCACATTCAATTTCAAAGAATTCATAAAATCCTCGTAGCTTGAATCTAATCCTGCACCGTCATTAACGCCAACATTATTAATTATAGCATCAATTCTCCCATATTTAGCTCCAATTACTTTTACAGCATTTTCTATCGCAACAGGATCGGTTACGTCAGTTTGTACAAATAGTGAATTAACACCTCTTTTTTGAAGTCTTTCTACGTATTCGAAACCTCTAGCATTTCTGTCAACTAAGACTGGAATTGCCCCTTCATCTGCCAATCTGTTGACAATCGTTTCTCCAATACTGCCTTCTTTTCCAGCCGAACCAGAAACCACAACTATTTTATTTTTTAAGTTTAAATCCATTTTGTGGGTATTTAAAAGTTATCAAGCAAACCTAACAGGTTTTGAAAACCTGTTAGGTTTCTCTCTTAGTCTATTTCAATCAACGCCTTAATCACATTATTTTTAGGATCAATCAAATTCCCAAAATCAGTAATCATTCCATCAAAACTAGTTCTGTGCGTAATGTATTTTTTAGGATCAATTTTTCCTTCTTTCAGACATTTCATTACATATTCAAAATCTTCAATAGTCGCATTTCGGCTGCTCATTAAAGTCGATTCTCTTTTGTGGAAATCGGGATGACTAAAACTTAATTCGCCTTTTTGAAGTCCAACCAAAACAAATCTTCCGCCGTGTGAAATATAATTAAAAGCGCTGTTCATTACTTTCTGATTTCCTGTAGCATCGATAACCACGTTTGCCATATCGCCATTTGTCAATTCAGCTAACTTTTGCGCAACATCATCGTTTAACGGATTAATCGTTTCATCTGCATTTAATTCCGTTTTACAGAAGTTTAATCTGTAATCGTTAATATCCATTACAATTACTTTTGCTCCTGCAATTTTAGCAAACTGAATCAAACCAATTCCAATTGGTCCTGCTCCCATTACCAAAACGGTATCAGTTGGTTTTACAGCCGCTCTTCTCACGCCATGTGCTGCAATTGCCAACGGTTCAACCAAAGCCAATTCATCATAATCCAAACCTTGACCGTGCAGTAAATATTGTTCTGGAATCGATACATATTCGGCCATTCCGCCATCAATGTGAACTCCGAAAACTTTAATATTTACACAGCAATTTGTCAATCCGTTTCTGCAAGCCACACATTTTCCGCAGTTGAAATACGGAATAAAAGTTACTTTATCTCCCGGTTTAAAACCTTCAGCATTTCCCTTTACATATTCGGCAGCCAATTCGTGGCCTAAAATTCTTGGATATTCAAAATACGGCTGAGTTCCGCCAAAAGCGTGAATGTCAGTTCCGCAGATTCCGATTCTTTTAATTTTCAATAAAACTTCTCCCTCTTTTGGTTCTGGAATACTGGTTTCTTTTAATAGAAATTCCTGCGGTTTTTCGCAAACAATATATTTCATTTTATACTTTCTTAATTTTTATTTTTGATATGCTACAGCTTTCTGTTTGCTTGTTCCTAAACCTTCAATTCCCAATTCAACAACATCGCCTGCTTTAATATAAATCGGATCTGGTTTAATTCCTAAACCAACTCCCGGAGGCGTTCCTGTACTAATAATATCACCTGGAAGCAAAGTCATAAACTGACTTAAATAATGTACCAAATAAGGAATCTTGAAAACTAAATTTAAAGTATTGCTGTCTTGATATTTTTTACCATTTACAGTCAGCCACATTTTTAAATTATCCACATCAGCGATTTCATCTTTTGTAGCCAAAAATGGCCCAAGAGGCGCAAAAGTGTCGCTTCCTTTTCCTTTTGCCCATTGTCCGCCACGCTCTAGTTGAAAAGCTCTTTCACTATAATCGTTCAATAAAGCATAACCCGCAACGTAATCTAAAGCTTCCGCTTCTTCAACATAACTTGCTTTTTTGCCCACGATAAAAGCCAATTCAACTTCCCAGTCGGTTTTTTCGCTATTTTTTGGAATAATCAAATCATCGTCTGGACCGCACAAAGAAGTTGTCGATTTAAAGAAAATAATTGGTTCTGTCGGAATCGGAGCATTGGTTTCTTTACAGTGATCAATATAATTCAACCCAATACAGATAATTTTTGAAGGTCTTGCTACTGGCGAACCCAATCGTACAGAAGTATCGACTTCTGGTAAAGTTGGGTTGCTTTCTAATGCTATTTGCAATTTTTCTAATCCGTTTTCTTCAAAGAAACTTTCGTTAAAATCGGTTACAAGTGAAGAAACATCATATCTCTTTTCTCCAATCAAAACTCCAGGTTTCTCTTTTCCGATTTCTCCAAAACGTATTAATTTCATAATCGTATATTTTTAATTGTTAGTTTAATTTTTTAGATGAAAAGTCTCCATCAATCGTATAATCATCCTAGAAATTCTACTTCTTATCTATTCTAAATCCTGTAAAAAAGCAAAGCAAAATTAATAAATGTAAAAAATACAATTACAAAAATACTTTTTAAAAATTAATATCCGAGATATATTTTATTTTCCTCTTCTTAAAATAGCTAAACTTTAAATTTTTATAACATTTTTTAGACAGTTTGTAGAAATTACATCACTAATTATCCTTTTATGCAAAAAGATTCTTTAATAAATAAAGGATTCCTTGTTCATTTAAATCTTATTTCTACTTTTGTAATTGTATTTTTTACATTTATTATTTCAAACGATTTCACTACCCAAAATTCCTATATAAAAATGATAAAATTAAAAGGCATAACTTGGAATCATACAAGAGGTTTACTTCCAATGGTTGCCACATCACAGCGTTTTACAGAATTACATCCTGATGTTGAAATTTCTTGGGAAAAGAGAAGTTTACAAGAATTTGCCGATGCCTCTATCGAAGACTTAGCCAAAAGATTTGATTTATTGGTCATTGATCATCCCTGGACAGGTTTTGGAGCGCAAACCAAAGCGATTCTTCCGTTATCTGATTATTTATCAAACGAATATATTAAAGATCAAGAAAGTAATACTGTTGGAAAATCGTACGGAAGTTATGTTTTTCACGACAAATTATGGGCGCTTCCAATCGATGCTGCAACTCCTGTTGCTTCTGCCCGCTTGGATCTTTTGAAAAAAAACAATTTAGAAGTTCCTAAAACGTATGATGATTTATTAGCATTGGCTAAAAAAGGTTTAGTTGCCTTTGCCGGAATTCCTGTAGATGTTTTAATGAGCTTTTATATGTTTTGCTGCAGTTTGGGCGAAGCTCCTTTTCTTTCTGAAGAAAAAGTGATTTCTGAATCCACAGGAATCAAAGCCCTTCAAATGTTTAGAGAATTAGCTCAATTAATTGATACTAAAAACTTTAACCGTAATCCAATTCAAGTTTATGAAGCGATGGTTAATTCAGACGAAATTGCCTACTGCCCTTTTGCTTATGGTTATTCCAATTATTCTCGCATTGGCTACAGCCAAAACCTTTTACATTTTTATGATTTAGTTAAATTGAATGACAATCCGATGATTTCTTCTTTGGGAGGAACTGGATTGGCTGTTTCTTCATTCAGCGAACATATTGATATAGCCGTGAAATATGCTGAATTTACGTGTTCATCACAAGTTCAGCAGAATATTTATACTGATAATGGCGGTCAGCCAGGACATTTGCAAGCTTGGAAAAGCGAAAGAATTAATGGAGTGACACACGATTATTTCAAAAATACTTTACCAGCTTTAGAACGCGCTTTCCTTCGTCCGAGATACTATGGACACATGTATTTCCAAGATCATGCGGGAGATGTGGTTCGCAATTATTTGATGAATGGCGGAGACGAATTAAAAGTGTTGGAAGAAATGAATTCGCTTTACGCGGAATCTCTAAAAATCCAGACCGTATGAGACCTTTAGAAGGATTAGTTGTTCTGGAATTCTGCCAGTTTTTAGCAGGACCTTCGGCAGGATTAAAACTGGCCGATTTGGGCGCACGTGTTATCAAAATCGAACGTCCCGTAAAAGGTGAAGCCTGCAGACAATTGAGCATCAAAGATTTATTTGTTGACGATAGCAGTTTGCTTTTTCATACCATAAACCGAAATAAAGAATCTTTTGCAGCCGATTTAAAAAATCCAGATGATTTGGTTTTAATTAAAAAACTAATCGAAAAGGCTGATATTATGACGCATAACTTTAGACCTGGCGTGATGGAAAAAATCGGTTTAGATTTTGAAAATACTTTGGCTATTAATCCGCAGATTATATACGGAACCATTACAGGTTACGGAAATGAAGGGCCGTGGGCAAAAAAACCGGGACAAGATTTATTGTTACAATCGCTTTCTGGTTTAAGCTGGTTAAGCGGACGCAAAAGCCAAGGCCCAGTTCCTTTTGGTTTGGCTGTAGCCGATTTAATGTGTGGCAATCATTTTGTACAAGGAATTTTAGCAGCACTTTTAAAAAGAGCCAAAACAAAAAAAGGAGTTTTGGTTGAAGTGAGTTTGCTGGAATCTATTTTGGATGTGCAATTTGAAGCGATTACTTCTTTCTTAAATGTTGGCGGTCAATTGCCTGAACGTGGCGATATTAAAGGAAGTGCGCATGCTTTTTTAAGTGCTCCTTATGGTGTTTACCCAACTCAGGACGGTTATTTATCATTAGCAATGGGTGATTTGATTTTCATTGGAAAAACCTTAGGTTTAGATTTAAACGCTTTCGCGGATAAACATCTTTGGTTTGAAAAACGCGATGAAATCAGAACGATTTTGAGCGAAAAAATTAAAACCCAAACTTCTGATTATTGGATTGAAATCTTGCAGAAAGAAGGCATTTGGTGCGGAAAAGTTTTCAATTACGAAGAACTAGACAATCAGCCTTTTGTAACTGAATTACAACTGAAACAAACCGTAAAAAATACCGAAGGCGAAACTTTGGTTACAACTAGAAGTCCGATTCAGTTAGACGGTGAAATTTTATTAAGTGAAAAAGCAGCGCCAAAAGTAGGACAAGATAATTTGAAAATACACGAACAGTTTATTCGCTAGATTGTTGAATCGTTTATTTGTTTAATCGTTTAATCGTATTAAACAAATCGACAAATAAACGGTTAAACAAATACAACGATTAAACGAATAAACAACAAAAACGGTTAAACACAACATGAAGCCATTAGAAGATTATTTAATTGTAGATTTCAGTCAATTTCTTTCGGGTCCGTCGGCGAGTTTGCGTCTGGCCGATTTGGGAGCGCGCGTAATAAAAATTGAAAAACCAGGAACGGGAGATATCTGCCGTACTTTATATACTTCTGATTTGATTATGAACGGCGAATCGTCTGTTTTTCATACCATCAACAGAAACAAAGAATCTTTTGCAATTGATTTTAAACAGCCAGAGGAACTTCAAAAACTAAAAAAATTATTAGCCAAAGCTGATGTTGTGATGCATAATTTCAGACCTGGAGTTATGGAACGCATTGGTTTGAGTTATGAAGATGTAAAAAGCATTAATCCAAATGTGATTTATGGGTCAATTTCAGGTTTTGGAGAACATCCAGATTTAAAGGATTTACCGGGTCAGGATTTGCTTTTACAATCTTTAACCGCTTTAACTTGGCTGAGCGGTAATCAAGAAGATGGCCCAGTTCCAATGGGATTGTCGATTGTGGACATGCTTGCCGGAGCTCATTTAGCGCAAGGAATTTTAGCCGCTTTATACCGAAAAGCAACTCATAACATTGGCGCACAAATTCAAGTCAGTATGTTGGAATCGGCGTTTGATTTTCAGTTTGAAACGATTACCACTTTCTTTAATGATGGAGGCGAATTACCTGTTCGAACTAAAACCAATAATGCACATGCTTATTTGGGCGCGCCATACGGAATTTACAAAACCAAAAACGGCTATTTAGCACTTGCAATGGGGTCGATTCCTGTTTTGGCTTCATTACTAAAATGCGACGCTTTATTGGCTTTCCCTCAAAATAAATTTACGCTTAGAGACGAAATCAAAAATATACTTGCAGATCATTTGCAAACGCAAGAAACACAGTTTTGGTTGGATATTTTAGAACCTGCAGACATTTGGTGTGCTGGAGTTTTAAATTATCAACAGTTATTTGCTGAAGATGGATTTAAAGTTTTGAATTTCACTCAGCAAGTCGAAATGTTGGACGGCTACACTTATAAAACTACACGCTGTCCGATCAAAATTGACGGCGAATATCTGACTTCAGGAAAAGGTTCTCCAAAACTGGGTCAGGATAACGAGAAAATTATTAAAGAATTTATTGACTGTTAATGGAAAAAATTAGAATCGCTGTTCGTAAATTCGATCCTTTCGAAAGTACACTTCGAAAATTGTGGGATGCTTTCTGCCTTCAAAACAATATAAAAATGGAAGCAGAAATGGTTGCCTTAGAACTTCATGATTTGTACGAAACTACTATCTCAGAAAAGGGTCTAAAAGAAGGAAAATGGGATATCGCCCACATCAATACCGATTGGATTTTTGATGCAGCAAACGAAAATGCGGTTCTTAATTTGTTTTCATTAATTGGAGAAAATCCACCTGAAAATTATCCTTTTGGATGGCATAAATCGCTTTTACATTTACAAAAACTTAGTAACGGCATTTTCGGACTTCCATTTCACGACGGGCCTGAATGTCTGATTTACCGAAAAGATTTATTCGAAAACCAGACAGAAAAAGAGAATTTTAAAAAACAGTTTGGTTACGAACTTGCTACTCCAAAAACCTGGCAGGAATTCGCCCAAATTGCCACATTTTTTAATCGTCCCGAACAAAATTTATATGGTGCTGTTTTTGCCAATTATCCGGACGGGCATAATATGGTTTTTGACTTCTGTCTGCAATTATGGACGCGCGGCGGTTCTTTATTAAACAAAAAAAATCATATAGATATACATAACGAAGTGGCTATAAAAGCATTGGATTTTTACAGAAAAATGGTCAATGACAAAAATGCGGTTCATCCAAAATCGAGAGAATTTGGTTCGGTTGAAGCAGGTTTGGCTTTCGCCGAAGGACAAGCGGCAATGGCTATCAACTGGTTCGGATTTGCTTCTATGGCAGAAGTGATTGAAGAATCGAAAGTGAAAGGAAAAATCGATATCACTTCCCTCCCATCTGATCCTGGTCATAAAACAGCTTCTTTGAATGTATATTGGTTATATACTATTGGCTCAGGAAGCAAGCACAAAAAATTAGCTTACGATTTTCTAAGATTTGCCACTACACCCGAAAGCGATAAATTATTAACTACGGAAGGTGGAATCGGATGCCGAAAATCGACTTGGAAAGATGCAGAAATTAATACTTTAATTCCATTTTATCATAAACTGGAAATGCTTCATGAAAATGCATTAACACTGCCTCAAACACCAATCTGGCCAAAAGTAGCCGAACTTATTGATGGCACTGTTTTAAAAGCCATTGAAACTGATATTCCATCGGCAATACTTTTAGAAGAAACTCAAAAGAAAATAAGAGAATTAAGTCAAGGAACAACATTACACAGCTCTGTCAAGAATTAAAATTGGCAGGCTTAATTTCAAAATATAGAACAAATGAATATTCCCTATAAACCTTTACTTCCCCAAACAGAACAGCCCATTGTGATTATTGGAGCAAGCGGAATTGTAAAAGATGCTCATCTTCCTGCTTATGAAATGGCTGGTTTTAAAGTTTTTGGTATTACCAACAGAACGATTTCAAAAGCATACGATTTACAGAAACAATTCAAAATCGATCATGTTTTTGAAAGTGTTGCCGATGCAGTTAAAAATGCGCCGTCAAACGCTGTTTATGATATTACCGTTTTACCTGATCAATACATCGAAATTTTAGAACAATTGCCTGATGGTGCTGCAGTTTTGATTCAGAAGCCGATGGGAAATGATTTGGCTCAGGCACGCGAGATTGTAGCAGTTTGCGAAAGAAAGAATCTCGTAGCTGCAATCAACTTCCAACTGCGTTTTGCTTCATTTGTAAGTGCTGCAAGATATTTAATCGATCAAGGAATTATCGGCGAATTATATGATTTAGAATTTAAAGTTACCGTAAATACACCTTGGGAATTGTTTCCTTTAATAAAAGAACATCCAAGATTAGAAATCCTTTTCCATAGCGTGCATTATATCGACTGTATTAGATCTTTTCTGGGAAATCCTAAAAGTGTACTGGCAAAAACGGCTAAACATCCGCTTAAGAAATTATCTTCAAGCCGATCTACAATTATTCTGGATTATGGCGAAGATAAACATGTTGTCATCAATACGAATCATGATCATCATTTTGGTCCAAAACATGAAGAAAGCTACATTAAATGGGAAGGAACAAAGGGCGCCGTCAAAGCAAAAATGGGCTTGTTGATGAACTATCCTGACGGTCTTCCTGATGTTTTTGAGTATGCATTGCCCAAAAAAGATAATGAAAACGAATACGAATGGACAGAAGTAAAACTAGAAGGATCTTGGTTTCCTGAAGCTTTTATTGGCGCAATGTCTAATCTAATGCGTTACAAAGAGGGTTCTGACAAAATATTATCTGCCAGCGTTCAAGATGTGTTAGGTACGATGAAAGTGGTAGAAGCTTGCTACGCGAGCAGTAAAAACGGTGGAATTTCTTTTGATGAAGTGTAATTAAAACACTATATTTCAAAACCAAAAAAAACAAATTTAAGCCTACTTCAAAACAAACGTATTTCTTTTAAGTAAGGGCGACAAAAAATATCTAGAATATGTATTTTAAATCGACTTTTTTCGAAGATTATCAAATCGACGACAAACGAGTAACATTAGGCAGAACAATTACAGAAACCGATTTTGTAGTTCATGCCGGACACACAGGAGATTTCTTCCCTCATCACATGGACGAAGAATGGTGCAAGACTCAACCATTCGGACAAAGAATTGCACACGGAACCATGGTTTTTGCTATCGGAATCGGATTAACCGCTTCTGAAATAAATCCTGAAGCTTTTTCAAGAGGTTACGATAAAATGCGTTTTGTAAAACCTGTTCATATTGGTGACACTATTCATTCAGAAGTTACAATCTCTGAAAAAGGCGAAGCCAAAAATCCAGAAATGGGAACCGTAACCGAACATGTAGAAATCATTAACCAACGCGGTGAAGTCGTTTTGGTATGTGATCACCTATTGCTTGTGAAGAAAAGGTTCTAAGATGCTAAGATTCTAAGGTGCTAAGTTTTTAAATACTTTATGCCTTAGTGCCTTCTTGACAAAAGAAAAAAACTTAGAATCTTAGCACCTCAGAACCTTAGAACCTATAAATAAACAAACTAAAAAACTATCTAAATGCAAATTACAAACCAAGCTGGCGATCAACACGAAGTGCCAACAGAAGGCGGAAAAGGAAATCAATACCTTTTGCCTTTTATTTTAGTTACATGCCTATTTTTTCTTTGGGGAATGGCCCACAATTTAGATTCTGTTTTGATTCCGCACCTAAAAAAAGCATGCGAATTAAACAACCGTCAATCTACTTTAATTGATACTTCTGTATTCTTTGCTTATTTTATTATGGCAATTCCAGCGGGAATGCTGATTAAAAGATTTGGTTATAAAAACAGTATTATAACCGGATTATTAGTTTTTGCTGTCGGAGCATTTTTATTTGTTCCTGCCGCTAATACTAGAACTTACGAATTGTTCTTATTTGCACTTTTTGTAATTGGATGTGGTTTGACAATTTTAGAAACCAGTGCGAATCCGTATGCGGCGATCTTAGGGCCTGCAGAATCTTCTTCTAAAAGATTGAATTTAGCAGCTTCTTTCAATGGATTGGCGGCAATGGTTGCTCCTATTGTGGGTTCGTTATTCATTCTTTCAGGAACCAATCATACGCCAGAGCAAATGGCAGCAATGCCAGAAGCAGAAAAAGCGGCTTATTTATTAGGCGAAGCAGCTTCTGTAAAAATGCCTTATATTGTTTTGGGAAGTATTTTGGTTTTGGTTGCTATTATATTTTACTTTGTACAACTGCCTTCAATGAAAGTTACTCATACAGAAGCTGAAATTAAACCCGGTTTTTTCTCCGTTTTAAAATTCAGACATTTAAGCTGGGGGGTTGTTGCTCAATTTTTTTATGTAGGAGCTCAAGTTTGCATTACCAGTTTCTTTATTCGTATCGCACAACAAGGTGCAGGATTAGACGAAAAAACGGCTGGATATTATTTAGGAATTTACGGTTTCTTATTTATGGCAGGACGTTTTATTGGAACTTTCTTTTTACGTTTTGTAAAAGATTATGTTTTATTGTCAATCTACTGCGTAATGAGCGTTTTATTATGTTTAGTTGCAATTTACGGTTCTGGAATTGTGGTTATTTATGCTCTTGGAGGAATTGGGTTCTTTATGTCAATTATGTTTCCAACGATTTTCTCTTTAGGAATTAAAGGTTTGAAATCAAATACAGAAACGGGATCTTCTTGGTTAGTAATGTCGATCGTTGGTGGTGCTATTATTCCGTACGGAATGGGAACTTTAATCGATAAGAATCACGATGATATTCAGTCTGGGTATATTATTCCGCTAGTTTGCTTTTTGATTATTCTTTCTTTTGGAGCTTTTGGTCATAAGGTGAAGACGATTTCTGAATAGTTTTTTACCACAGATTATTTGGATTAAAAAAGATTTTTTTTTTAGCCACAACCCGAGCGATAGCGAACGGGCGAAGCAAATTGCACGAATTAACACGAATTTTTATTTTTAAAATATCAATTGCCTCCAGCTTTAGCTGGAGGTTTTTTGTTTATGCAAATAAAAGGCTTTAGCCAAACTAGGCGCAAAAATTTGGCTAAAGCCAATAAATATAGAATGAGTTGCCTCCAGCTAAAGCTGGAGGCAACTCATTCTAGCTATGAATTAGCAAATAAAATGCAAAAGCTCCAGAGGAGCGAAATATTTGTAGCAATAGAGGAGCGACACAATATCATCACAATACGTTCCCCGCGGTTGAAACCGCGGGCTATATTTGAAATACATAATCGATATATTTTCTATTTTCTATATTCTATTTTCTTATGACATAAAATCAAAAACGCCTCCAATTGGAGGCGTTTTCTTTTAGTCATGTTTATTAATGGTGCTTGCCATTACCGTGATCGTGGTTCTTGTCTGACTTATTATTTCCTTGGCTGTTTCCGTTGCCATTGTTTCCACTATTTCCTTTGTTGTTTCCGTAGTGGTTTCCATTATTTCCTTTAGGTTTTTCTCCTCTATTTTTTTGAGGTTTTCCGTGGTAGCCTTTCGGATATTCAGCTCTGTGTTTTGAATGATAGTAATAAGGAGTGTTTCCTCTATAATCAGTCAAAACTACTTTGTATCCTGAATACAAATCATAGTTTCTATATACTGACGGAAGTCTTCTTTCACGAATCCACTTTCCGCTATTGGCATAAATAAATACGCTTTGATTTATATCATAATACACATCGATGTCTGGCAAATAATAGTATCTGCTGTTGTCGTAACCTTGTGGCCCCCAATTTGGAGGAGTACCAATATTTACATTTACTGATACTTGTGCTTGAGCAAAAAATGCACTCATAAAAAGCACTGAGGCGAATATTAACTTTTTCATGTCTTTAGAATTTAAATGTTAACTGTAATAGATATTAATCTAAATTAATGCCAAAGATTTGTGATTCAAGCATTCATTATACAAAATTACGAAACTAATCGACGAATAGTGCTTTTTAAACGATGTACTTTTCAAAAAACCGTCTCAGATTTTGAGACGGTTTTTATCATTATAAACAATTATTTCCAACCACCACCCAACGCTCTGTACAAATTAATAACAGCTTGCAATTTTTGCAGATTATCATTTACTCCGTTTAATTGCGCCGCTAAAAGGTTTTGCTGCGATGTTAATACATCTGTATAGTTAGTTGCAGAACTATATTCTAAAAGTTCTTGCGTAAAGTCTACGGCTTTTTCTAAAGCTGCAATTTGCTTCGCTCTAGAATCTTCTTTTTCAACAGCCATTTGGTACGCATACAAGGCATTTGAAACTTCCTGACCAGCCACTAAAAGACTTTGTTGGAAATTGTTGTATGCTTGTAATTGTTGTGACTGCGCTGTAGTCAATCTCATTTTGTTTAAACCATGATTAAATAAAGGTTGCGTCAATCCTCCGATAATCGAATAAAAAATAGAATTGCTAAAGAAATCTTTCAACTCTAAATTTGAAAATCCGGTGCTTGCTGTAAGCGTCAGACTTGGATAAAAATACGTCTTAGCCAAATTAGTCGACTCAAAAGCGACTCTGAAATTAAACTCCGCTTGACGGACATCTGGACGATTGTTTAATAACTGCGCTGGCATTCCGATTGCGATTTTTTCGGGAATAATCTGTGTTCCTAAAACTCCTCTATCAATTGGTCCAGGTCCTTGTCCAAGTAAAATATTGATAGCATTTTCGGTTTCGCGAATGCTTTGCTTCAAATCTGGAATTAAAACTTCTGCCGCATGCTGGTTGGCTTCACTCTGAACGACTGCTGCACCAGTTACAATTGCACCTTCTTTTAAAGCTTTAATAGTTGCAACGTTTTCGATACGGCTTTTTAATGTTTCTTCTGTGATTTTTAACGATTCATCATACGATAATAGCAAGAAGTAATTATTGGCAATATCGGCAATCAATTGCGTTTGAACTGCTTGTTTTGCAGCATCAGAAGCCAAATAGGTTGCCAAAGCCGCTCTTTTAGAACTGCTTAATTTTCCCCAAACATCAATTTCCCAAGAACTGCTTACGCCTAATTTGTAAGTTGTTGTTAAGGTATTAATGTTGATTCCTGCCGGAAAGTTTAATCCTGCCTGAGATTGCTTGTTATGCGTTACATTGGCGTCCAATTGCAAGCTTGGATAATAAGCCAATTTACTTTGACGCAATGAAGCTCTAGCTTGAACAATATTCTCAATTGCATTTTTCAGATTTAAATTTTGTTCTAAACCTTTTTGAATTAATGCATTCAGTTTTTCATCTTTAAAAACAGTATTCCAAGGCATATCTGCAATTGTAGTCGAATCCGTCGTAGATTGATCGCGATATAATTGATCTGTTTTTAATGTCGTTGGACGTTCGTATTTCTTGGTAACAGAGCACGCACTAATAAGTGCGGCTGTCATTACCAGTAAAATATATTTATTTGAACTATTCGTCATTTTTGTTGTAATTTAAATTTACTCTTTGTGAGCTTCTATTAAATGAATTTCATCTTCATCTTCATCGTCGTCTTCATCATCATAACCATCTTTTGCTGGACCGCTTACTTTTTCTTGTAAAGTTTGGAAAATGATAAACAGAACCGGAATAACAAATACTCCTAAAATTGTTCCGATTAACATACCTCCTACTGCTCCAGTACCAATCGATTTATTACCAACAGCTCCCGCTCCAGAAGCAAACATTAACGGAACTAATCCTAAAATAAAAGCAAACGAAGTCATCAAAATTGGACGTAAACGCGCTACCGCTCCATCAATTGCAGCTTGTACAATCGGAAGTCCTTTTCTTCTTCTATCCAAAGCAAATTCAACAA
>Ga0308157_10001945_pt1 | contig 37670 bp, 27 predicted proteins | sample PhyBR1_FD_201035 | JGI IMG/M metagenome (GOLD analysis project Ga0308157, IMG submission 201035) | Phyllosphere microbial communities from UC Gill Tract Community Farm, Albany, California, United States - DLSLB.R1 | ecosystem: Host-associated > Plants > Phyllosphere > Unclassified | place: USA... | reverse complement strand
GAACGCTATACAAAAAATTATATTGTTGATTATCTTCGAAAAAAAATTCTTAATTTTGCAATCATTTTATCGGAAGAAAATACAAATCCAGTTAAGTACTTATAGAATATGACGAATACGAAAGAATTAAGTGTTGAGGACAAGTTAAGAGCAATATACGATTTACAGCTTATTGACTCTAGAATTGACGAAATCAGAAACGTTAGAGGAGAACTTCCTTTAGAGGTTGAAGATTTAGAAGATGAAGTTGCAGGTTTGAGCACTCGTTCAGAAAAACTGAAAGGTGAACTTGAAGTGATTGAGGAGCAAATCAAAGCAAAGAAAATTGCTATTGAGGAGCATAAAGAGGTTATCAAGAAGTACACTAAACAACAAGAATCAGTACGTAACAACAGAGAATTTAATTCTTTGACAAAAGAAGTTGAATTTCAAGAATTAGAAATTCAATTGGCTGAAAAGCAAATCAAAGAAATGAAAGCTTCTATCGAGCACAAAAAAGAAGTTATTTCTAACTTAAAAGAAAAACTTGATGCTAAAAGCTCTCATTTAAAACATAAAAAATCTGAATTAGACGCTATCATGGCTGAAACTCAGAAAGAAGAAACTTTCTTGACTGAAAAATCAGCTGAATTTGCTTCACAAATCGAAGACAGATTATTGGCTGCTTACAACAGAATCAGAAGCAGTGTTCGTAACGGATTAGCTGTAGTTTCTATCGAAAGAGGAGCTTCTGCTGGATCTTTCTTTACAATTCCGCCACAAACTCAGGTTGAAATTGCTTCAAGAAAGAAAATCATTACTGATGAGCACTCTGGAAGAATTTTAGTTGATACTCAATTAGCTGAAGAAGAAAAAGAAAAAATGGAACAATTGTTCGCAAAATTCTAATATCAAGTCCCGATTAAATCGGGACTTTTTTTTTACTTATTTTTTTTGCCACAGATTAAAAGGATTAACGCAGATTAAATTATTCTTATGCTGAATAAAATCTTTTTTTAATCCTTTTAATCTGTGGCAAAACATTTTTTACCTTTAGAAAAAAAAATTAAGTTTTGGGAATTAAAAAAGGCATTCGTTTTATTACATTAAAATCAGTTGGATCTTATATTAATTTTTTGAGCTATGTGCGTCCGCAAAAAGCTGTTGAACTTTCTTATGCGCTTTTCAGCCAACCGCGAATTGGCCGATTGAAAAAAGAAGAACTTCCGAAAGTTTTGCGACATACAGAAACAGAAACGTTTCATCATAACGAACATCATTTTCAAACCTACATCTGGAAAGGAAATGAAACCAAAATTCTATTGGTTCACGGTTGGGAAAGCAATGCTGCGCGATGGAAAAAAACATTACCTCACCTTCAAAAATCCGGAAGCACTATTATTGCCATCGATGCTCCAGCTCACGGGCAAAGCAGCGGAAAAGAATTTAATGTGCCGCTTTATGCTGAGTTTATCAATAAAGCAGTAGAAAAATACCAGCCAGAAATTATTATCGGACATTCGATTGGAGGCGCAGCTTGCGTTTACCATCAATATTTATTCCCGAATACCAGCATCAACAAAATGGTAATTTTAGGAGCTCCTTCAGAGTTAAAAACTTTAATAGACAATTACGTTTCAATGCTGAGCCTAAATACCAAAATGTTTTCTCTTTTAGAAAGTAAATTCTTGGACCGCTTCAATTTTAAATTGGAAGATTTTTCGGGACAGAAATTTGCCTCCCAATTTACTATTCCTGGATTTATTGCTCATGATACTTCAGATAAAATTGTGGCTTTCGCCGAAGGGCAAAAAATAGCAAGCAATTGGAAAAATAGTCAGTTTATTGAAACTTCTGGTTTAGGCCACGGAATGCATGATGATGAATTGTATGATAAAGTGATTGAGTTTCTTTTTTCGCCTGAAGGTTCTGAGCCACTAAGTCGCTAAGGCACTAAGTTTTTCCCTTAAAAAACGGCAGTATTGTCATTTCGACGAAGGAGACTCGAGCGATAGCGAACAGGCGAAGCAAATCTTCGCAAGTAACTCCGTAACGAAAACCCAATCTTTGTCGAGCTTCTCACGAAGATTTCTCCTTCGTCGAAATGACAAGATTGCGTGAAATCTATTAATCTAAAATCTGCAATCTAAAATTTTTAAACAACAATCTTAAAATACTTCAGCAATTCCTTCTCTCCTTTTCCAGTAACAGTAATAGCTCTCGAATTTTCAGTTTTTCTGAGCCAGTCTTCTTTCAACATTTTATTAAAAAGCAATGTTCCAATTGAACCGGCAATATGATTTCTACGTTCACTCCAATCTAAGCACGGTTTTAAGAAAATTCGTTTTTGTTTTTGTGCTTCTTCCAAATTAATTCCAAAATCTGAAAACCACTTTTTCCCATCTGAACTTATTTCAAAAGTGTTATTTTGATTGACAATTATTTTTTGTTCCAATAAACTATCCGTTAAAGCCACGCCAATCTTTCCCGCTAGATGATCATAGCAAGTTCTGCAGAATTTTATTGGAGGATAAGTTTCTGCTTTACCTTTCGAAGCAACTTCAGGTTTCGGAACTAAACTTGCCATTGCTTCAAGCGCGTATGCGACTTCTTTATTTGAAAATCGGTAATATTTATGACGTCCTTGTTTTTCTACACAAAGCAAATCGGCATCGAGAAGCTTCCCTAAATGCATACTAATATTTTGCGGAGATGTGTTGACGCTTACTGCCAGTTCTGTAGCTGTAAAAGCTCTTCCGTCCATTAAAGTCCACAAAATTGAAGCGCGCGTAGGATCGCCAATTAAGGATGCTGTTTTTATAAATTGATCTTCCATTTAGATGTTCACAGTTAAGTGCAGAATGAACTATTGCCTTGTAAAGTTAAATAACTTTGCTAAAAACATTCCACATGAAGTCAACTTTATTCCTTCAATCTGACAGCAGCGATCCTTATTTGATCTATAAAAACATGTTGCAAAACAATCCCGTTTATTGGGATGAAACCAATAAAATATGGGCAATATATTCTTATGAAGATTGTGTTTCTATTTTGAAAAATCCTAAAGCTGAGATTCCGGCTGTAAATCCAGACAACAAACAAAAACTGAACAAAAAGGCATTAGAAATTTTAAATAATCTGACACGATTATCAAACGGGATACAGCATGAAATTTCAAAAGAAATCGCAATGTTGCTGTTTTCAAAAATGAAATCTGTAGATATCAATTCAATTATTTCCCAATTAATAAAAAGCAATTTAGCTGAAAACAAAATAGATTGGGTAAATTCGGTTTGCAAGAAACTGCCAGTTCTAGTTGTTTTACAAAGTTTTAATTTTGAAGAAAAAGATTGTGAGTTTATTGCAAACCAAATAGAATCTTTGGTTAAAATAATGCTTCCGCAGAAAACAGAAGAGCAAGTGAAATCTATAAATGAAGTTTCAGCAACAATATTTTCAATCGTAGAAAAACAGCTTTTTCAATTAAACTTTTATGAATCTTTATCAGCCAAAATTTCGGAAACAAATTCTCTTTCGCCTGACGAAATTAAAACAATAAGCATTAGCAATTTAATTGGACTATTTATTCAGAGTTTTGATGCGGGAAGAGGATTTTTGAGCAATTCGCTACTGCAGATTCTGAATAATAAAACTTTTTCTAGTAAAACAGAAATTGAAAAATCGGTAATCGAAACTTTGCGTTTTGATCCGCCCATTCACAATACAAGACGAGTTGCGATTGAAGATTTTCACATCGGCGAAAGCTTAATTAAAAAAAATGACTCCATTTTAGTTGTGCTTGCGTCGGCAAATCGAGATTGGAAGAAGTTTGAAAATGAATCAAAATTTGATATTGAAAGAAGTAATAATGCTGAGAATCTCACTTTTGGAATTGGCGGTCATATGTGTCTGGCGAAACATTTCTCTATTCATTTAACTACCGAAGCTGTATGGTTTCTATTTAATGAATTTAAAACCGTTACCATTTTAGAAAATAATATTCAATACGAACCCATGATCAATGCCAGATTACCGAAGAATATCTGGATTTCATTACAATAAAAAAAATAAAAATATGATAGCTGTAATTTTTGAAGTAATTCCTAACGAAGGAAAAAAAGAAGAATATCTGGACATCGCTGCAAGTCTGCGTCCAGAATTAGACCATATTGAAGGATTCATTTCGATAGAACGATTTCAAAGTTTTACCGATCCTTCAAAAGTGTTGTCTTTATCATTTTGGAAAGATGAAGAAAGTATTCAGCAATGGAGAAATCTGGAAATGCATCGTCACGCGCAGGCAAAAGGTCGAAATGAAGTTTTTAAAGATTACCATTTACGAATTGCGACTGTGGTTCGTGATTACGGAATGTTTGATCGAAAAGAAACGCCGAGTGATAGTTCAGTTTTTCATGATTCGTAGAAAAGGTGCTAAGATTCTAAGCTACTAAGGTTCTAAGTTTTTTCTCAAAAATCTAAAGTCTAAATTCTAAAATTCTAAGATATCTAAACTTTTGCCTACTTTTGCAGTATGGAAGAAAATTTGAAACGTCTCAATAAATTTATAGGAGAAACTGGTTATTGTTCTCGTCGTGAAGCCGATAAATTAATCGAAGAAGGACGCGTTACAATAAATGGCGCTGTGGCTGAAATGGGAACTAAAGTTTCGCCAGATGATGAAGTACGTATAGACGGAAAATTAATCGTTGAAAAAAACGAGAAACTGGTTTATCTGGCTTTCAACAAACCAGTTGGCATTGAATGCACTACCAACTTAGAAGTTAAAAATAACATTGTTGATTATATTAATTATCCAAAACGTATTTTCCCAATTGGAAGATTGGATAAAGCCAGTGAAGGATTAATTTTTATGACCAATGATGGTGATATCGTAAACAAGATTCTTCGTGCCAGAAACAATCACGAAAAAGAATATACCGTTACCGTTGACAGACCAATTACAGATCGTTTTATTCAGAGAATGGGAAATGGTGTTCCGATTTTGGATACGGTTACCAAAAAATGTAAAGTAGAGCAAATCAGCAAATACACTTTTAAGATCATTTTAACGCAAGGATTAAACCGTCAGATTAGAAGAATGTCTGAATACTTGGGGTATGAAGTTACGGCGTTAAAACGTATTAGAATCATCAATATTTCTTTGGATGTTCCTGTTGGAAGATATAGAGATTTAACCGATGATGAAATAAAAGAATTGAATCAGTTGATTGAGCCTTCTAGCAAAACCGAAGAAGCGAGTCTTCCTAAAGTTGAAACTTCGAATTCAAGTGCAACTCCAACTAGAAGAAAAAATTATATCTCCAAACACGATCCTCGATTTAAAAAAAGAGGAGATAATAAATAAAACAGAAATCCCATTCAAGTAACTGAATGGGATTTTTCATTTTGTTCTATTTCTTTTCTTTATTCAAAAAATCATAATATAATGCTTTAGATAAAAAGCTAGCATCTTGATAATTCCAGATCATTTCTTCTCTGACCGATTCTGCATATTTTCCGTCTAAATTGTTCTTTTTGAAATATTCTCGTCGAGCTTCATCATTAAAATTTAACCCGCTAAGGAAAATTGGCTCTACGCCTTTGTTTACAGAAATATTGTAATTCGTAATTAAACCGCCCCAGTTTATATAACTGCATAAAAGAATCGTTCCGTAGAAATACCAAAGCATTTGATTGAAAAGAAAAGCATTTGTTTTCTGTTTGCTGATTTTCTGAAATGAAACTACTAATCCGATAATGGCTAAAATTAGAAAAGCATACACGCCTAACCTTTTATAAGTAAGACCATAAAAAGAAACATACTCTGAGTTTTTAATAATCGCGCTTATAATTAAAATCACGTTTAGCCCTAGCCAAACTTTAGCCAGCGTTTTTAAAGAAGATGCTTTTTCATCAAAATTAAAACCTCCTTTAAAATAAAATAAGATCACCCCTACTGCCATTAAGATTGAAAAAATTACGGCGTTTACGCGTTCGTGCGTATCAGAACTTAGATTTGTTTTTTCAACTACTTCAAAAAACTGTTCGTAATTGTAAGTTGCGATAAAAACTAGCAACATGATATTTAAAAGAAACAAAGTAATTACGCCACTTTTTCTTTCGAAATCAAGATCTAAAAATGAAAAAGTACTTTGATTTTTTATTTCAGAAATATTACTGAAATCATTACTTAATTTCGGATTGTATTCGTAACAAACATCAGGAACCCAGTAATTCCAAAAGCTGAACGAAATATAGAATCCTAAAATGCACATTGCAATTAATTGCGGAAGATTAATATCTAATTCATAATCTGTAAATAATGAAGAGAAATGATCGCTTCCGAAAGAATACACGATAAAAAACAATCCGAGAAAAATAATTGGAATAAGAACAAAGGCAATTAATTTTTTAGCAAAATCATTGTGGATTTTGCGTTCTGGAAGCCATTGTTTAAAAATGAATATTCTGCCAATAGAAGTAAATCCGTTTAAGACTATTAGAGGGAAAACCTGAATCATTTTAAGTTCTCCATCTTGTGTTTTAAATTGTAAAAATAAAATTGATAAAGCTAAAGCAAAAAATGATGCTGCATCTCCGTACCATGCAAAGGCGAAACAAGACAAGATCGACGTCATTACAAGAACTAAATGCGATCTGTCGACAAACTTTTCCTGAAAGAAATAACTAATCAAGAGCGTAAGAACTACACCGAAAATAGAAATATTGATTCCTACCGATTGGTTGTAAAAAAGCAGTATAAAAACCGCTGTACAGGCTAAGATAATTTGATGTTTTTTCATGATTGATGAATTTAAAAGTACTTTGTAATTCAAAGTTTTTAGGTAAAAAAATAGCGTTATTTATGATTTCATTAATTTTTCAAGGTACGATAAGTGCTCTTTAAAAGCTGCACGCCCCAGATCGGTTACCTGATAAGAGGTTTTTGGCTTTTTGCCCACAAATTCTTTCTTCACTTCGATATAAGCTGCTTTTTCAAGCGCAGAGGAATGACTCGCTAAATTACCGTCGGTGATATTCAAAAGCGCTTTCATCTCGGTAAAATCTACCCAGTCGTTAACCATCAGAACGGACATTATACCCAGTCTGACACGGCTTTCAAAATCTTTATTTAGTTTATCAATAATTCCCATTGGGTTATTTGTATTTTTTGAACATCACTAATCCGTATACAATATGTAGGATCCCGAATCCGATAATCCAGAAAATCAAACCATATCCTATATTAAAAAGTGCAATACATCCTAAAATCAGTTCCGAAAAACCTAGATATTTAATATCTGAAAATGTATATTTTTCTGCGTTTATAACGGCTAATCCGTAAAATATTAATGTCGATGGCGCCACTAAACCAAAGTAACCGTGGTACATCATTGCTAAGCAAAACACTCCACCAGCTAAAAGCGGAACGGCTAGATTGAACAACATCTTTTTTGTTGCTGAAGTCCAGATTGGCAAATTGTATTTTCGGCTTTTTCTAATGGTAAAAAAGATTCCGAATGCAAATGCAAATACTAAAATTGTGATTCCGATCCAGAATAATTCTGAAACCAGATTGGTAGAATATAATCTATGCTCATCATTTAGATAATCCATTCCGTTTGCTTTAAAAAGCTGGTAAACATAGATTCCGCCAATTAAAGCCGAAAGACCTGCGAAAACTCCCGAAAGTCCGCTTAATGATATAAATCGTGAAGAGCGCTCCATCATGGAACGAATATGTGCTAAATCTTCTTGGTGCTTTTGATTCATAATTAAAGTACTTTGCGTTACAAAGTTATTATTTATTTTGAATTGACAAATAAAAAAAGTGATTTTTTTATTTAAGTAAGACCTAACAGGTTTTAAAAACCTGTTAGGTCTCTCCGTAAAGTTGCGTGAGGGATAGGAGCTGGCTACCGAAGTAGCGCGGATAGCCCGACCCCGACCCGTTGAGAGGGCGCATAAGCGTAAAGTATGTTTGCCCTTTCAACGGGTCGGGGTCACGCCCAAATTATAAAAACAAAAAGCCCATTCTTAACGAACAGGCTTTTACTATTTTGAAATTTTGAATTAAAACCATCTTCTTCTTTTGAATAGAAGAACTCCGAAAGTAGATAGAATTATAGAGACTAAAAGTAGAATCCAGATTCCGTACTTACTTTCTTCTAGGCCGTTTGGCACGTTCATTCCGTACAAACTGGCGATTAGGGTTGGAATCATTAAGATGATCGAAATGGAAGTCATCTGTTTCATGATTGTATTCATATTGTTTGAAATTACAGAAGCGTAGGCATCCATCATTCCTGTTAAGATGTTGTTGTAAATATTGGCTGTGTCTTGGGCCTGATTTAATTCGATTTCGACATCTTCTAATAATTCTGGGTCGTAATTGGCTTTGTGGGCTTTTAGATTTTTAATTCTTTGAAATAAAACGTCATTTGCTTTTAGGGAAGTGATGAAGAATACAAAACATTTTTCGATTTGAAGCAAGGCTTGCAATTCTTCATTTTTGATCGATTTCTCTAAGTTATCCTCGGCAAGTTTTATTTTATGATTGATTTGTTTTAGATATTTCAAATACCAAACGCTTGACGACAAAAGCAATCTTAGTACAAGGTTGAAATTGTCTTCAATTTCGATGTTTTTACGTTGTGAATACGACACAAAATCGGCAATGATTTCTGTTTTATAAAAGCTGATGGTCACACAGATATCATCTTTAAAAATGATTCCGAGAGGAACGGTATGAAAAGGAATTTTGATATCGCCACTTTTAACTGGAATACGCATAATGATAAGTGTCCAGCCGTCTTCGATTTCGATACGGGGTCTTTCGTCGATATCCTCAATATCATTGTAAAAAGCTTCAGGAACCTGAAGTTCATCCACTAAATAGTTTTTATCTGATTCTGTTGGAGATTCGATGTGAATCCAGCAATTTGAAGTCCATTTTTGGATTTCTACCAATCCGTTGTTGTTTGTGTAAAAGGCTTTCATTTCAAAATACAGGTTTTTAGCGCAGCATTTTGAAAATTTCAAAAGCTGCTTTAATTAAATACTAACGAATAATAATCGTCCATTTGGAGAAGTGTTTTTTAAGTGGTGCAAAAGTATCCTTTATTTTTAAGAACCAAAACTTTAAACTATTAATTATATATTAAAAAGACAAAGCCCGTTCGATCGAACAGGCTTTGCAACTATATTTTGACGCAATTTTTATTTATTTCTTGCGCTTCTTATTTTTCTCGCTAAAAGAGTATTTTTAAGCAACATTGCAATTGTCATTGGCCCTACTCCACCTGGAACTGGTGTAATAAACGCAGCTTTTTTGCTTACTCCGTCAAAATCAACATCTCCTTTGATAACGTATCCTTTTGGATTTGATGCATCGTCTACGCGCGTAATTCCAACGTCGATAACGGTTACTCCTTCTTTGACCATATCGGCTTTTAAGAATTCTGGAACTCCTAAAGCTGTAATAATGATATCGGCGTTTTTAGTGAATTCTGCTAAGTCTTTTGTACGGCTGTGAGTTAGCGTAACTGTAGAATCACCTGGATTTCCTTTACGGCTCATTAAAATACTCATTGGACGTCCTACGATATGGCTTCTTCCAATTACGACTGTATGTTTTCCTGCCGTTTCTACTTTGTAACGCTCTAGCAATTCCATAATACCGAATGGTGTTGCCGGAATAAAACTTTCCATTTCAAGAGCCATTCTTCCAAAGTTAGTTGGGTGAAATCCGTCAACATCTTTGTCTGGATCGATTGCTAATAAAATTTTTTGCTCGTCGATATGTTTTGGCAAAGGCAACTGAACGATGTATCCATCAAGATTATCATCTTCGTTCAATTCTTTAATTTTAGCCAATAATTCGTCTTCTGTAATCGTTTCTGGTAAAGCAACCAAAGTTGAATCGAAACCAATCTCTTGGCATGATTTTACTTTACTTCCTACGTAAGTTAAACTTGCTCCGTTATTACCTACTAAAACGGCTGCTAAATGAGGCACTTTTCCTCCAGCTACTTTTATTGATTGAACTTCGGCTGCAATTTCGTTTTTAATGTCGTTAGATGTTTTTTTACCGTCTAGTAGTTGCATTGTGTGTTGTTTCAGGTTTTAATTTTTGTTTCAAGTTTCAAGTTTCATGTTATTGTTGAAACTTACTATTTATTGAATTAAAAAAGTTTCAAGTTTTGGTTTCTTAACTTGAAACCTTAAACTTGAAACTCTTTTTATTATTTCGGCATTCCTCCTGGCATACCACCCGGCATCCCTTTCATACCTCCCATCATTTTCATCAGATTTTTTCCGCCTGGGCCTTGCATCATCTTCATCATCTTGCTCATTTGGTCAAACTGTTTCATCAGCTGATTTACTTGCTCGACTTTAGTTCCCGAACCTTTTGCGATTCTGGCTTTTCTTTTTACGTCGATAATCGCTGGTTTGCTTCTTTCTCCTGGAGTCATCGAATAAATGATCGCTTCGATATGTTTGAAAGCGTCATCTTCGATCTCAACATCTTTCATGGCTTTTGAAGCACCTGGTATCATTCCAACCAAGTCTTTCATGTTACCCATTTTCTTTACTTGTTGAATCTGCGTTAAGAAGTCGTCAAATCCGAATTCGTTTTTAGCGATTTTCTTTTGAAGTTTTCTTGCTTCTTCTTCGTCAAATTGTTCTTGAGCTCTTTCAACAAGAGACACAACGTCTCCCATTCCTAAGATACGCTCTGCCATACGTTCTGGATAGAAAACATCAATTGCTTCCATTTTCTCACCAGTACCAACAAATTTAATTGGTTTGTTTACAATCGATTTGATTGAAAGTGCAGCTCCACCACGAGTATCACCATCTAATTTCGTTAAGATAACTCCATCAAAGTTTAAGATATCGTTGAAAGCTTTTGCTGTGTTTACAGCGTCTTGTCCTGTCATAGAGTCTACAACGAACAATGTTTCTTGTGGCTGAATTGCTTTGTGAACACGAGCAATTTCGTCCATCATTTCTTGATCTACGGCTAAACGTCCTGCTGTATCGACGATAACAACATTGAATCCGTTTGCTTTTGCATGTTTAATTGCGTTTTGAGCAATTTCTACAGGATTTTTATTTTCTGGCTCAGAGTAAACCTCAACACCTATTTGATCTCCCACAACATGTAACTGGTTAATCGCCGCTGGACGGTAGATATCACACGCTACAAGAAGTGGTTTCTTGTTTTTCTTTGTTTTTAAGAAGTTAGCTAATTTTCCAGAGAAAGTCGTTTTACCAGAACCTTGAAGTCCTGACATCAAAATCACTGTTGGATTTCCTGAAAGGTTCACACCAGCAACGTCTCCACCCATTAATTCAGTAAGTTCGTCTTTTACTAACTTAACCAATAATTGTCCTGGCTGTAATGTTGTTAATACATCCTGACCAATTGCTTTGTCTTTTACTCTAGCGGTAAAATCTTTAGCAATTTTAAAGTTAACATCGGCATCAAGTAATGCTCGACGAACTTCTTTTAAGGTATCGGCAACGTTTACTTCTGTAATTTTACCGTGTCCTTTTAATATATGGAACGCTTTATCTAACTTATCACTTAAATTATCAAACATATCATTTTCTTTATATGAAGTGCAAAGATAATCTAATTAGATATTTCAGGCAATTTTTATTTAAGCGCAATTTAACCGCAAAGTGCACGAAGGTTTACGCAAAGAACGCTATGTTTTTTTGCTCGCAAAGTCGCAAAGTTTTTTCACGCAGATTTAAAAAGATTTAAGCAGATTCGCGCAGATTATTATTATTATTTAAAATCTAAAAAATAAAATCTGCTAAAAAATCTGCAGAATCTGCGTGAAAAAATCTTTTCAATTCTTTAATCTGTGGCAAAAACAAAAAAAAGCGCAAAGAATAAAACCTTTGCGCCTTTGCGGCCATATCTTTTTAGAACTGGAAGTAAATGAATGGCTGCGAACCAGCTACTGCGGTTGCGTAAACAATCCAATAAACAAATCCCAGAATTATTGCTTTTACTAATAATGGTGTTTTATCGAAAACAGATTTCATTCCGTTTGTGAATGAATCTGGCAAGAAATGCCAAACATAACCGAACAGCATCAATCCGAAAACATTTTTATAACCTAATACAATTGTTTTCCAAAGTTCTGGTTCGAATGTCAACTGACCAATATTATTAATTACCTGCAAGGCTGTTTCGAAATCTCTAGCTCGGAAGAAAATCCAACAGAAAACCACAAAATGGAATGTGATTACGATTGAGAAAAATCTCCACAAGAAATTTGGCCTTTTGTCTTTCTTCGAAGGAAAAAATTCCATAAATATTTTATGAACTGCCAATGCTAATCCGTGAAGTGCTCCCCAAACGATAAACTGTGCTCCTGCTCCGTGCCACAAACCTCCCAAAAGCATCGTGGTAAACAGATTGAAATTGGTTACCAAGGTTTGTTTTATTTTGCTTGACAATAAAAATGACAAAGCGAAAATTAAAATACTGACTCCTGCAATGATAAGCGGAATTATACTTTCATTATAACAAGACATTCCCCAAAGCAATAATCCGAAGAAAAATAAACTTGGGAATAAATATCCTGCGAAAGAACCTTCTCTGTTTCCTCCAATCGAAATGTATAAAAAGTCTTTTAACCAAGTCGAAAGCGAAATATGCCATCTTCTCCAGAAATCGGTAATCGAAGTCGATTTGTATGGAGTTCTAAAGTTGACTGGCAATTTAAATCCAAGCAATAACGCAATACCAATTGCCATGTCTGAATATCCAGAGAAATCACAGTAAATCTGAATGGCATATCCATACGAAGCCATTAAGTTTTCGAATGAAGTATAACTCATTGGCGTGTCAAAAACACGGTCAACAAAGTTTACTGATATGTAATTTGAGATTACTGTTTTTTTGATTAAACCTCCAATAATTAAAAACAGAGCATTGTTTACATCTTCTTTAGTCAAGTTTAATTTTTGATAAATCTGAGGCAAGAAGTCTTTCGCACGTACAATTGGTCCAGCAACTAATTGCGGGAAAAACGACACGAAGAATAAATATTCGATGTAATTTTTTGTCGGTTTAATTTCTTCTCTATAAATCTCAATAATGTAACTCATGGATTGGAAAGTATAAAACGAAATTCCAACAGGAAGAAAAACATTGTGAAGTGCAAAATTACCATGAAACATATCATTGTAAGTCACAATCAAAAAGTTCATGTATTTAAAATAGCCTAAAAGCGCTAAGTTTAAAATAACACTTATTACCAAGTAAAATTTCTTAACGCTGTCTCTGCTTTCTCTGTAAATGATTTGGCTCAAACCATAATCTACAACGGATGAGAGCAATAACAACAAAAAGTAAATTCCGCTCGATTTGTAGTAAAAGAATAGTGAAAAGAGAATAACATACGTTAATCTCAAATAAAATGTTTTGCGTAAAAAACCATACACAAAATAGAAAACCAGAAATAAACCTAAGAATAAACCGGTATTGAATAAAAGTTTTTCGTCTTCATTATAAACGAACCAACTTTTAACTTGCTCTATTGTAATTGCACCAAAATTTTGAATAAACCAATTATTAATGCTATCTATTGTTGTCAACTTACTTCTTTGATTTAAAATTATCGTATGATCTTAAAAACGCCTGAGTAAACAAATCTCCTTGTTTCTCGTATCCTTTTTTTGAGTAATGAACCCAATCGGGTCCTATTAATCCTTGTACTTTTAATTGTTTGATGCCGCTCATTCCGCCAAACTCATCGTATAAATCCCAGACGGCAAGATTTTCTTTCTGAGCTATATTAAGAATTTGTTTGGCATAATCATCAATATAGGTATTTGGTTTTCTTCTTAGCAAAGATGGCGGCGGTGTCATTACAATGATCGGCGCATCTATTTTCTGTGCTCTTATATTGCTTATAAATTCTTTTAGCTCACGAATGTATTTTTCTGGATCTAAATGATCATAGCTTTCATTTGTTCCTAAAGAGAAAACCAGTAAATCTGGATGCAACGATTTTAATTGCTCAAAGAATAACGGATATTTATTGTAATCTGAATATTTAGCTCCGTTTACTCCAATTCCGCTGTAAATAATTCCGGGAGTGTCTTTTTCTAAAACAATTCCGTTTAACTCAAAATCCTTTGCTTCTTTGTTCGGAATCAAGAAAATTCGGCTCAAAGCATTTTCAGAATTATAATAGTGCGAATACGAATCAGATTTTACTGCTAAGGGAACAAATTCTGACATAGAAATCGTCTTTTGTCTCGTTTCCTTTGTGGCAATTTTTAAGGTTCTTCCCGCTCTGATATTATTAGACTTTAAATGATTGTCTCTTTTAATTTCTGTAATCGAAACATTGTATTTGTCTGCAATTGTACCAAGCACTTCACCTTTTTTAATTTTATGCGTAATAACTTTTGGTTCTGTCGTCTGAATAGAATTGATTTTAGACGAGATTGCCAAATCAAACATATCCTGATTTTGTGGCGTAATAATTTTTATCGTATTGAATTTGTAAGCTAAATCTTTCACGTTCATTTCCATCACAAATCCGCCAGAATCTCTCCAAAGTCCTATTCCGCTCAACCCAATCGGACAATTCTTAACTGGGTGAATGTTTCTATAACTTTCCCAAGTTCTGTTCGATTTGAAACGTTCGTTATAAGAACCATTTGTTTTAGCTAATTGATACGGAAACACTAAACCGCGTCCTGCATTACCAAATTTCTGCTGCAGTTTTTTTCTGATCTCATTAGTCATCAAATCACCTTGAATGTGCGAATCTCCGATATGCACAATATTGATTTTTTGATTCTTCTGATCTTCGTTTTTTTCCAGTTTCTGAAAAAAATCATTTAACGCTTTTGCATTATAAATTTGACCATCAGAAGGAGCATCAATTATTGCTGTATCTGCTTTTTGAATCATACTTTTGGGTGTTGGATGTACATCTGTTTTTGGAGTTTTTTCATTTGTTGCAAAAAAAAGACAACAAAAGAAAAAAATAAGTTTGTTTATCATACACTATCTTTTGTTACTGAAACGGAATCGGGTCTGGCTTTTCTTACTGGTTTTGGCTTAGTTCCTTCAGCATCTCTTTTTTCTCTGAGCACTTTATATTCTTCGTATCCTTTATTCAATTGTCCATATAGCAAATTACCAATTGCTTTTGCACCACGTTGGTTAAAGTGGGTATAATCTTTATTTGCTTTTGCAGGAGTTTCATCAACCCATTTAATCATAGAACCATCTCCTCCCATCAAAGTATATAAATTCACAAATCCTGCCTGCGCTTCCAACGCATAGTGTTTTTGTGCTTTCATTAATGGAACTACAGCAGAATCGGTCTTCATTTCTAAATCATATTTTGTCGATTTATCGGCAGTAGAAACAATCAGGATTGAAACTCCTGGAAATGATTCTTTAATTTTATTTACGGTTTTAGTCATTCCTTTTTCATACCAAGAATAATTTTTTGTTCCGTAATTTAAAACGTTCGTTCCGTAATGTAGAATAATTAAATCGTATTTTAGACTATTATTAAAAGCTCTCATTACATCTGCATTGAACATTGAAATTGGAAGTCCAGAATTTCCTCTCTGCGAGAAATTATCTACGTGAACCCCGCTTCCATTATCAAAATTAAATCCGTAAATCGGAATAGAATCTGCCTGAACAAAGTTTGCCTTGAAAGCTTTTAAACTTCCAGATGAAACTTTTAGTGTGTTCACTAAACTATTTGGCGAAAGACTTTTCTTGATAGTGTCTTTTCCGATAATGAAATTAACTTTTCCTGTTTTAGACGAGCGACCGTAAAATAAGGTTGCATTATCTAAAGAAGTAGAATACTTATTAAGTCCCGCTTCGTACTGAACCCAAGTTGAATTGGATTTATCATTTGCAAAAAACACATGTCCGTTAACTCCAAAAGGACTTGTTGGCCTTTTTACATTTAAATAAGATTGTGTCTTCCAGTTTTTAGAATAGGTTGATTTTACAGAACCTCTTGACGCCGCAGACTCTGAAGTAATAGAAACAAATCCTACTCCATTTCCTCCAAAACGTTCCTGATAATTAGTACGAACGTCTTGTACAATTAAATCTCCATCAGTCATAGAATCTCCATAATAAGCAATCCTAACCTTATTCTGAGGATTTTTTTCTAACTGATACAATTTCTCATAGAAAGAAATTAGGTACTGATATCCTTTGTAGTTTTCAAATGTTTCGGCTGGAAACTCGATTCCTTCGGTTTCATCAAAAACAATTTTTTGCCCGTTTAGTGCTTGCTCACTTTTTGCAATACTGTCTTTGTCTAGCGATAGAGAATCTTCGGCAACAGATTCCAAAAGCAGACTGTCTATCAATATATTTTTAGAATCTAATTTAGTCTCAGAAAATATTTTGTCTGGAAGAATTTGCTTAAACCCAATAAAAGCAACCAGCGCTAACGCAACGATCGCAAAAGACTGAAAAAAATAAGATTTTGTATTCACCTAAATAATTATAAAATATGAAGAACTGCATTCAAAAATTAAACCAATTAAATATATGGTTAACTTATTGCAGAAAAAATTTGTGCAAAGATAGAATAACATTTTGTTTCTGTTTCATTTTAACAAGAAAGTAGAACAAAAAAAAGAGGTTAGAATTTCTAACCTCTTGAATCAAAAAAAAAATAAAAAAAACAAAGCTAATGATTAACTAAATTTTAATGCTGAAGCATTTTTTAAGTTAAAATGAAATATTCTTTATAATCTTTAGATTTTTTCATCTATGAATTTATTTTAAAATCGCATATTGGAAAGTAGGATAACCTCTTTCTCCAGCAGCACTTAAACCTCCTGTAAATTTCAATTTATAAATATTTCCTGCAGGATCTTTAACAACATAGAAACGATCTGTTCTTAAAACAAATTGAGAAACAGGAAGACCAGTAGGCCCAATCACACTTGTTCCTCTCCAGTTAGAACCAATATTTCTTGGATCGTTGTTAAACTTAGTGTTATCAACATTTGCCAATGTAAATGCTTCATATGTAAATGCACTTGTAAGAACTTGATAAGTCTGAGCTCCTCCTTTACTATTATTTACTACATAATCAGCATACAAATAAGGAGTTAATCCAGTTTGTCCTGGAATAACATTTGTAAATGAAGTAAAGTTAAGATCCCATTGTGCTTTTTGTGGCTCAACGCTAACTGTTTTCTTATCTAAAAGGCTAAAGAATGTAAAGTTAAATGCACTATTTTTTGAGACTACAACTTCATCGTGAGTTGTTGCGTCAATGTTTGCATATTGAATTTTATAATCATTTCCGCTTTTCAAAACTCTGATTTTTTTCCAACCTCTTGAAGTTCCAGCTACAGCACCTTCAGCTCCCAGACCAACAGCCGCCGGATTATTTCCCATATTGATTAAGTAAACCTTATTTTCTGAATCAGTTGCAGAAACTGCTGCGATAGTAGTTTTTGTAAGATCTCCAGTTGGATCATCAACTAAAGCAGGATTTCCGCTTCCTTGAGAAAACAGCATCGTTGGATCTTCAGCTTGAACTTCATCAATATTAGTTGTTTCTAATACTTTAGCAGACATTTTTAAAGATGAATTTAATACTACTCTGAATTCTGATCCAGAATAGAAACCTAAATCCCAAGAAGTTCTTACTACACTAGTCAGTTTTCCGCTGCTTAAGTCAACAAATACCTGATTTGCTTGAGCAGACCCCCCTAATTCAGGAGCTAAAGCAGACCCTAAAGAAGCTGTTTCGTTAAAATTAACCTGAATTGTTTTGTTTTCAGCTATTGTAGAGTTTATCGTTGCACTTGAAATTGTAAATACAACATTTTTCACTTCTCCTTCAATAGCCTCTTTTAATTTTTTAAAAGTAAAACTAACAGAAGAAACATTTTGTTCGAAAGGAACAATTATCTTATTTGCAGCAATAGCTGGCGTAGTGCTATAATCTGTACCATTTGCAACTGAAGTTTCAGTATAGATAATAGTCAATGACCCAGCAGATGCAGTTGGAGAAGCAAATTTAATTTCGATTGGAGTCGATTCATTTGCTAAATTTACTGATGTCGCAGCAAAAGCAACCGAGTTTACAACCGGTTCAGCATCGTCACTATTACAAGCTGTAAAAGCCAGTAAAATAAAGGACAGAATTAAAATAAAGTTTTTTTTCATTGGATTTATGTATTAATTAAAATTTAGGTTATATGTAAGTTTAAGAAAGTAAGAGCGTCCGTATCCTAATAATAAATCGGGACTTCCAGAAGCGTGTGCGCCACCTGTTGCACCTCCACTTTGAACAGTCTGCACATTGGTTATGTCAAATAAATTTCTAGCGCCAACTGTGACTTCAAATTGATTCTTGAAAAATAATTTTCGAACAGAAGCGTCCATCCAGCTGTAAGGACTGATCTCACTTAAAAAGAATTTAGCGCTTCCATCTGTATCCGTTCCCGCTACAAATTGCTGTTGTTTTCCATTGTACTTATAGTAAAGAGCAAATAGTGTATTCCACTTCGGAATATTGTATGAAATACTAGAGTTTAAGTTTAAAGAATACAAGAATTTATCATCAGATGTTACATTCAAAGCAGCCAGGTCCAATTTTCGAGAAATTCCTACCAATGCCGCTCCTACTTTTATGTTCCAGTTTTTATAAGAATACTGTTCTGTGGTAGAGATATTCCACATTTGGTATTTATTAATGTTTACATATTTATAAACTAACGGATTCACATCTGTCAAGACCATATCGATTCGGTCATCGACATTCAAATAAGTAACTGCCAAATTATTTGCAATCTGAGCACCTGAATCAAAAAAGCAAGATCTTTTAAAACTAAGCTCATATGAAGTACTATTTTCGGGAACTAAATCGGGATTTCCTTGAAGATTATGATTTGAATCGACAAAATAAGTGTAGAGTTCATCAAAATTAGGTGTACGATAAGATTTTCCAAGTGAAGCTCTTGCTTCTAACCCTTTTTTAAAGAGATATCTCAATCCTAAAGAACTTGCGTATTGATTATCAAATTGTGCTTGAAAAGAGTATCTAAGACCTGGGCGGATAGAAAATTTATCATTTAGATTAATTTCAGCTACAGAGAAAATATCATAATTTTCAAGTCTTTTCCTTACGTCTTTAAATTGCTGCTGATCATCTTTAAAAGTTCCTGCTGCTGAATTATAAAACCCATTCTCATTTGTGATTTCATATCCCATTTGAAAATCAACTTTTTTACTATCAAAGAAATTACTTAGTGTTCCTGTAGAATAAAATACTTCCTTAGACTGGTATGTTTGTCTATCGTTGGCGAATTCTTTTTCTGTTTCAAGCTGATAATTGAATTTCTCCAAATCCCTTTCTTGCTTTTGATGCGAAACTGAAACATTGTAATTAAGTTTAGAAAAAAGCTTTCCGTTAGAATTTAAATGGTGATAAAAGCGATTTGTTATAAATCTTTTATCATTTGTATAATAGGTATTTGGAAAAGGAAAATTATCCTGCGGAATTATAATTGGATTATAATAATGAACATTTTCTCCATAGTAATCAAACTTGTAAAAAATTCTAAAGTCATTCTTTTGATATCCCAGCATTGCATTTCCTACTAATTGTTCTTTTGGCAACCAGCTGTAACCTCTCAAACCATCATTTCCAGTATAATCTTTTCCTTCTTTATCGTCATAAAAGCCTGCGAAATCATTACGATTTCCTCCTATATTTATAAACCAGTTTTCATTAAAGTTATGGGCTATCTTAGCTGCCTGAATATGACGACCTTTATCAAAAAGACCATATTCATTTCCTACTGTTTCTTCTTGAACTGTTGCGCTTATCTGCCATCTATAACCACCACCTTTTTTAGTTATTATATTCAAGATACCTGTCACTGCATTTGCACCATGAGTTACTCCCATAGAGCCTTCTATAATCTCGATACGCTCCACGTCATCAAGATTCACCTGCGTTAGATCTACATTTGTACCCATTCCAGTATCACTTACTAATGGAATATTATCTATTAAGATTTTAAAATACTGAGCATCCAAACCAAACATAGAAACAGTCGAACGTCCATCACTTCCACTATTTCGAATTGTAATGTTTAAATACTGATTCAAAACATCTGATAAATTATTTGCTGCTAACTGTTTAATATCTTCTTTCGAAATCACACGTACATTAAAAACAGACTTCTTTATAGATTGTGGCTCAAACTGTCCTGTAACAACAACTTCTGATAATTTTTCAGCCGATTTAATAGTATCTTTTTGCTGCGCAAAAGAATAAGTACAAAAAAGTAGTCCAGCAAAAAGGGTAATTTTAATTTTCATTATTTTTATTCAGTCTTAATAATCGATGCAAATATATAACTATTTTTAATTGTTCTAAATTAAATTTATATATTTGCGAAAAATTTAAAAACAAAACAATAAGTTATGATTTCAAAAAGCCTTTTTCTGTCAGCCGCTTTGGCTTTAACATGTGGTCTTGGTTTTAGTCAGGACAAAAAACAACAAGACATTAAGTCAATTAAATCAATGTGTGGTTGTTACGAAGTGAAGTTTAACTTCACAGAAACATTTTCATATCCAAAAGACACTCTTACTTATAAGCCGTCAGAGACTAAACATGAATCTGCATTAGAATGGGTAGAGTTATTAGAAGATACTCCAAACAAAATTGTAATGCAGCACTTATTGATTGTAAGTGACGATATGATCATCAAACACTGGAGACAAGATTGGCTATACGAAAACACAGACTTATACTCTTTTGACAAAGGCAATACTTGGAAATACAAAAAGCTAGACAAAAAAGCGGTTAAAGGACAATGGACTCAAAAAGTATATCAAGTAGATGATAGTCCAAGATATGAAGGGTCTTCAACATGGGTTCACGTTGACGGGCAAGATTATTGGGCAAACGTTGCTGATGCACCGCTTCCAAGAAGAGAGCAAACAAAACGTAACGATTACAATGTATTAAAAAGAAGAAACATTCATGAAATTACTTCTACAGGATGGAATCATGAACAAGACAATGACAAATTGGTTCGTGACGATGCTGGAAAAGATGTTTTGTTAGCACAAGAAAAAGGATTTGACGTTTATACTAAAGTTCCAGATGTTAAATGTCTAGCAGCTCAAAAATGGTGGAAAGAAAATAACGCGCTTTGGAAAAACGTTCGTGACAAATGGCAGACTCTTTTTGACAGACACCAAGATTTAAACTTAGAGGCAAAAGTTGACAGAAAAGCACTTTACTCTCTTTTATTTGATTTGAAACCAGATACTGCAAAAGCAGAAACAGATAAAATCATTGACAAATTTGTTAAGTAATTAGAATTAGTTGTTAATAAAAAATCCGGAAGTTTATAAGCTTCCGGATTTTTTTATTTGTTCTATTTAATTACTGAGCACACTCAGAATAAGTAACAGCGTGTCTTGATAAATCTGTCCATTTTGGATCTGCTGCAGATGCAGTGATTAATTTGTCACATCCGCTCCACAATGTTGCAAATTCTTTTTTGTATTCTTTTTTCTTTAATAAAAATGCAGGTGCATCTTTTTTAGCAACATAGTAAGATTTAGCATCTCCTCCTACAAATTTAATACCTCCAACTCCTAAAGAAGTAGTTTCTTTTGCATGTGGATCACAGTATATTTTAAATTCTTTACTAAATGCAGGGTTTAAAAGTTGCATTAATAATTTTGATTTTTTCTTTTTGATTTGCACATCAGCAGTTTCAAAATATGCGTAACCTTCCTTTAAGTACTCTTGGTTCAGTTTATCATCGTTCCATTTTTGAAAATCTGTACCAAAATCAATTTTTTTAGTCAAATTATCAAGTCCACTAGGTGGTAAGTACATATACTTAATATCCTCTGGTTTTAGTTTGTGTTTTTTTCCAGCTGCGTCTTGTAATTTAATAAATTCAATTAACCCTTTGTCTCTATCAATATCACGAATAGTTCCGCTAATTTCTGTTCCGTCTGCTAGCGTAATGTAAGCTGTTTTACTGTGCGAAAATCCATAAGATGGGTTAATTAAATCTTGAGCTTTTGTTGCTGTAAATGCAAAAAGAAGCATCATTAAAAGTAAAGGTTTTTTAATCATTGTTTTTGGGTTTAAATTTTGCCTACTCTCACGATTTTCGGCTTCCTCGCATTGATTTTATGGTATCATAAGCCGATTTTTCTCTTTGTTTATTGGCCCTTTTAGCTGTAAAACAACCAATTATTTCCTTCTGTAAACATACTTATAAAAACAACATACACAAATCTCGTTAATACTTTTTTACACGAAAATTCATTTAAAAAAAAATCCAGAAGTTTTTAAAGCTTCCGGATTTTTTTGTTTTTTAATTTTTATTATAATGGATTTTGCACAATTAATGGATTGGCATCAATTTCTGCTTGAGGAATTTGAAAAATAAATCTATTATCTCCTGCTTGAATATTAAATTTACCAAATGCAGGATGATTTGAACCATCGTAATCTCTTGTCAAAGAAACTCCTAATCGCTTCATATCATACCAAGCACAACCTTCTCCCCACAATTCAATTCTTTTTTGAAGAATTATTTCATTAATTAATGACGAACCTGAATTTGTAGAAAGCGTATATGACGGATCTCTAGTTATTGTTATCTCATACAATACTTGCTTTGCTGAAGCTTCATTTCCAGATCTTGCTAGTGCTTCTGCTTCTATATAATACATTTCAGAAGATCTCAAATAAATATAACTACCGGCGTCTATAGTTGGATCTCTAAATTTTATATTTGCATAAGCTGGCAAAGACGGATAGATCAAATTTCCTGATGTAGAGACAAAGGCTTTTTTTCTAAAATCGGTTTCTGAAATACTATTATACAAACTTTTGTCTATATTTTTATAAATTCCCATTCCTCCTGCATATCCCGAAGCGTTTGTATTATCAAAATGACCAAAGAAATTTGCAACAAAAGTACTAATTGAAGAATTTAGTGTTGCTCCCCACATGGTTTCATTAGATTTTGTAATATAAAAACCATTCATCCATTCTGCTTCATTAAGCAAAGTATAGTTTTTTCTTGCAAGATGAGCCATATTTGCCGCATCCGTATACTTTCCCATTTCTAAATATACTTCTGCTAAAAAAGCCTCTGCAACTGTTTGATCCACAGAATCATTGTTCGATCTCTTATACGATGCTAATAATTCTATAGATTCCTTCAAATCGGTTTCTATCAAGCTATACACCTCACTCACGTTAGATCTCGCCTTACCTTCTAATGTAGGCTCTATATATAGAGGAACACATAATTTAGTTTCATTGCCAATATATGTAGGTCCATATGTGCGAGCCAACATAAAATAGAAATAACCTCTTAAAGCCAAAGCTTGGCCTCGAATTGCCTTTAAATTTTCATCGGTAGTGCTTGACGGAATACCTCCAAGTACAATATTTGTAGATTTAATCTGAGGATAGTATGTATTCCACACTAATCTAGATCTTGAATTCGTTTGTTGTCTACCAATATAAGTATAGAAAGATTGATACCAGCTTGATTTTGTCATTAGCATGTCATTAGACATCATATCCATTGCAGAAAGCACAGATTTATGACCATAATCTTCATGATTGCTTCCAATTGCTAATCCATAAGATCGTAATGCAGAATAAATTCCACTTACAATAGCTTGATTCGCCGATGCAGAAGTTGCCAATTGTTCTTTATTAATTGTTGATTCTGGAACTGTATCAAGAAACTCTTTATCACAGCTTGTAAGAGTCAGTAAAAACAGAATTGCTATTATTATCTTTTTCATGTCCTTAAAAATTTACTGTTAAACCAAATGAAACACTTCTCATCACACCATACACATTAAGCGACTGCCCATTATTTACCTTTTTCCTAATCTATTTAGCCTTGGATCCATTCCTGTTCTCTTAGACCATAATGCTAAATTCGAGCCCATCAAAGTAAATTTTGTAGATTGTATACCTAAATCCTTAAGCCAAGTATCATTATAGCTATATCCTATCGAAACATCTTGAAGGCTTATATAATCAGACTTTATTAAAAAATAATCTGAATTTCCCATTTGATAGATTGATATATGATCAACTCTTGGTATGTTTGAAGTCGGATTATCAATTGTCCATGCTTTTGTGACATCCTTATGATAATTCTGGCCTATATTATCCGACCCCGAATACATGGCAGATTGGTAAACTCCATCGTACATATAACCACCAAATTGATAAGCAAAACTAGCTTGAAACGTAATATTTTTATATCTTAATAAAGTTCCAAATCCACCATATACATCTGGATTGGCGTCTTTTTTACTCAAATATGTTGTAGCATCTCCAAAGACATTAGTAGTTACTTTATTTCCTGTTAAGTTTCCACTAGTATCTTTCTCATCTTTATACCATAATGCATCGCCATTTGCTTTATCAACTCCAGCAAATTCTCTTAAAAAATATGAATAAGCAGGAGCCCCAACCTCAAAACGATAAATTCCATCTGTAAATGCTTTTGGTAACGACGTTATCTTGTTTCTATAACTTGTTGCATTAGCCCAAATATTGAAGTCTACATTTTTGTTTTTAACAACATCAACTCCTAAATTTATCTCTATCCCTTTATTTCCCATATCTCCAATGTTTTTAGAAACAAATGATGTTCCTGTAGATAAAGCGATAGGAAAATTATATATCAAATCACTAACATTTCTTTCAAAATATTCAGCTTCAATAGAAATTCTATCAAATAAGTTAATATCAAAACCTATATTTAAATTTTTAGATTTTTCCCATTTAACACTCTTATCTGCTTCAAAAACATTTAAAACACTAGCATTACCGTCAGAATCTGGTACTATTTCATATTGAGTTTCATAGGCATAATAGTTTCTTAAACTACCAAAATAACTGCGATGACTAATTTGTGACGTAACTGGGTAATTTATATTATCATTCCCTTGCTCTCCGTAACTACCTTTTATTCTAAAATCGGTGATCCATTTTGTTTTAGGAAAGAATGATTCTTTAATCACAGACCAAGCAGCTCCAAAACCATAAAAATTACCCCATCTGTTTTCTGGAGCAAATACTGAAGATCCATCTCTTCTAAAGCTTGCATTAACAAAATATTTGTTTTTATAGTTATAGTTTAATCTTGAAAAATAACCTTCTACTTTATATAAGTCATTATAACCATCCAAATAACCATATTTTGTAGCGTTGCTAATGATTGGTAAATTAGATATGACCACATTACTTTTTTGCCCCGCTAACATTTTTGAAGTAAAATCAGATGATTCATGACCGATTAATACATCAAGCGTATGCTCTCCTAAAGTTTTTTTCCAGGATAATAATTGCTGATTAGTTAATGTATATTCATTTTTAGTAGCCGTTCCTATTCGACCATTCACTCCCATATCGTCACCACCTTCACCTGTTGTACTTGTCAGATAATAGCCTGATAAAAAATCATATCCAATATTATATCTAAAATTAAAATCCTTTAAGAATTCAACAGAAACATAAGCTCTGGCACCAAATTTATTTTCTTCATTTGATTTAATATTTAATAATGTAGTTGCATAAGGGTTCAAATTTGAACCATAAGGTCGATCTCCTTTTTGGTTAAAATCATAAGATTTAGTACCATCTTGATTATAAATCATATTACCACTGTCATCTCTTTGCCAAATAGTATATATAGGTGCAATATTTCGAGCCCAACTAAATAAATTGCTATATGTTGAAGATGATGTTTTTGAAATTGGAGCATTTTGGTTTGAATGTGCATAATTTACATTTGTTCCAATTTTTACTTTACTCGAAACATTATAATCTACATTAGCTCTCAATGTTACACGTTCAAAGTTTGAATTGATCGTATATCCATCATCTGATAAATAACCAATAGATAAATAAGAGTTTAGATTGTCTGTACTACCTGATAGGCTTAAATACTGCTCTTGTCTAATAGCATCTCTAAATAATGCTTTTGACCAATTATCATGATACAGTAACTTAGCATCTGCATTTATTTCTCCTGTTGCTGGATTTATAACCTGATTATTGGCTACATTATAATTATTATATCCAAGAGAATAAGTATCACCTTCTATTAAATTTTGGGCAGCAATATTTGAAGCATTAGCTGGTGTTTGTCCTTGATAAATTAAACCATTTTTAACTCTATTATATACTGCTTTATAATAATCAGCTGGACTTTTAATCATATCATATTCAGGTACAGCTCGTGAATTAACTCCAATTTTAGTTTCATAAGTAACTGTCAATTGTCCCTTCTTTCCTTTTTTGGTGGTAACAATTATTACTCCGTTTGCTCCTCTACTTCCATACAGTGCATTAGACGATGCATCCTTTAAAAAACTAATTGATTCGATATCCTGAGTTGATATAGAGTTGATATCTCCATTAAATGGTATTCCGTCTACCACATATAATGGTGCATTTGAAGATGAAATCGAACCAATACCTCTAAATCTTACTTGAGGAGCATCTCCAGGCTGACCAGAATTAGCGCTAATTTGTACGCCGGCAACTTTCCCTGTTAAGGATTGCACTGCATTAGATGCTTGAGATGTTTCTAACATTTTTGAATCAATTTTAGAAACAGCTCCTGTAATTTCCTGTTTCTTTTGTGTCCCATAAGCCACCTGAACCACAACTTCTTCTAATTGTTCTCCACCTTCCTGCATTTTAATATTTATAGAAGATGAATTTCCAACGGTAACCGACTGATCTTTCATCCCCATGTAAGAAAAAACCAGAACATCTCCTGTTTTTGCTTTAATCTTGTATTTTCCATCAAAATCGGTTTGAACTCCATTGCTAGTTCCTTTTACCATAACATTCGCACCCGGAATTGGTCCGCTTCCATCTGATACAATTCCTGAAATTGTTTTTTCCTGCGCAAAAAACAATTGAGCAGTCAACAAAAACACAAGAATTGCAAATCCTTTAAATTTTCTTTTCATTATAGTTTATTTGAATTAAGGGGCGCAACTTATAAAATTAAATTAATTTTAACAAGATTATACATTCATTTAACATAATTTATTATAAAAATAAACTTACAAATAAATTAAACAAACAAAAAAACCACCTATCTCTAGATGGTTTTTAATCCTGTATCATTTATACTAAAAGCTTACTAATTCAAAATAGTTAAAAAACGAATATTAGGAGATATCTTAATGACTATGCAATTAAGTACTGTGAAATATGACACAAAACTAATAAAGAGTCAAACTGTAAATATTACCGGATAAGCCAAAAAAGCAATAAAAAAAGCCAATAGTTCAAAAACTATTGGCTTTAAATTTCTTAAACTTTAATTCTTACATTCTCTCTGGAACTTCAATTCCTAATAGTTGGAATGCAGATTTGATTACTTCGGCAACTTTTTGAGAAAGCTGCACTCTGAATATTTTTTTAGTTAAATCAACTTCTCCTAAAATATGAACTGATTGGTAAAAAGAGTTATATTCTTTTACTAAATCGTACGTATAATTAGCAATTAATGCTGGACTATGATTCTGAGCCGCATTCTGAATTACTTCTGGGAAAAGTTGGATTTGTTTTACCAATTCTTTCTCTTTTTCATGCAATTCTTCGATTTCAATTTTATTAGAAAAATCAAAATCGGCTTTACGGATTATTGACTGAATTCTCGCGTATGTGTATTGAATAAAAGGTCCTGTATTTCCAGCAAAATCGACAGATTCTTCTGGATTAAATAAAATACGTTTTTTAGGATCTATCTTTAAAATGTAATATTTCAAAGCTCCCAAACCAATTGTTTTGTACAACTTTGCTTTTTCTTCGGCAGAATAGCTATCCAATTTCCCTAAATCTTCTGAGATTTGTTTGGCAGTATCGGTCATATCTTGCATCAAATCATCAGCATCTACAACGGTTCCTTCACGGCTTTTCATTTTTCCAGATGGCAAATCAACCATTCCGTATGACAAATGATATAAAGTTGAAGACCAATCAAAACCTAATTTTTTCAAGATTAAGAATAAAACTTTGAAATGATGATCTTGCTCGTTTCCAACTGTGTAAACCATTCCCCCAACATCTGGCATGTCTTTAACACGTTGAATTGCGGTTCCGATATCTTGTGTCATATAAACCGCTGTTCCATCAGAACGTAAAACGATTTTTCGGTCAAGACCTTCATCTGTCAAATCAATCCAAACAGAACCGTCTGGATCTTTTTCGAAAACGCCTTTATCCAAACCTACCTGAACAACATCTTTTCCTAAAAGATAGGTATTGCTTTCGTAGTAATATTTATCAAAATTAACTCCAAGATTTGTGTAAGTTGTTGCGAAACCTTCATAAACCCATTCGTTCATTTTTTTCCAAAGCTCAATTACTTTTTCATCACCAGCTTCCCATTTCTTAAGCATATCTTGCGCTTCAATAATGATTGGCGCTTGTTTTTTGGCTTCTTCTTCTGTTTTTCCAGCTTCTATTAAACCGTTAATTTCATTTTTGTAAGCTTTATCAAACTCTACGTAGTATTTACCTACGAGTTTGTCCCCTTTTAAACCAGATGCTTCAGGCGTTTCTCCGTTTCCAAATTTCTCCCAAGCCAGCATTGATTTACAGATATGAATTCCTCTATCGTTGATAATTTGAGTTTTATACACTTTTTTACCAGAAGCTTTTAAAATTTCTGCAACAGAATATCCTAACAAATTGTTACGAACGTGTCCTAAGTGCAATGGTTTGTTGGTGTTTGGAGAAGAATATTCTACCATAATTGCCTTCTCTGCCGGATTTGGAGCTACAAAACCAAACTGTTTTTGATCTTTTATTCCGTTAAAGAAATTCACATAATAACTGTCTGAGATAACAATATTCAAGAAACCAGAAACCACATTAAAGCGAGCAACCTCAGAAACATTCTCAACTAGATAATTTCCAATTTTATTTCCTAATTCAACCGGATTACTTTTAATCACTTTTAGCAAAGGGAAAATTACCATTGTAATATCTCCTTCAAACTCTTTTCTAGTAGTTTGAAACTCGATTTTATCAACAGTAACATCAAATAATGCTTGTATTGCTTTTTGTATAGAAGGTGTAAGAATTTGTGATAATGACATGTAAACTTATTTTAAAGTGAGCAAAGATACTGCTTATTCATCAATTAGAGAAAATCAAAAACATATTAAATTCAGAAAAAGAGTTTCAATTTGACAAAAAAGCGCATTTTTTTAATTGTTAAAATTATCAAAAAATCAAAACCGTAATCTCTTACAAAACAGCCAACGAGAAAAAAAACATACTTTTTTATTTAATTTCTTGTAACATATCAACTGTAAAAGAGTCTTAATAGAGACTCTAATTTTTTAAGGTCAAGAAAAACAAAAAAAGAAAAAACTAACAAAACGAAATCATCATCATCAATCAAATCAAAAATAATCAGTAAAAAAATCATGAAATTAAAATTCTTTCTGTTTGCGTTATTAGGTATAATCGCAACTGCACAGGCCCAGAATACTGGAAGTATTACTGGAAAAATTACAGAAAAGTCGAACAATGCGCCGATTTCTTATGCAACAGTTTCGCTTAAAGAAAATGGAAAAGTGGTTTCTGGAGTAAATACAGACGATAACGGGGACTATTCATTTAAAAACATTGCTTTAAAAAGTTACACTATCGAGATTCAATATATTGGATTTAGAAAATATATCGGTTCTGTACTTTTGAGCGAAAACAAAAAAAGTGCGACTTTAAATGTTTCTCTTGAAGAAGAAGCAACGCAATTAAAAGGGGTTAACATTATCGCAGAACGCTCTACAATCGAACAAAAAATTGATAGAAAAGTAGTGAACGTTGGTAAGGACTTGACAACTGCAGGAGCTTCGGCATCTGATATTATGAACAATATTCCTTCTGTGAATGTGGATCAGGACGGAAAGCTTTCGCTTCGCGGAAATGATAATGTTCGTGTATTAATTGATGGGCGTCCAAGTAATATTGACCCTGCTCAATTGTTAAAACAAATTCCGTCAACTTCTATCAAGAAAATTGAATTGATTACAAACCCAAGTGCAAAATACAATCCAGAAGGAATGTCTGGAATCATTAATATCATCTTGCACAAAAATGCAAACACTGGTTTTAATGGAAGCTACAGCGGTGGTATTACTTTTGGTAAAACGGCAAAATACAATCAGTCTTTAGATTTAAATTACAAAACAGGGAAAGTAAATTTCTTTGGAAATGTGGGGCAAAACTTTGGAACTTACCAAAACACAGGATTCATCCAAAGATTTGATCAAGATATAGTTCAAAATATAGCTGTTTTGAATGATAATGATTCTTACTTATACAAAATAGGAATGGATTATTTAATTGATGATCATAACACCTTATCTATCTACACAAATCAAAACAAATCTAACGGAAAAGGTTTTGTAGACACTGATATTGATTACAATAATGTAACGGGGTCTGATATTTCTAATATCTTTCAGAAATCAAGCTATTGGGGACCTGATAGAGTTGGAACATACAATTTGGCATACAAACACATCTTTAAAAAAGAAGGTCACACTTTAGATTTTGAAGCAAATTATAGTGATAATAAAGAAACTCAAAATGCTGCTTTTGACACTAAAACGACCAAAATAGACAATACTGCTTCGGGTATTGTATATAATGATTTTCTGCAAGGAACTAGAAAATTAAGTACTGTAAACGTAGATTATGTTAATCCGTTAAACGAAAAAACAACCCTTGAAGCTGGAGCTGAGGCAAGAATCACGAGAACAGATAATGATTATGTAACTGGAAATCCTTTGTTGCCTGTAGCAGACCAAACGTCTCATTATACTTACGACACAGATATTTATTCTGCTTATGTAACATTTGGACAGAAATACAAAAAGTTCAGCTATCAATTGGGTGCCCGTTTTGAAAGCTATAAAGTACAAGCTAACTTAAATTACGGTCAGACTAAATTTGATGATGATTATATTACATTATATCCATCAGCATATTTAACGTATAATTTGAATGAGAAAAACACGTTGCAGTTTAGCTACAGCCGTCGTGTAGACCGTCCGAGTTTAGAACAGACAAAACCTATTCGTGAATTTGCTACTCCATTAGTTACTTCATTAGGAAACCCAGAATTAAGACCTCAGTTTACCAACTCAGTTGAAGTAAATTATACTAAAACTCTTGAAAAAGGAAGTTTTACAACTGGAGTTTTTGTGAGAAGTATTAATGACCAAATCAGCAGAATTTTATATCCTGATCCAGCAGATCCGAGCATGGAAAAACAAATCATGAGTTTTACCAACTACGATCACAATACAGCTTACGGATTTGAAGTTTCTTTCAATTATAAAATCACAAAATGGTGGGATATCCAACCATCGATTGATTTCTCAAGTATTAACCAGCAAGGTATTGTATTCCAATACGATCCTGCAACAAATACAAGTAATCCAATCGATAGAAAAATTACTGTTGCTGCTTTCAACGGACGTATGAACTCTAATTTTAAAGTAAACAAACGTTTAAGTTTCTTAGCTTTCGGATTCTATAGAGGTGCTACAGACGGACTTCAAAACAACAGTCACGAAATGTATAAAATGGATATTGGTACACGTTACACCTTGTTGGACAACAAAATGAATTTAAGCGTTCGTTTCAATGACGTTTTCAATACAATGAAATATGCTTTTGATACCATGTATCCTTATCCTCAAGCGGGTCAGTTCAAATGGGAAAGCCAAACGGTTTACTTTGGTTTGACTTATAACTTTGGAGGCGGAAAAATCAAAAATTTACAGCGTAAACAAAGAGATGACAATACTAACAAAGGCGGGGGCGGAATGTTCTAATCTTGTCTGAGAAAATTTTTTAAATAATTTTTTGAATAATTTCTTGTAGAAAAAAAGTCTGGAGATTGCCACCTCCAGACTTTTTTTGTTTTATTCTATTCTATAAAAAGTTACGCAACTCCTTTATTTCTTCTGGATTTGCAGTTTCAGAATTATCTGTGATTGCTGAAGAATGATAAAAAGTGAGATCTAATTTTTCTTGCAACAGCTTGATATTTGAAGATCTTAAACCTCCTCCTGGCATAATTTCAATTCTGTCTCCCGCTAGTTCTTGAAGCCTTTCTAGAGCCAAAATTCCTTCTTCTACATTTACACCTTGACCTGAAGTCAAAATGGTTTTGAAGCCACAGTCGATTACATCTTCAAGTGCTTTTTCAGGATTTTTAACTACATCAAAAGCACGGTGAAAAGTACACGATAACGGATGCGCCAAATGCACTAATTCCTTATTCTGCTTTTTATTTACTTTTCCGTTTTCTTTTAAAATTCCGAAAACGAAACCATCAACGCCTAGTTTTTTATATTGCTTGATATCTTGTTTCATTTCGGTAAGCTCTTCGTCAGAATAAACAAAATCACCACCTCTAGGTCTTATAATAACATGCATTTTTATATTTATACTTTCGCGAACCTTTACTACCAAAATAGAATTTGGCGTAGTTCCTCCCAGTTTCATATTTTCACATAGCTCAATTCTATCCGCGCCATTTGCTTGAGCAATTACTGCCGATTCATAATTGAAACAAGCTATTTCTAGTTGATTTTTTTTCATTTTGATTTCAATAGTTTTTCTCCAAATGAAACCTGACAGGTTTTAAAAACCTGTCAGGTTTGAGTGTGCAATTTATAAAAAAACCTGCTCCCAATAAGAAGCAGGTTTTAAAAAATATAATGTAAGATGATTAATTTACCATTTAATAATAGCACTTGCCCAAGTGAAACCACTACCGAAGGCTGCTAAAACTACAGTATCTCCAGATTTAATTTTCCCTTGTTCCCAAGCCTCAGTCAAAGCAATCGGAATAGATGCTGCGGTTGTGTTTCCGTATTTCTGAATATTGTTATGAACTTGGTCGTCTGTCAATTTGAATTTATTTTGAATGAATTGCGAAATTCTCAAATTTGCTTGATGCGGAATCAACATATCAATATCTGAAACCTGAAGACCATTTGCTTCCAATCCTTCATTGATTACTTCAGCAAAACGAACTACAGCATTTTTAAATACAAATTGTCCGTTCATATATGGATAATAACTTTCGTCGTTTGGATCGTTATCTGCAATAATATCAGTTACCCAACGCGCTCCCATTCCTGGCGCTTGCAAAGCCAATTCTTCTGCATGCTCTCCTTCAGAGTGTAAATGCGTAGATAAAATTCCTTTGCTTAAATCTTCTTCACGGCTTAAAACTGCTGCTCCTGCTCCATCTCCGAAAATTACAGAAACTCCACGTCCGCGAGTTGTCATGTCTAATCCTGTAGAGTGAACTTCAGAACCAATAACCAAAATATTTTTATACATTCCGGTTTTAATATATTGATCTGCAACAGAAATTGCATAAACAAAACCAGAACATTGATTTCTAACATCCAATGCTCCAACTGTTCTTAAACCTAAATCTCTTTGAACCAGAACTCCAGGTCCTGGAAAATAATAATCTGGACTTAATGTAGCAAAAACTACAAAGTCAATATCTTCTTTGGCAACACCAGAACGCTCTATTGCAATTTTAGCTGCTTTTACTCCCATTGAAGTAGTAGTGTCTTCTCCACGGATAATGTGTCTTCTTTCCTGAATCCCGGTTCTTTCCTGAATCCATTCGTCATTGGTATCCATTATCTTAGACAAATCATCGTTAGTCACCACATTAGAAGGAACATAATATCCTAAACCAGCTATTTTTGAATGATACATATATCTATTATTATTTATTAAAAAATTCGATTGCAAATTTACGCATACTTTAAAATATACGTACACAAAATACTATTTTTTTCGTTATTAGCAATTTAATATATTCTAATTCTAAGCTAACTTATTATCATTTGCTTCTTGAAAAGACAATTTTCGCATGCAAACATTGAAAAAAATTAAAAATCAGGCTCAAGATGTAACAAGACAAAACTATCTTAGACAAACATTTTGAATACCAATTTACAAACCCATAAAATTCAAACTATGAAATTAAAGGTTACACTGTTTTTATTTTTAAATATAAGCTTTTTCTCTTTTGCACAGGAGAATCTAACTTATCAAAAACCTTCAAAATCTATTTTAGATTTGGCAGACTATCAAAGAGCTCCTTCCGTATCAATGGATACAAAAAAAGAGAACATGCTCTTGATGTACCGCAACACCTATAAAACACTTGACGATTTAAACCAAGACGAAGTTCGTCTAGCTGGTTTGAGAATTAATCCAGTTACTAATATTTCAAGCACTGTAACGTATTTAATCAATCTTAAATTAAGAAAAATAAACGGAAAGGAAGAAATTCAGGTAAAAGGACTCCCTGATAATCCGAAAATATCAAACATTCTTTGGTCGCCAAACGACAAAAAAATCCTATTCTCGCACACTACCAATTCTGGTGTAGAACTTTGGGTTTTAGATGTTGCAAGCGTACAAGCGACAAAACTTACAGAGGCTAGAGTAAATGCTAATCTTGGAAATCCGTTTAACTGGTTTTTAGACAGCGAAACTATCTTAGTAAAAATGCTTCCTAAAAACAGACCGCCACTTTTAGATTCTAAAAAAGATCTGCCTACTGGGCCGATTATCTCAAATACTTCTGGAGAAAAATCTCAAAACAGAACGTATCCGGATATGCTGAAAAATAAAAACGACGAAGCTAATTTTGAAAACTGCATAACTTCTGAATTGTATAAAGTAAAACTAAATGGAGATGCTGTTTTATACAAAGACGCCGCTATGTTTGCTGGAGAAAGAATCTCTCCAGATGGTCAGTACATTATGCTGACAACAATTCAAAAACCATTTTCTTATGTAGTTCCATTAAACAGATTTCCATCTAAAACAGTTGTTTATGATTTAAGCGGAAGAGAAATTAAAACGGTAAATGAGGTTCCTTTAAATGAAATTATGCCAAAAGGTTTTATGGCTGTTCGAAAAGGAAAAAGAGAAATGGCTTGGAGAAACGACAAACCGGCAACTTTATCTTATGTTGTAGCTTTAGACGAAGGAGATCCTGCAAACAAAGTTGATTATCGAGATGAAGTTTTTCTTTGGGATGCGCCTTTCGACAAAGAAGCTTCTTCATTAGCAAAAACTCCACAGCGTTTTAGCGATATTATTTGGGGGAATGACAATCTAGCGGTTCTTTCTGAAGAATGGTACGACACAAGAAGCACCAAAACATTTTTGATTAATCCATTAAACCCAAATCAGCAGCCAAAAATGATTACGGATAGAAATTCGCAAGATGTTTATTCTGATCCGGGAGTTTTTGAAACAAAAAAGAATGCTTACAATAAATATGTTTTAGCAATCGAAAAAAACAACCTTTATAGAATTGGCGAAGGTTATACTAAAAACGGACAGTTTCCTTTTGTAGACGAATTCAATGTAGAAACTTTAAAATCAAAACGTATTTATACTTCTCCTTATAAAGATAAAAAAGAGGATATTTTAGAAATTGAAGATTTCAAGTCTGGGAAAATCTTAGTTATGATTCAGTCAAAAACAGAATACCCAAATTACTATTTCAGAAATATAAAAAAACAAAATAGCCTAACACAAGTTACTGATTTCAAAAATCCGTTTGAAAGCATTAAAGACGTTAGCAAAGAAGTTATTAAATACAAACGTAAGGACGGATTGGAGCTTTCAGGAACTTTATATCTTCCTGTTGGTTATGATAAAACTAAAAAAGAAAAATTGCCGCTATTGATCTGGGCATATCCAGCAGAATATAAAGATAGAAATAGCGCTTCTCAATCGACTCAAAATTCAAACGAATTCACTTTCCCCTATTATGGCTCATTTGTATATTGGGTAACAAAAGGTTATGTAGTTTTAGATGACGCTGCTTTTCCAATTATTGGAGAAGGAACTACAGAACCAAACGACAATTTTATTTCGCAATTAGTAGATAATGCGGCAGCGGCGATTGATGCAGTAGATGCCTTAGGCTATATTAACCGTAAAAAAGTGGCTGTTGGAGGACATTCTTATGGAGCTTTTATGACTGCCAACTTACTAACCCATTCAGATCTTTTTGCATGCGGAATTGCGAGAAGTGGTGCTTACAACAGAACATTAACTCCATTCGGATTTCAATCTGAACAAAGAAATTACTGGGAAGCGCCAGAAGTTTACAACGCAATGTCTCCATTTATGAATGCAGAAAAAATGAAAACGCCAATTTTATTAGTTCATGGAGAAGCAGACAATAATCCGGGAACTTTTACTTTGCAGACAGAACGTTATTTTCAAGCATTAAAAGGATTAGGAGCACCAGCAAGAATGGTTATTCTGCCTAAAGAATCTCACGGTTATGTAGCAAAAGAAAACATTTTGCACTTGCTTTGGGAACAAGATCAGTTCTTAGAAAAGTATCTGAAAAACTAAATTCATAATTTGATTCTAAAAGTAAACCCGACAGGCTTTTGAAACCTGTCGGGTTTATTATTTTAACAATTAGAAATTATCTAATTTTCTAATTGACACATTCCCTAATTACAAATAATTTAAAGCCAGGAAAACTTCTTGTTCAAGCGGCAAATCTATTTCGCTTTCAAAGAAAATCAACTGCCTTTTATAAACTGTTTCAATTAAATAATGGCTTCCTCTAAAATAAGTTCTTCTTATTTTTACCATTAATTTTGATTCTGAAACCATTTTAAATTGATGCGGATAAACTAATGTTTTATGCGCTTCGTCTGCGTAAGACAATAATAAATGAGTCGGAATTTCATTTACTTCTCCAAACAAAGATGCCACATATTTAACCTTTGGATCTTCGTATATTTTTGAAGGATCATCTTTTACCAACACTTCTCCGCTTCTCATCACAATTGCCTGATCGGCAAAAGACAAAGCATCTGTACTATCGTGTGTTGCAATAATACACGTAATTTCTTTTTGTTTTAGATAACGAAATAAATTACGACGTAAAGCATTTTTTCTAAAAGCATCTATCTGACTAAATGGCTCGTCTAACAAAATTACTTCTGGTTCTAAAGCCAAAACTCGAACCAACGCCACTCTTTGCTGTTGTCCACCACTTAGAAATTTGGTCTTAACATTTGCAAACTGATCCATTTCTACCATTTCTAACAATTCCTGAACACGAAGCTTTTTCATGTTTGCAAAACCGTTCGAGAGAAACTTACCTACGTTTTCTGCAACTGTTTCGTATGGAGACAAATCAAAATCCTGTGCCAGATATTTCATATAAGGCATCCCTGGAATTAGATTGAACTTTGGTCCCAAGATCGGTTTATCGCCATAAAAAATTTTCCCTTCATCCAGATCGTATAATCCGTATATAAGCTTGAGTAGCGTACTTTTTCCACAGCCACTCTCACCAATAATCGCAATATTCTGGCCTTTTTCAATAGAAAAAGAGATGTTTTTTATAACGGGGCTTTCGGTGTACGAAAAAGATATATTTTGAATGTCAAGCATGAGTTGTAATATGAGTCGTCAAATTTACAATGTTTAATTTCTAAAGTCAAAAAAAAGCTGCTTCAATTATTTGAAACAGCTTTTTTG
>Ga0308157_10001944_pt1 | contig 37678 bp, 45 predicted proteins | sample PhyBR1_FD_201035 | JGI IMG/M metagenome (GOLD analysis project Ga0308157, IMG submission 201035) | Phyllosphere microbial communities from UC Gill Tract Community Farm, Albany, California, United States - DLSLB.R1 | ecosystem: Host-associated > Plants > Phyllosphere > Unclassified | place: USA... | reverse complement strand
AGTATAGAATGCGGAAATGTGCATACACACTAGGCCCTCTCTACCAGCTCCATACACAATGAGAGAGGGCTAAATGTGTATGCATTGGTAGAGAGGGCTTGATGTGTATGTCTTGACTAGTGTATGATTGGTGCTAGGGTTATTAGTGTATGCACTAGGAGGTGGGATATGGTCACTGCAAAGAGCATCGAGGAGGCGCGCACGCCGCTCGAGTATCCGGAATCAGGTTACGGCAACTACGGCGGCCAGGTCCGCCAAAAGGTCGTCCTGGCCGACATCATCAAATGGATGATCGAGGAGGTCGAGAGGATCGACGGCGACGAGAGCACCACTCGCGCCGACAAGACCCAGCGCATCGGGCGCCTTGCCAAGCGCATCAAGACGAAGCTTTACGAGGACGGCCGTAAGGCCCCCGAGGACAAGCTCAAGGCCTCGAGCTATCGCCGCTACCTGACCCGGCTGCGCAACGCGGTCCAGGCCCAAAACTGGCGGCACCATGCTATCGAGGAGACCTGCCGGCGGATGGCCAAGCGTCACCCGGAGTACACCCCCGAGCTGCATGCCATGGCGGAAATGACGGACATCGTCCCTCTGCGCCTGGCCTACAAGGCCCTCAAGGATAAGATCAAGCGCGACGGCAACGAGGCAGCCTATCTCGACGTGAAGGCGATGAAAATCGACCACGAGATCATGCGCCACTTGAACCTGCCCTCGGTTACCCGCGACCAAATGGCCGACCATGCGGCGCAGGTCCTCGAGGAGAAGGCCCTAAACACGATCGACATCGGTTATCACTGGTACGTGGCCACCGCTGCCGAGATGCTCTCCTCGAGCACCTTCTCGCATCTCGCCCTGGGCGTGGCCATGGCCACCGGGCGCCGGGCCTTCGAGGTTCTGACTCAAGGCCGGTTCAAGAAGGCCGGCGAATTCGAGCTCGAGTTCAGCGGCCAAGCGAAACAGCGCCTTGGCGTCGACTACGGCTCGAGCTATCGCATTTACACGCTCGTTGCGGCTGACGTGGTGCTCGCCGCGATCGAGCGCCTTCGCTCACTGCCGGAGGGCTCCAGCCTGCAGGGCATGGATGCGACCGAGGTGAACCGCCGCACCGCCAAAACGCTCAACGTGCTCGCCAAACGGACCTTCAACGACGAGACGCGGGTTTTCAAAGATACCCGCGCGATCTGGGCGCGGATCATGTTCGAGACCCATTTCAAGCACGACCCTCGCTGGGCGAAAAAGAGCGCCGAGGTGTTCTGGCGCGAGATGCTCGGGCATGAGGATCTCGAGACCCAGGAAAGCTATAAGCAGTTCAAGATTCACTATGAGGACGAGGCGCCAAAGGCCGCCGCTCACAAGTTCGCGAGCCGCCTCGAGGGGCTGAAAACCTTGGATGAGCACCCGAAAATCAAAGGCCGCGCGGGCCTCGAGCGAATCCATGAATGGGTAAAATCGGCGATCGAGGCGGATCCCCTCGCCAAGATCAATCAAAGGGCTATCTCGGTCAACGTCGGCAGCTACCGGCCCAACATCAAGGAATACTTGGAGATCGCAGCGGATGCCCTGGGAGTACCGGCGCACGCCGCAAACGCGGTCGCCGAGGTTCCCGCCGTGGTGGCCAAGGCTAAGCCGCACATGACATCGCACAAGACGGACGACGGTGAGTGGGTCGCAGTGGCCAGCGTTAACGGGGTAGAGGTCGCTACTTACAAAAGTCCGGACCGCATGACAGCATTGCGTGAGGCCTTTACCCTCGCTGAGAAGGCCTAAGGGTTACCACCGCTGCCCCTCCCTGGGCTGGCGCTGTAGGCGAAACCGCTGACGGCCCTGGCCCTACCTCTATGCAGGCGCTCTCGAAATCACCCTCCTCCTCGAGGATCGATAGCGTCCGCATCACTTCATCTCGTATCAAACTATTCACCTCCATGACCTGGCCGAGCTGGGCGTCTGGCCCAATCTGCAGGATCATGCCGAGTAGAGCGTCAATCCTTCGCAAGGCCGTTGTGGCCCCGTCGATTTTGTCCAACTGGTGCATTCTGCTAAGTCCCTCCTGTGACTAATGGCTTTTTGATGCCTGTATGCTCGTACAGTTTAAACCCCTTGCCTCAATCCGAGTAGCCGTCTGGTGACGCCCTGCCAAACCGGCCTGGCGCCACCAGTGTCTCGGGCTACTTATCCCGACGAATGGTCACCACCCATCAGGCCTCGACCGACGACGCGAGCGCGCGGTCCGCGTGCTGCAGGATGAACCGGATCATGGTGCTATCCGCGCCCTCCTTGGCGAACCCGTGGGCGATCTCGGGCGACAGGAGCTCGACCAATCTCGACAGGGAATTACCGAGGGGATCGAAGGCAGAGCGGGCGGCGGCGTAGATTCGTTCGCGGACCTGCAGCGAGGGATACTTTTCATCTGGTGCTATATCAACACTCTGCAAAGTATCCCTCGAGTCGAGGATAACGGCCGAGTCGTCGTTTTCCACTGCGAGGCGGGGTTCGTGCGGGCACGGGTGCTCGTGCGTGGCCAGGGAGTGAACGCCAGCGGCGGCGCGGTTGTTGACGTAGCCGGTGATGAAAGACCAGTGCTCGGGGTTGATGCAGTAGAGGTGCTGGCCACGGCTCTTGCGTTTCGACACGTCGAGCCCGAGGCGGCGCAGGATCGATTGCACGACCGTGGTCGCGCAGCAGCGCTTGGCGCCGAACTTGACCAGCTTGCCCAGGCGCAGGGCGTTGTACATTTCCGCCGAGGCCTGGGTCGCGGTGATCTTGGCCAGCACCTGGCGGCAGGCTGCCGAGGTGAACTCGCCCTCGCCGGTCATTGGGTCAACGCCGAGGATCGCGAAGACATCGCGCAGGAAGGCCCTGACAGGCGTTTTAAAGCGCGTCTTGGTCAAGGTGACCTTAGACTTGCGTTGCGCCTTATCGAAGGCGAGAGCCTGCGCCTCGTCGGCCTGGAGCAGCTCAAGGGCGACCACCTTCGCGATACCGCCGTCGTCGTAGAAAGCGACGTCATCGGCGCGGATGGTTTCAACGCCGAACTGGTGCTCGATCTGGAAGCGGTCGACGCGGGCCGACTCGGCCTCGCTGCGGATCTCCATGCGGTTCAACCGGGCGAACTCCTCCTCGGTCGGCGTGGTGACGCTTTCAATCAATTCGAGGCGCTGGGCGAACACCAGCTCGCCAGCGCGCTTGCGGTTGGTGCGCGACAGCTTTGCGAGCAGCGCGTCGCCATCCATGCGGGAGACCTGATAGCCGTCGGCGTAGAGCATCAGTAGCAGGTTGTTCGCAAAATTGTTCTTGGCTCGGTTCTCGTTGGTGACGCACGAGAGATACAGCTCATCGAACGCGGTTTTTTTGCGGCGCAGCAGGATCTCGTCGGTGGTCTCCTCGAACGAGCAAGCGACCTCATCCGCCGCCACGAGGCCGCGATAGATCGCCTCGCGGTCGGTATCGCGTTGCACGTTGCTGTGCCCGATGCCGATCAAGTAGCTGCGCGCGGTACGGTCGCGGCGAAGCATCTGCACGGCGTCGCTTGGGCCTACCGTGTTTCCGCTGAATAGGCCGATGTGGTGCTCGAAATGCGGGCGAGTCATCGACACGCCGGAGCTGATCGCGGGCGAGTAGATCAGTACGTCATAGTTGACGGCCTCATCGCTCGGGTTGGCGAGGAAGGCCTCGACGGCCGGATCTGACTTGGAATCGCGGAAAATCAGCAGCAGGCGCAGCTCGGGGTTCTTCTCCAGGGCGAGAACGGCCAGGCGCTTCGCGCTCTCTGCTGAGTCGCTGGCCACAAGGACACGTTTGCCGCCGTGGATCAGCTCGAGGGCCTTCTGCCAGACCTCATCGGCGTCGCCAAATCGCACCGCGACATGATCCATGGTGCCTTCGACTTCGATGATAGTGATCGGCGTTCCTGGGCAAGCCTCCTCGCAGAGACTGATTACCGAGTCGTTGGCGTCGGCGTCGCAGAGCAATACGCGCTTAGCTTTGGCCATCGCCTCGAGCATGGTGTCCATAACCCGGACCGGCCCCTCTACTGGCCCGCTGGTGACGTGGCGGATAACCTGGCTTGCCTCGTCGATGCAGAGCGTATCGAGCGTGGTAAACCAGTTGCGGTCGGTTGCGGTGCTGTAAAAGCGGGAGTTGGTAATCGAGTTGACGCAGCAGGCCATGTGCGTGACGTCGCGCATCTCAACGGCCAGAACGTCCGAGTAATGGCGGATCTGCAGGCGGTTCGCCGCGTCATCCATGAGAGTGATGCGGTGAGCCAGGTAGCCGGCGCGTTTCGAGTTGCGCATCACCGGGCCGATCAGGTTGTCGGTTTTACCGCTGCCCATTGGCGACCGGACGATGATGCAGCCCTCGAGCGACTCGACGAGGTCGGCAACGTGGCTCGGGATAAGCGTGCCGCCGTGGCTGGCGCGGATGCCCTTGATTTTGATATGGCGGATCCCTGGGCGCGCCAGGGCGGTCGGCGAGAAGCCGCGCAACTGCTGGGCCTCTGAAAGCTTGATCTTGGCGAGCCACAAGGCCCGGCGCTTGATCTTGAAGACGTTGCCGGAGAAGCCGGCCGGGAGCGCTTTGAGGACGAGCGAAATGACTTGTTTGGTGCCGTACTTGATCGGGGCGAGCATCATGCCTGCGCCGACTGCAGTGAGGGCGGCCGCCTCCTCGGTCGTGCTGCCTGCCATAACGCGCTGCAGGCAATAGGCGAAATAGTCCTTTTCGGCCTTGAGCGAGGCGTGGGAGCGCAGGGCCTTCGCGGTGGCCTTGAGACCGTGGCGGACGTGGAAGTCGTTCCAGTCGGTCGGACCGTTGCCGGTGCGGCGGGCCTCGGCGACCTCCTCCGGGGGCATGCCTGCAAAAATGAAGTCGGGCAGGATGGCGCGATAGCCGTGGTCGCGGTGGATCTCGAGGGCTGCCAGGCGACCGGCGTTGCCGGTGCGCTTCCATTGGTCGTTGTCGGCCGCGTTGATGATCTTGAGCTCGGGCCGGTGGCGCTTGTACAGCGCGAGCACCTTGAGGAGGTTGCCGACGCTGAGCGTGATAATCACGGCGACCTCTTTACCTGCTGCCTGTTCCGCGAGGTAGATGCTGGCGCCAGTTGCGAAGCCTTCCGCGCTGTAGATGCGGGCGGCTGTATCAAGGTCGCCGAGGACGAAATGCAGGCCGTCCATCTGGACGCCGGTGCCCTGCAGCTTCTTGTCAGCATAGAGGCGCTGCACGCCGCCGAACTGGCCATGGATGTCGAACAGCGGTAAAGCAGTAAACTCGCCGCCTCGATCGCGCATGCGCTGCAGGCGGCAAGCCTTGGCGATGTCGCCGATCTGCTTCGCCTGCAGATAAGGCGCCGAGCCGTCCTCCTCGCCCAGGACCTCGACCGAGCCAGTGGCTGGCTTGCCGCGCGAGATGATTGGGAACTCGTGGCGCCCGCCTTTGAACCAGGCCGCCTCGAAGGCGTCGCGCTCGGCAATCTTGCGAGCGTGAGACTCACGCTCAAGCTGTTCTGCTTCTTCTTGGCGCCGGGCCCTCTCGGCTGCCCGGGTCTCCTGCGCTTCGCGCCACTTAACTTGCTCGGCTGATGGGACCTTGCCGCCCTGGAGGCGGAATAGCTCGAGCAGGGCCTGCCATCCGCTCCAATTGCTGGAGCCAATCGTCGTGTTGTTGTGGTTGAAGGTGAGGAAAGGCAGCGTGAGCTTAGAGCCGTCATCGAGGTCGACCGTGCGAAGGTCGGCCCAGGCCATAAGCTTGCCGTGGTGCTTCTTCTCGGTCGCGCCGATTTTGCCGCCGACTTTCGACAATTCCTTGTTTGCCGTGAATCTCACGCCATTAGAAATTGAGGACCAGTCGAGCCCGACCTCTGCCGCGATCGACGAAATGTCGCCATAGCAATAGTCGGCCAGGTCTTCGGGCCGCGAGTGGAATCGTTCCTGATAGAACGCTGCTAAGGCGTTCTGGTGCTTCTTGTCCGTCATGGTGCCCCTTGCGTAAATACGCAAAAGCGCAAAAACGCATAAGCTTGACTCACCCCATAACAGACCTAAACTGGCGACGTTGTAGACGTATTCTCATCGTCCGCCTGCCGTTTTTGACTGCCCGCTAAAACAGTCATAAACGATCAAATCAGGTTGGCAGGTTTGCCTCTGTTGTGGTGAACCAAGCGAAAAGGCCGGGGCTGGTAACCCCGGCCTTTTTGCGTTTGCGCGAAAAAAGAAAAAGCTAGCGGTCAAGCGCTAGTCTATCCGTTTCTCTCTATTCAGTGAAACAGTTGTCTCTGTTTATCGAATGAGCCCCCTCGAGGTTCTCATCGTCATGCCTATGACTACCCCAATCACCTGAAAATTTCCATCAATTTGCAATGCTGGAAACTGCGGATTGAGAGCCTGCAGGTAGCTTTGCGAACCATGCTTTACAAACTTCTTGAAGGTCGGTGCGGTCGGGTCTGAGTCGTAGCCGACCACGAAGTCGTTGACCTGGTGCTCGAGGTCGGGGTCGACGTAGATGAGCGAACCGTTCGGAAATGCTGGGCCTGCTGGTGCGTGCATCGATTCATCTGACAGACGCAAAAAGAACCCGCGAGGGCTCTTGCTGTCGAGTGGAACCTCCCACGGCGTACCGCTTGGAAGCCTTGAAATATCAGGGTTTTGCGCCCATTGCGTGGCTTGGTCCCATGGTACGACCGGCGCCCGTGTGGCGTGCTCAGTAGGAGCAAGCGGGGTGGTCCCGTTCGTGCTCTCGTCGATGAGCTGGTCGATGGTAGTCCCCAGGACTGCGGCAATGGCGTGTGCCTTATCAATCGAGGGAATGGATTTCCCTTTCTCGATGTCGCTCAGGTAGCCGGTATATAGCGCGCCCCCGGTCTCATCGCATACGCGCTGCAACGTCCAACCGAGCGCTTGTCGACGCCGCGTGATGGCCGGGCCGATGGTGATTGGCTTTCTCATATGGACATGGTCCTCCTTGCTCATATTGTCCTCTCTGGATGCCGTAGACATCCACTCTCTATAAAGGGATTCTCTTGCATTTTTTTCTCTGTATATCGAGAATGTAGACATCTCTACTTCCCCCGCATTCCGAGAAAGAAACCTGATATGCAGCACAGCACCGAAACCGAGATCGTGCTCGGGCACACCGCGCAATGGTTCCAAAACTCCGAAATGTCCATGGAGCGTTTCGCCCATGACCGTTTGGCGCCGGCCCTCGAGGCCCTTGGCTTGATCGAGGCCGCACCAGCGACCCAGGACGGCGAAACCTTCACTAAAGCCCGCAAGGCCTGGCGCCAGCGCGTAGACCGCCTGTTTAACGGCTCGCAGCCCTTCCCGCTTGAGTGGAAGTGGGCTTGGATCAACAGCGTCGACGAGCCGTTCCGTACTGAGATCAAAAACGATCTGCAGATCATGACGGGCCTGCTGCCAGTGATGCAGCCCGAGTTGCGCGCTGTTAACGGCGTGGAGTCGACCCGTGCGCGAATCGCCCAAGTGATGATCGAGTGCGGTGAGTTCTTCCAGGCGGCCGCTGAGCCCGCCGGTGACGGCCGTTACTGCCGAGACGATCAGGGTGCCGCCCACGAGATGATCGAGAAAGGTTTCGAGGCTGCTGGCGCCATCCTGAGCGAACTGGTGGCTCTCGCCGCTGGCGCTGGCATCACCCTGCCGCATGGAATGTTCGCTGCGATCGTGAAGGTGGGCCATGACTGATAAGCCAGCGCGCAAGCGTCCACCCCGTACTGACAAGATCCGCGAGCAGGACCGCAAGCGCCAGCAGGCGGCCGAGGAGCGCAAGCGCGACCGCGCCAAAGAGCTCGGCATGCGCGAGCTCAAGGGCGAGATCTACAAGGGCACGAGCGAGCGCCTCGAGGCCATCGTCGCCAAGACTGGCGCCGAGGAGATCGAGGTCGTGGTCAACCTGCTGCACCGTGCTTTCGAGCTGATGGAGCGCGACCCGGCCGCCTTTGAGGCCCTGACCAGCCACAACCCGCTGCCGGAGGTGTGGCATGAGTGATTGGCTCAAGGTCTTCACGTTCTCGCCAGGCGCTGTCGTGCTGCTGGTCAACGAGCACCGCGAGCAGCCGGACTACTCGGGGTTTGTCATCCGCTCCGAGCTGCGCTTTCGGGGCCGCGTCGTCATCCAGCATCACCAACAATCAAGCGCCGAGGCTCTCGAGCGAAATTTCGCGGCGCTAAACGCCGAGCTCGCGGCGCAATGGGTCATCAACGTGGCCGAAAACCTCAACAAGGGAGCCTATTGCCATGGCTGACGAATGCGATTTCGCGACCGACATGCAGCTCAAGGCCGCCGATGCTTTCGCCGCTTCGCGCATGAGCCGTCTCGCCCTGCTCCCCTTGGCCATCTCGGCCGATGTTTGTGAGTGCGGCACCGCGATCCCTGCTGCTCGCCGCGTAGCGGTGCCAGGCGTAACGCTCTGCACGTTCTGCCAGGAGAAGGCCGAGCGTCGAGGGGTGACCCATGGGCGCCCGTGAAACGCTGTCCCTTGGCTGGTCTGGCGATGCTGCAGCGCTTCCCCAGGGCGGCCCCGCGTTCGTCTTGGTCGATGAGACTGCAGCGCCCCGCCCCGCTCCTCGAGCGCCTCGCCCTGCTCGCCGGTTCATTGATGCCCAGGTCATCAGCTCCATGCGCGATCTGGTGCTCGCCTCCTACCTCGGCTCGCAGTTCGCCCAGGATCGCGACAACCCGGGGCCGACGCCCTACACGGTCGAGGGCACGCGCGATTGCCGGCCTGCAGGGCTGACCGAGGAGGATCGCAAGACCCGGGGCGCCGAGGATCTCAAGCGCGTTACCACGCGGCTACACGCCAGCGAGACGCGCCCCAAGAAGAAAGGCGCCGTGCTGCTGGGTCCGTTCGCGTATCAGGACGCCCATGTCATCAAGACAATCGGCACCTTGGCGCCCGAGTACGGCCAATGGTTGCGCTACGCCTACGGCGACTCGAGCCAGTGGGATGACGAACAGGGCGCGGTCGTGGCGTTGTGGAAGCGCGCCGAGCCGCTGTTCGGGAAGGTCCAGGCGAAGACATTGAAGAACATTCGCGCCCTCGCACACCTCGCAACGCAGGCCGGCAAAGCGCGGATGAATAGCGGCCGTGAGATTCACGACAGCGAGAAGCTGATGCAGTTGCTGCAGGTGAAGCGCGGCAACTTCGACGTGCAGTGGGCGCCTCGGTGGAAGCTCTACGCAGAGCAGATTGAGAGACTCGACCGAGACGCCCTTGAGGCCCTGGCTAAAGCCCTGGGCGATTTCGATTTCGTTATTGATGGTCGCGGTGTAACCCCGGAGGGTGATGATGGCAAATATGATTCAGGCATTGAAGCGGCGCTTCGCGCGAAAAAAGGCGCAGGCGTCGGACTCGAAACCGGCGAGGCAGCCGTCCTTTTCGTATCCGGCGAGCTCCTCCCAGGCGGCTCCCTCGTCGTCTGCGGGTGTACCGATATACGACCCCCTACATCCAGCCAACCCAAATGGACTATACGCGCTGAGCCTTGCGCAGAGTGCGACCGAGGAGCCCTGCAGGTCGAGCCATTCGAGCGCGTCAAGCAGCGGCTCGAGCGACTACAGCGACAGCTGGTCGGGCGGGGGCTCGTGCTCGAGCTCGGCAAGCGATTCGTCGAGCCCAAGTAGTTACGACTGATGACCTGCATTCACTGCGGCACCGCTCCCGTGCTGCGAAAGGACACCGCAACGAGTCGCATGATGATGATGTGCCCCGAGTGCAAGGCTCGGGGCGACGTCGCTATCCATGAGGCTCGCGCTCGAATGTCCTGGGAGCTCGTCAACGACGAGACGCTGCCGCGCCACGGCTGCCGGAATGGCGTCTATCCGCGATTCATACAGGTCACCGGAAAGTGGGGCTATGGCTGTAAGGCCTGCGGCTTCGCTGACACTGGGTACGGCTCCCTCGAGGGGGCTGTCGCGGGCTGGATGCGAGAAACAAGGCACACGTAAAAACGTATTTACGCAAAAACGTCTTTACGTAAAGACGCAAAAACGCCTATAGTCCCTCTATCGAGTTTTGGTAGGGGGATTTTTGTTGTGCAAATCGACTACGCAAGCGTATGTAGTGGCATCGAGTCTGCCTCGATAGCCTGGCGCCCGCTGGGCTGGCGGCCCGCGTGGCTGAGCGAGATCGAGCCTTTCCCGTGCGCCGTCCTGTCGCACCGTCACCCGCAAGTGCCAAACCTGGGCGATGCCATGGGCCTGACTCGAAAGGTCCTCGCTGGCGAGGCTGCCGCGCCGGCGGTCCTCGTTGGCGGCACCCCCTGCCAGGATTTCAGCGTCGCCGGCTACCGCGAGGGCCTTGCTGGCGATCGCGGGGCCTTAACTGTCAAGTTCGTGGAGATCGCAGATGCAATTGACCTTGTTAGAGTCCAGCGAGGAGACGACGAGTGCGTCGTCGTGTGGGAGAACGTCGTCGGAGTCCTCGAGGACAAGGCCAACGCCTTCGGATGCTTTCTTGGCGCGCTTGCTGGGGAAGACTGCCCGCTGCAGCCTACAGGGAAAACGTGGCCGCACGCTGGTTGTGTGTATGGACCCCAAAGAGCAATCGCGTGGCGGGTACTTGACGCCCAATATTTCGGCCTGGCCCAACGCCGGCGCCGTGTGTTCGTTGTCGCAAGTGCTCGAGACGAATTCGATCCCGCCTCGGTACTATTTGAGCGCGAAAGCGAGCGCCGGGATACTCCGCCGCGCCGAGGCGAGGGGCAAGACCTTGCCGGGCGAGCTCCTTTCGGTCCTGCTTTCCATTGTGGATGCGGACACATCTACGACGACGAGCTAGGGGCTTATGGCTGTCCGTCCTGCGAAGGCGAAGAGGGCCCGGCGGTCGAGGTGATGGCCGGCGTGCCGGCCTATGGTGGGCATGAGTTGAGCTCTGACGCGCCGCTATTCCAGTCGGCAACCTTGACAGCCCACGGCGCCCGAAACGATGTCGAGTCGGAGACATTCGTCATACACGGCACGCAGGATCCTGATGTCGCGGTCGAGATAGCGCACCCCCTGGCGTCCAACTGGGGGTTGGAGAATGCGGTTTTTCAGGGGCGTCGTGCGCGCCGGCTGACGCCTCGAGAATATGAGAGGCTGATGGGGTACGAGGACGATTACACGCTGATCCCCTGGGCGGGAAAGCCGGCCGCCGAGTGCCCTGACGGTCACCGTTATAAGGCCCTGGGCAATAGCAAGGCGGTCCCGGTGATGCGCTGGCTTGGCGGCAGGATTCATCGAGCGATCTACAGCGAATATTCGTGAGGGGGTTGCAGAATTTAGATAAACCGGGCAATATATCCACTCTGTCACAAAACCATTAAAGCCCGCCTAGATGCGGGCTTTTGCGTTTCTACACGCCAGCAAAGCCTGGCCACCATCTACTGAGCCCCGCCATCGAGCGGGGCTTTGTCGTTTCTGGAGGCCCGCAAATGGGCAGGGAAGTCGTTACCACGGCCGCAAACGTCTCGCTTGGAACTGAGGCGGCGAAAGCGGCGCCATTTGCTGCGGGCGTCGTGGTCGGCGGCCTTACCGCGATGGAATGGGCCTATGTGCTGGCTGCCGCTTACTCGGGCCTGCTCATCGTCCATTTCGTGGCTAGCAAGTGGATTTTACCGCTGTGCAAGCTCATCAAAGAGCGCCGCGCAGGGGGTGCGAATTGAACCTCGTGCAACGAGTTGCGGCGGCCGTTGCGCTGGCCGTTGCCGCTGCCACTGGCGGCGCGACCTATGTCGCCCCGGAGTCGGTTGAGCGTGCGGCGATCTTCGCGGGCATGTCGATCCTGACGCCGGAGATGGAAGGCACCGAGTATCGCGCCTATCGCGATCAAGGCGGCGTCTGGACCATCTGCACCGGCCACACTGGCGGCGTGCGCCAGGGCGATCGCGCGAGCCCTCAAGAGTGCGCCGCGTATTTCGAGGGCGACACCTGGCAGGTCATCGCCTTTATCTGGCAGCGCCTCAGGGGTGGCGGGGTCGGGCTGGTCTGCAAGGTGGCGATCGGCGATTTCGCTTACAACGTCGGCACCGGCGCCCTCGGTCGATCAACGCTGCTCAAACGGGCGGCGGCGGGCGATCAGCGAGGGGTGGCCGCTGAGTTCATGCGGTGGACCTTTGTCGACGGCAAGGACTGCAAGGATCCGGGCAATAAGTGCTCGGGCATCGTCAAGCGCCGCGATCTGCAGCGGCAATTGTGCCTTTGGGGGCTTGAATGACTGCACTGCGAGCGGGCCTGCCTGGCCTGTATATCCTCGGCCTCGTGCTCGCCCTGGGCGTCGGCTTTCACTTCGGCGGCACCAGCGCGCGAGAGGCTGGCCTCAAGGCCGACAAGGCGCGCCTGGCCGAGGCTTTCGAGCAGGGCCAAGCGGCCGGCACCGTGCGCGACGTCGTGGTCACCGAGTACGTCGACCGCGAGCGGGTCATCTACAAGACCGGCCAGACCATCACCAAAGAGGTTCCCGTCTATGTCACTCCGGCAGCTGATGCAGCCTGCACTCTTACTCGCGGCTTTGTCCGGTTGCACGACGCCGCCGCCGCAAATGTACTTCCCGGACCCGCCGAGCTTGCTGATGCAGGACCCGCCGGCCTTGCGCTCTCTGCCGCAACCGGAGTCATCGCCGACAACTACACCACCTGCCACGCCACCCGTAACCAGCTGATGAAGCTGCAACAGTGGGTGCGTGAGACTCACGCCAAAGTAAACAACGGAAAAGAGAGCCAGGGCAATGAGTGAAGCCGATCAGAATTTCGAAAAAATCCTCGCTGGCCTGGGCCTCCCTGGTCCTCGGGTAACGCTGGCAATGGTCGAGGAGATCCTCGCTACGGTCACCTATGACACCCGCGTTATCAAGGGCACTACCTGCACGCAGGCGGTGGCCATCCTGCCGGGTGGTTTCGTTCTGGCCACCGGCCAGGCCGCCTCGGCCGATCCTGCGAACTTCAATCCGGCGCTTGGCATCGAGCGCGCCATCAGCAAAGCCCGCGACCTTGCTCGCGACGCTATCTGGCAGCACGAAGGCTACCGCTTGTCTCAGGCGCTTTACGAGGTTCGCCAGGACAAGGCCAGCGCGGCGCTCAATCAGATCCGCATCATTCTGAAATCGACCGAGCTGCCGGTAGGGCCTGAGCGTGTTAAGGCTTGCTTGGCCGGCGTCGATGGCTATGCACCTCACGAGGTTCGGGTCATCCACGAAAAGGCCGATCTCGATGATAAGGCTGCCTCGCTGGCTCGCTTCTTCGAGAGCAAGCATTTCCCGCTGTTGCCTGAGCAAGAGCGCGAGCGGCTGAAAGCGCAGTGGAGCGCGATGGGCGTTTATTCCAGCATCCTGGCGGATCGCATTGCAGCGTTTCGCCCGGTGCCAGGCTCTCAGGATGCGGGGGCATCAGAGTGAGCCTGGCGTTTACCTTCCGGGTGCCAGCGGGCGCCCTGGATGGGATGGAGCCTGAGGAGCAGGAGAGCTTTCTCGAGTCTCTCGCTCGCAGGATCCTCGAGGACGCCACCGACCGAGCCTTCCTCGAAGGGATGCCGGGAGGTGCCGGGGGTCGCCCTGTCGGCCTGATGCACCATCATGGTGCAGCCAGACGTTTTGGGTCCTCCCCAGGCGGGGGGCCTCTCACGGGGCGAAACACCGCCGCGCTCGCTCGTGTCTGACTGATTTTTTTCAGTCCTTTCTTCAATACCCGAAGCCCGCCGCCAAGCGACCCACCTGACCGTGAGGCCAAGTGCGGCGCGGCTTTGCGTATTCCCGCAAAAGCGTAAAAACGTAAAAACGCAAAGGACCTTTTGCGCTTTTACGTTTATGCGTTTAACCGTCGAGGTCCTTTCTCCCCATGGGCAAGATCATCAGCCGAAAGGAGCTGGCTGACCTGATCGGAAAATCCGAGCGGTGGGTTAGCAAACTGATCGAGGACGGGCTCCCTGTCGCCGGAGGTGGCGGCAAGGGAAACCCCCTGCAGATCGACAGTCAACGGGCCATCGAGTGGCTCATCACGCAAGCGCTACGGAATGAGATCGGCGATGACGACGACGAGGACGGCCCGGGTGGTGGTGCCAAGTCTGAGGATCGCCTGCTCAAACGGGCGCGCCGCGAAAAGCTGCAAATCGAAATCGACCTCGCCCGCTCCCGGCTGGTGCCGGTCGAAGGGGTCGTGTTCTTCCTGAATACCATTGCGGCGGTTTATGCGACGCAGCTCGACGCTGTGGCGAGCCGCCTGGCAAGCGACCTGGCGGTAATCGATGACCCTGCCGAAATCCGAGCAAAGCTATTTGACGAGATGCGGCGGATCCGCGCGTCTACTGCCGACCGTCTCGAACAGAGATCACAAGAGCTCACTGCTCAAGTTGGCAGTCTCGATATCGACACTATCGAAGACGGTGAAAGCACCGCCGAGGCGGACGGCTGACGAATGGGCTCGAGCGAGCCGGGTCATGCCGTCGACCGCGCCGATCCCCGGCCCGTTTAACCCTGACGCAAACCCGTACATGCGCCCGGTCGCCTGGGCGTTCGCGCAGCCCTGTTTCTCGCGAGTGACTTTCGTGATGGGAACGCAGATGGGCAAGTCGGTCACCATGGAAAACGTCTGTGGCCATCGCCTGGACGAGGACCCGACGCCGATCATGTACGTCGCGCCCACGGCACCGCTCCTCAAAAACACCGTTGTCCCGAAGTTCATGGACATGATTGTCGGCTGCGAGTCGCTGCTCAAGAAGTACCGCGAGGCCGCCTCGTCGACGTTCGTGAAGTGGATCGGCGCCGCCAAGCTGCGCTTTGCCTGGGCCGGTTCGCCGACCGAGCTGGCCGCCGACTCGGCGGGTTTGATTCTGGTCGACGAGGTTGACCGGATCGTCAACACCAAGGAAGGCGACACGCTCGAGATCATCGAGGCCCGGGGCGATGCCTATGTCGACTCGAAGGTCGGCTACACGGCGACTCCGCTGCGGGGCAAGATCAGCAAGAGCCTCGACGAGCGCACCGGCCTGTGGCATTGGGAGATCGCGAAGCCTGAGGCTGTCGGCTCGAAAATCTGGAAGCTTTGGCAGAGCGGCACCCGGCACGAGTGGGTGGTCCCGTGCCCGCACTGCGGCGAATATTTCGTACCCTGGAGCGATCTGCTGTGGTGGCCTGGCAAGGGCACTGCCGAGGAGTGCTCGCCGGACGAGGCTGAGCAGCATGCTCGGCTGACCTGCCCGAACAGCGGTTGCATGATTGAGGACAAGTGGCGGCCCTGGATGAACAGGCGCGGCCAGGCTGTCGCCCCAGGTGAAAGCGTCAAGGCCGTGGACGACAAGCCTGCGCTAAGCGGCCTCGCCGATACCGAAGGCTTTACGCATTACTCGATCTGGATCTCGGGGCTGTGCAGCTTCGCGGCAAAGAAGTCCTACGGCTTCCTTGCGAAAAAGCTGCTCGGCGCCATGCGCAGTGGCGACGCCGCGACCCTGCAGGGCGTGTACAACACCGGCTTTGGCGAGTGTTACTCCGAAGTCGGCGACGTGCCGACCTGGGAGGCAGTCAAGGGCGAGCGCTACGGCTACCCCGAGGGTCGCGTTCTGCTGCCGCCTGAGCGGATTTTCTGCACGGTCGACGTGCAGAAACGGGGCCTGTATTACGTTGTGAGGGCCTGGTATCCGGCGATGGGGTCGGCTCTTTTAGAGCATGACTATCTGGTGGGTGACACCGACCGCGAGGAAGTGTGGGACGCCCTGGGCGATGTGCTCGAGCGTGAGTTCGACGGCTATCCGATCACATTGATGGGCGTCGACATCGGCTATCGAGATGACGAGGTTTACAGCTTCATTCATCGTCACCCGGGCCGAGTTATCGCCATGCGAGGGCGCGAATCGCTGCCCATGCCGTTTAAAAAGGAATTGGTCGAGCAGAACAAGCTCGGCAAGGTCCGCAAGCGTGGCGACAGCCGCTGGGCGTTCGACACGACGCTCGCGAAACGCTGGGTGCATAGCCGCATCGGCGTCCCTGACAACCGCCCCGGGTGGTGGTTGCTGCACCAGCAGGTGAGCAACGACTACTGCAGGCAGATCGTCGGCGAGGAGTGGAGCGAGGAGGAGGGCAAGTTCAACAAGGTCGGGGAGAACCATTACCTCGACTGCGAGGGCATGCAATACATCCTCGCCTTGCGCGAAAAGCTGCACCGACGCAAGCGCGGTGTGCTGACCAAGGCCCAGCTAAAGACCGCGATCAAGGTCGCCCAGGGCGTGCCGCTGGATGTCGAGCCGGAATCAACCGCGGTTGATTCACCTGCCCCCGCCTCGGTGGTGGCAGCGCCCGAGCCTGAGCCCGCCAAGCCATCGGCACCGCCCAAGCGCGGGGGCCGCTTCAAGATCAACCGCAAGTGATGACCCCTAATGGAACCGAAAACACTGCACGCCGGTGACTCTGTCACCTGGGCGCGGGAGGCGTCCGCCTATCCCTCGGCCGATGGCTGGTCGCTTTGCTTCGCGCTGCGCGGGCCTGGCTCGCTGGACGTGGTCAGCACTGACGGCGAGCCGTATCAGTTCCGCATGACTGCGAGCCAGACCCGGGAATTACCGCCCGGGGCCTACCACTGGGCTTGCTACGCCATCCGCGAGGACGAGCGCGCGACTCTGGAAGCGGGCCGCCTGGAGATCCTCGCCGACCTGCTGCAGGCCGGGGTTATCGACGGGCGCAGTCATGCGCGCCGGATGCTCGATCTGATCGAGGCAGCCCTCGAGAAGCGGATCCCCAAGGATCAGCAGAGCTACGAAATCGACGGCATGAGGCTCGACCGGATCCCTATCGAGCGCCTCGAGGCGTTACGCACCCGGTATCGCCGGGAGGTTTCTGCCGAGGGCCAAGGCCGGAGGGGGCGGTCGCCTTTCGGCCGCTATTCTCGCGTGAGGTTATGACATGGGCTATTTCAGCGACCTACTGAGGGTGCGCTCGCGGCCCGTGCGGGTCCGCGAGGAGCCTACCCTCACCGTGCCGAAGGCCCCCCCCGAGCAGGGTGGCCAGCGTGGTTTCCAGATGGCCAGGCATACGCGCCTAACCAAGAGCTGGAGTCAGCGCACGGGGTACGGCGATGCCAACCAAGAGATTTACGCCGACCATCAGTCGCTGATGGCCAGGGCGCGCGAGCAGTCGATCAACAACGGCTATGCAAAGCGCTTCTATCGGCTGCTCAAGCAAAACGTCATCGGGTCCTTTGGGATTCAGATGATGTCGAAGGCGAAGACGCCGGACGGCAAGCCGGACCGCGAGCGGCGCCGCCTGATCGAAAACGAGTTTTGGGAATGGTGCGAGAAAGGTAACTGCGACGTCACCGAGTCTTACTCGTTCTGGCAGTTCCAGCGCCTTTGGCTCGAGACCATGGCTCGAGACGGTGAGGTCATGGTCCGGATGGTGCGCAACTTCCCGAATCGCTGGGGATTTGCCCTGCAGATCCTCGAGGTCGATCGCCTGGACGTGACGCTCAACACCTGGCTAAGCAACGGCAATCAGATCCGCATGGGGGTCGAGCGCAATGCCTGGGAGGCGCCGGTCGCTTACTGGCTGCTCAAGTCGCACCCGGGGGACACCTATCAGACCCGAGCCGAAGACAAATATGAGCGGATCGCGGCGACTGAGCTGCTGCATAGCTTCGATCCTTGGCGTCCGCATCAGGCGCGCGGGTTCACTTGGACCCATGCCGGGGCCTTGGACCTGCATCACCTGGGCGAGTACCGGGGCGCCGAGATGGTGGCCGCCGAGATGGGGGCCAAGATCACCGGCGTCTATGAGCAAAACGCCGAGTTTGTTGAGGATCCAGGCGAGGAGGACGACGGCGAAATCGACGAGGTCATCGAGTCGGGCTCGAGCAAGCTGCTCCCCTACGGCGTGACGTGGAAGCCCTACAACAACACGCACCCGTCGAGCAACTTCGCGCCATTCACCAAGTCGGGCCTACGCGGCGTGTCTGCGGGCTGGGGGCCTAGTTACAACAAGCTCGCCCAGGACCTCGAGGGCGTGAACTTCTCCTCGCTGCGGTCCGGCGAGCTCGATGAGCGTGATTTCTACAAAGACACGCAGCAATTCGTGATTACCGAGCTGCATAAGCGCGTCGGCAAGGTCTGGCTCGAAATGGCCCTGCTCAAGGGCGCGCTACGGCTGCCGCCCCGTGAGTTCCATCTCTATCGCGAGATCGATTGGGCGCCTCGAGGCTGGGACTGGGTCGACCCGAGCAAGGACTCGAAAGCGGCTACCGAGTCCATCGGCAACCGCACGCGAACCCGGGGCTGGTACATCCGCGCCCAGGGCCTCGACCCCGACGAGGTATTCGTCGAAATGGCCGAGGAGGAGGCTCGCCTACGCGAGCTCGGCCTCCCGTTCCAAACGCCAGCCACTGGCACCGCCAAAACGGAAATCCCTGATGACGAAAAAGAAGACGGAGACGACTGACCCGTCGATTTTGCTGCGCGAGCTCGGTGGCAAGCCCCTGCACCGCTCCATGGCGGTCGACCATTCGACCCTGGATGTCGATGCCCGAACTGTAGAGGTCGCGGTCTCGAGTGAGTACCCGGTCCGCCGTTGGTTCGGCATGGAGATCCTCGACCACTCGCCCGAGTCGGTCAGCCTGGCCCGGATGAATGCCGGCGCGCCGCTGCTCGACATGCACGACCGTTGGACGCAAATCGGCGTGGTCGAGGAGGCCTGGCTCGACGATGACCGCAAGTTGCGGGCTCGGGTGCGCTTCTCGAAAAACCCGCATGCCGAGGAGGTCTGGCAGGACGTTGTCGACAAGATCCGACAAAACATCTCGGTCGGCTACGACCCGCAAGAGATGGCCCTCGATCGCACCGAGGGCGACCTCAAGTTTTACCGCGTTACCCGCTGGGAGCCCTACGAGGTTTCCAGCGTATCCATTCCGGCCGACCCGACTGTCGGGGTAGACCGCGCGCTCCCTGAGCCTGAGCAAGTGACCCAACCCGTTCAAGGAAATGAAATGTCCAAAGAAAACACCAACGGTAGCCCCGACGCCGCATCGATCGAGGCCGCCGCGAATCAGCGTTCCGCTGACATTTTCGCGCTGTGCCAGCGCCATAACGCGATGGACATGATCGGCGAGGCGCTCTCGGGCGGCCTGAGCGTCGATCAGGTTCGCGCCAAGATCCTCGACAAGATTCACCCGACTCCGACCTCCCAAGCCCCGGACACCTCGGGCCGTAACGGCGAGCTGCCGAGCTTCCGCGAGAAAATCGACGTTACTGCTCGAGGCCTGGGCCTGAACGACAAGGAGCGCCGTGGTTACTCGCTGTTGCGCGCCCTGAACGCCTCGGCCAGTGGCGAATGGAAGGAAGCGGGCCTCGAGCGCGAGGTTTCCATCGCCATCGCCGACGCCATGGGCAAGGAGGCGCGCGGCATTTACGTCCCGCATGACCTGCTGGCCGAGCGTGTGGGCATGACCACGGGCGCCGGTGCCGGTGGCGAGCTGGTCTCGAACGACCTGCGCGTCGATCAGTTTATCGACATGGTCCGTAACAAGGCGGTGATGGGCCTGCTCGGCGCTCGCGTCCTGGGCGGCCTGCAGGGCGACGTCTCGATCCCGAAAAAGGTGGCGGGTGCCAACTTCTACTGGATCCCCGAGAACGGCTCGGTTCCCCTGTCCAAGATGGACTTGACGAACCTGCCGCTCAAGCCGAAGACCATCGCCGGTGCGATCCCGGTCTCTCGCAAGCTGCGCCTGCAGTCCTCGATGAGCGTCGAGGCTCTCATCATCTCCGACCTCATCAATGGCCTGGCTGTCGCCCTCGACCGCGCGATGCTGTTCGGTACCGGCCAGGATTCGCAGCCGCTGGGCCTGTTCAATCAAACCGGCGTGCCGGGTCTGGAGTACGCGGCGAGCGGGATCCTGTTCGACGACCTGGTCGACATGGAAACCAAAATCGCGACCTTCAACGGCGACGTTGGTGCGTTGAAGTACCTGACCAGCGTGACCCAGCGCGGCGACGCCAAGAAGCGCAAGGAAGACCCGAGCGGTGCTGACAGCACCAAGATCTGGCGTAACAACGAGGTCAACGGCTACGCCGCCATGGCTACCAATCAGGTGCAGGGCGATCCGTGGGCGTTCGGCGACTGGTCGCAGGCCATCGTGGCCATGTGGGGCGCGCTGGATCTCAAGCCGGACCCATACGCGCAGGCTGACAGCGACGGCCTGGTCGTTCGCGTCTTCCAAGACGCCGACGCGGGTTATCGCAACCTGTCGAGCTTCTGCCTGGCCAAGAAAAAGGCGGCCTAAGGCAGTCCTGGGGGCTCCGGCCCCCGTTCCCCAGTTCAACCGGAGATCCGGCGATGAATGAAGTGACCATGGCCCTCGGCTATGTGATGTGCGTGCTGCACCAGTTCTGGCAGCAAGGCGTGGAACGGCCGGTCGCGGTCGGCACGCTGATCGAGGTGAGCCGTTCCGAGCGAAACAATTTGGTCGCTGGCCAGGTGGCCCGCGATGCAACCGACGCGGAAATCGCGCACTACCGGGGCTTTCCGCCCCCCAGTGATGAGGAGCCTCTCGATGCAAACGAAGCCCTTGCCGCGCTGGGTGCGGCGCAAGCCCAACTCGCCACGGTGGCAGAAGCCGCGCAAGCCCTCGAGGCGCAAGTCGCGGATCTGCACAAGGTCAATGCAGAGCTGACCAAAGATCGCGACGAGCTGCTCCTCGAGGTCGATGACCTCAAGACGGCCAACGCTGCGACCAAAAAGGCGCTCGAGGCCGCGACCAAAAAGGCGGCCGCTAAGGGCGCGGCATGATCGGTGAGGACGACCTAGCGTCGTTCTTTGACCCCGACGAGTTCGGCTGCACTGCGCGGCTGATCGAGCCCGATCGGGAGCCCCGGGATGTCGACGGCATGATCGGCGCGCCGGCTACCAGCGGCGGCATGTATCGCGCCGGCCGCGACCCAAACGCCGCGACGCTCCGCACCAAGGGGCAGCAGCTGCATTTGCAAATCCCTGCCCGGGAGCTGCCGGAGGCTTGGAGTAAGGCAAAGGTCCTGCTCGATGGTCGTGAATACGGGATCGCCTCGGCTGAGCCACTGGGCCGGCTGCGCACGCTGCTGACGCTGATTCCCTGGGCTGATCGTTCGGCACCTGCAGGAGCACAAAGCAAATGGCAGGCTTCTCGCTCGACCTGACCGCCGAAGGCTGGGTAGACGTTGAGCTCATTGTCGGGCGCGCAACCAAGCAACTCGACTTGGCGGCCGCTCGAGCACTGAGGAAAACGGCAAGCTGGCTCCGGACGCATAGCTCGAGGGAGATCTCCCGCGAGCTGCGCATCGCGCAAAGCCCTATCCGGCACCGCTACAACGTCTATTCCCAGGCCACGGCCAAGGCGGTCAAGTTGTGGGTCGGATTGAAGCCGATCAGCGTGCATTACCTGGGCACGCCGAAGCAGAACAGCGCGGGCGTTAATGTTGGGCACCGCCAGTACGACGACGCATTCATCTCCCCTATGAAAACCAAGTATCCGCTCGTGTTTCGGCGCAAGGGCCGCGAGCGGCTGCCGGTGGGCCGGGTCATGGAGGATTGGGAGCATGAGGGTTTGAGCACCCTCGAGCGTTGGGAGAAGCGGGCGCAGCGTCAATTCGTTGAATACTTTGAGCAGGAGGCGCGCAATGTCTTTTCGAGCGCTCGATAAGACCTCGGATCTGTATTTCGCCATCGCTGACGCGATACGCGCCGAGGAGCTGGGGGTCGAGGTCGCCAACTATGACGACTTCGATTTTGAGGGCACGGTGGGCGATGCCACGGTGCTGATCGAGATCGAGGGCACCGGCCCGCGCTGCAGGAGCAACGACGGGCGCTATGTGCGTGTCGCGACTGTGACGCTGCACGCGGTTGTGGCGCGCACCCGTGGGCATTCTGCCCTCGAGGCGACCAACCTGGCCGGCCTGCTCGAGCAGATGGTCGATATGAACCGCTGGGGCTTCCATGGGCGCCAGTGTGAGTACCCCGAGGACATCCACTGCGGGCCGTCCATTTACCAGAAGGGCCGCGACGGGTACGACGCTTGGGGCTGCACGTTCCGCCAAGCCATCGCCCCGGGCTCGAGCAAGGTTGCCGAGGATCCGGTCCTCGGTATGCCGCTGGTGGCTTTCAAGTGGGAGGTGCCCTCGGTGGATGACCCTGAGGCCTACAAGCCGCTCGAGGCGCTGGGATGATTCAAGGGATGATTGAGCAGGCCATGGAGCCGCTGGTCCAGCGCATCGCCGAAATGGAGTCAGAGCTCGAGGATCTGCGGCGACGCGCGGACAACCACAACCGCATCGGCACCATCGAGAGTGTCGACGCGGCGGCGGGCACCTGCACCGTCTCTCATGGCGAGCTCAAGACGCCGCCGGTCAAATGGTTCAACCCCTCGGCCGGCGAGGTCAGTGAAACCCGCGTCCCTTCCGTTGGTGAGCAATGCGTCCTCATCAACTACGGCGGGGGCGACGGCGGGGCCCATACGGCGGCGCTGTGCGGCCTGACGAGCGACAAGTACCCCGCACCCTCGGCAAAGGCGGAAGTACGCAAGCAAGTCGCCCCGGACGGCTCCTCAAGCAGCTACGACCACGGCTCGAGCGAATTCGAGTGGGTCAACGGCCCGGCGACGGTCAAGGCAAGCCGCGAGGTCATCGAGGTGATGCTCGGCCCGGTGGGCCTCAAGATCGACGCTGAGGGCGTTCATGTCCTCGGCCCGCTGCTCGATCACAACGGCAAGGACGTCGGTTTCAGCCATCAACACATCAACTCCGGCGGCATTGGCCTCGGCGGGATACCTCAATGATCGGCCTGACCACTCAGGGCGGCGCCGTAGACGACTGGCTGCAGTTCACCGAGCGCGCCAAGCGGGTACTTACCACCCCGCTCGGCACTCGGCAGAAGCGACCGGAGTTCGGTTGCAAGCTGCCCACGCTGCTCGCTAAGAATTTGGGCGACGGCACTTTGATCCTCGCGCAGAGCTATGTGGCAGAGGCTTTCTACAACAAGGCAAACGGGGTCACCGACTTCGAGCCTGCCACTGTCGTAGCTTCGCGGCGCACCGAGGGCGCGGGCCTGGTGCTGCAGATCTCGGGCACCTGGCGCAATCGAAAAATGGCATTTGAGGTGGACCTATGAGCTCGGCGCTTATCCCTGGGCAAAACGTGCTGGCTGAGCCGGAAATCGTCAAGGTCGCAGCCTTCGAGCCCCTCCTCGAGGAGTTCAAGGCGTTCGTGGTCAGCTATGTGGCTGCCAAGGATGCGGCCCTAGCGGCCAGGCTGCAGGAAAGCCTCGAGAACGAGGCCGAGCTTGTGACGATGCTGCTCGAGGCGTTCACGGTGCGCCTGCAGACGCACTCGCGGCAGTACAACGCCAAGATCAAGCAAATGCTCGCATGGTGGGCAGAGGGCAGCAATCTCGACGCCAGGCTCGCGGACATGGGCCTCGAGCGCCAGGTCATCTCGGAGGGCGACCCTAGCGCATTCCCGCCGGTCGAGCCTGTTTATGAGAGCGACGAGTCGGCCAGGATTCGCTATTACCTTGCGCCTCACGCTCCGGCAGGGGGATCGAGGCTGCATTACCGGCGAGAGGTGGTCACCCTGGGCGAGCGTGCCACGGTGGCCATCGAGGTTCCCTCGCCTGGGGTCGTGGTGGCCACCTACACGTTTTCTCCTGATGGCAACGCCGCCAAGGTCAAGGACGGCAACGGCCGCCGCACCGCCCCGGGCGAGGTAGCGGTTACGGTTCTCGGGCGCGATGGCACGGGCGTCCCCGACGCCTCGCTGCTCGAGGCGGTGCGCAAGCACTTCGCTCGTGATGATGTGGTGCCGGAGACGGATAGCGTCACTGTGCAGGCTGCGGCGATCAAGACGTACAAGATCCGCGCCGTGGTCTACATCAACAAGGGGCCGGACACGAGCCTCGTGCGGGCCTCGGCCATCAAGGAGCTGCAGGCCTATGCCGATGACTGTCACGTCCTGGGCGGGCGTGTAGACCCGAGCTGGATCGATTACCAGTTGCACAAGGGCGGTGCTGTTCGCATCGAGCTACTTGAGCCGCTAGACCCGATTGTCACGACTGACGGCCAGGCGCCGTTTTGTACGGGCATTGATCTCGAGGTCAAGACGCTATGACGGACTATGCCGAGGAGCGCCGCTATAGCCTTCTGCCGGCGAACCGATCGCGCCTCGAGGAGGGCCTTGACCTGGGCTTTGCTCGATTACTTGAGCAGATCGTTCCGCCGTTTCCTGAGCTGATGACGCCCGCCGAGGCGCCTGTCGACTTCCTGTCGTACCTGGCCACCGACCGGGGCGTCGAGGAGTGGGATACGGACGCCTCGGAGGAGGAGAAGCGCTCGATGGTGGCCATGTCATGGCCTACCAAGCGCCTCGCCGGCACCACGGCCGCGATCAAGAGCGCGCTCAAGGGGATGCAGCTGACGGCGGATGTCTTGCCCTGGTACAGGCAGAAGCCCAGGGGCGCGCCCTACACCTTCGAGGTGGTTGCCTGGGTTAACCAGAATCGAGGCGATGGGCGAACGATCATCACCGACTCGCTATTCCCTCGGCTCGTCACTGCCATTGACGCGGCAAAGAGCGAGCGCAGCGGCTACACGCTAAAGGTCGGGGCCCTGTTCTCTGGCGGCTGGGTTGCGGCAAGCGCCGCCCAGGCTCGCAGCCTCGAGCGCCGGACCCTCGTCGCCCGGGCAATCCAACCTGATGACGCGGCAAATGGCCTGGTGCTCGCAAATGCAAGCGAGATCCGAGCCGTCTATCACCACACCGCCGACGCTGTCGGCGTTCCCATTGAAGCCGAGAGCCCGATCATCGTTGCCAACGCCGCCACGGCTCGCAGCGTTGTACGGGTGACCATGGAGGCCGTCTAACTATGACCACGCCGCTACAGCCGGTTATCACGACTGCAGGCCTTTCGGCCATCTGGCGGGCGGATAACACGGGAATCGCTGCCGAGATCACCCATATCGGGCTTGGCACTTCCGGCTATACGCCGAACAAGACGCAAACCGCACTGCGCACGCGCAAGGGCATGTATCGGGTATCGGATGGGGAAAAGCTGAGCTCGACCCTTCTGCACCTGACGGCGGTCGCTGATGACGCCCTCGAGTATTGGGTCAAGGAGGTGGGTTTCTATCTCTCTGACGGCACCCTTCTCGCGGTGTGGTCCGACCCTACGACCGCTCTCGCCTACAAGTCGCCGACCGCGCAACTGCTGCTCGCCTACGACCTTTCGCTCGAGGCGCTACCCGCTGACAGCGTGACCATCACCTCGACGGGCGCAGGCCTTAACTTGAGCCTGGCGGCACCGCTGGCAGCGCAGGCGCAGGCGTTGATTGCCGAGCAGTTGCGCGGCCTGCAGAAGCAGGACCGGCTAGACCAGCAGGAGCAAGTGCAGCGTGTGGCGGGCGAGCAAATCTCTCGCTTGATCTCGCGCATGCTGGAGGTCGAAAGGCGCCAGGATGCGGAGCGGGAGGATCAAGCAAGTGCCGCTGTTAGCACTGCATCTGCAGTGGTCGCGGAGCAGCTGCGCGGTATGCAGCAGCAAGACCAGATTGACGACCTCGCGGGCAGTTCGCGCCGGGCGGGGGCGGTCATCGACAACCTTTCTCAGCGCCTGCAGACCTCGGAGCGGCGCCAAGACTCGGACCGCGAAGCCATGTTGAGCGCGGTTGTGTGTAACGCAGCGGCGGTAGTCGCCCTGCAAAACCTTGTATCTCAAAACACCTTTGGAGCATAAGACGTATGAGTCTCGAAACTGACGTAGCCGCCCTGGTCACTCAAACCACCAAGCTGATCGATTATTTCGGTGCCAAGAAAAGCGACATTGACAAGGCGGTGGCGGCGGCAATCGCTGCAGCACCAGAAACCTCGCGTTCCTGGTATGTCGACCCGGTAAACGGCCTGGATACCAACGCTGGCACCCAGGCGGCGCCGTTGAAGACCATCAACCGGGCAATCGCCATGACCCCGCCCAGCGGCGTATGCACGGCGTACATCCTCGACGACTACGACATGCCTGCCGGTATCGGCTCGCTCAATTCCGTGCTGATCCTTATTGGCGTGGCGAAAAACGGTGTGCGGCCGAAGCTCAAGCCGAAGTATGTCACCAGCACCGACTCGGCCCAGGTCACCACCACCAATATGACCGGGTTCAATATGTACCTGGCATCGAATTTGATCTCGTTCCGCGACATCGACATTTACCTGCCGTCGCCGGCCGGGTTCACCCCAGCGCCGAACAACGCTCGCGCCGGTTCGTTCTTCCGTGGCTTCTCTAGCGTGAACGTGCCGACCGTGTTCAATGTGTCCCTGGAAAACGTGGCGGTCACCATGGCTGCGGACTGGTTCGGCAACTTCATCGGCGTCACCTCGAGCAGCGTGATTCTGGCCACCACCAACGTGCAGTTCCCGAGTGGCTTCGCTGGCCGCTACATCAGCAACGTGGCGGCCGGCGCCCTGGTGAAAGACCTGGGCCACGTCATGTCTAACCTCGCTTCCCTGTAATCGGAGACAACCTCATGCAAACCCGTAACTTGAGCGTCAACTACGGCAATCAGTTTTACGCCGGCTTCGAATATCAGGCCCTGCCTCTCGGGGCGGCCCTGCTGGTCGCTGCTGCGCAGATCGATCAGGCGGCGGACACGTCCCGGGCGGCGGTCATCAATGACCCGTTGCGCGCCATGGAGCATCAGCGCGCCGCTGATGAGGCTCGCGCCTTCTCGCAGGCAGGCTATGCGGGTGAGACGCCGCCCTATGTGAAGGCCTGGGCTGATGCGGCGGGCCTGGATCCTCAGGCGGCCGCTGAGAGCATTTTGGCCGAGGCTGACGCCTGGGATAAGGCGTTGCTCGATCTGCGCGCCCTGCGCCTGAAAGGCAAGCAGGACGTGCTCAAGGCGACCACTCACGCGGACGCCGAGGCTATCGCCGACGCAGCCATCCAGGCGATCAAGGAAAGCGTCCAAGGCGTCGGCAGCGCCGCCGCCTGATCCAAGTCACCACCCCGTAAATACAAGGCCGCCATGCGGCTTTTTTTGTGTCTGGAGTAAAGCATTTTGAATCGAACCAACCTCGAGCACGCGGTCGTTGCGCTGCTCATCATGGCGGCCTTTCAGGTCGCCTTTGTCTTCCTGGGCTTGCCGATCGGGAATTGGGTCGGCGCTGTAGCCGGCGCGTTCTTCTTCCTGGGTCGTGAGTACACCCAGGCAGAGCGCGCGATCGCCAAGGCTCGCGGGGTGACCATCCTGTCGCTGCGCTGGTACACGGCTCTCGACTTCCGATTGTGGTCGCGTGACGCAAAGCTCGATCTGGTCTGTCCGGTTGCCGCCTGCCTGGCTGCGGCCCTGCTCTGCGAGCTGTGCCGGCGCCTGCTGCTGTAGCGATCGCCCCGCCCTAACCAATCCCCTCGAGGCCGCCAATGCGGCCTTTCTTGTTTTTGGAGATACCCGATGGCAGCCCGCCAGAAATACACCGTTGTAGTGCCGTTCCCGAAGGCCAATGGCCATTGGGCCGAAGTTGGCGAGGAGCTCGAGCTCCTCGAGGTCCAGTCTCACGCGCTGGTTACCGCTGGCCGCTTGCGCCTGGTCGAGAGCGTGCCCGCCGCGACTGAAAAGCCCGCGAAGAACACCAAAGCCACCACTGATAAGGTCGAGTAAGCATGCCAAAGGTTACTAATTTCGAGCACAACGGCGTAACGCTGCAGACCAGCGAGTCGCCAGAAGCCATTGGCGGCCTGGGTAATAACGTCGTCTGCCTGGTGGGCACTGCCCCGAATGCTCATGTGAGCATTCCGCGTAACGTGCCGTTCCGCATCAATGACTTCACCACTCAGGCGTTGCTTGACACCACCAACGCCGAGTCGGGAACGCTGTTCCAGGCCGTTTACCAGATCCTGAAAGTCACCAAGGTCCCGGTTTACGTCATTGTCGTCGAGAAGGGCACCACCGACGCGCTGACGCAGACCAACGTCATCGGCGGCGTCGACGCGGTCTCTGGCCAGCGAAAGGGTATCGCGGCCATCCCGCTCTGCCAGGAAATGCCGACCATCATCGGCGCCCCAGGCTTTTCCTCGGTCAAGGCGGTGCATAGCGAGCTCGCATCGATGGCGGCGCGGATCCGCTGCCGATTCGTTTTTGACGGCCTGGATGTCACGGTCGCGGCCCAGGTGACTAACAGCGAGAGCATGGGCGCTGCAGGCTACGAGCGCGGCTACATGGTTCACCAGATGGCCGCCGTCTACTCCAAGGCTGCCCAGGGCAGCGTTTTCCTGCCGCCGTCTGTGCTGGCCATCGCGCACATGGCCAAGCGAAAGCCGTGGGAGAGCCCGGGCAACCAAGTCACCTACGCCGAGGGCGTGTCGCGCACTGTTGAATACATCATCAGCGACAGCAGCACCGAGGGCGATCTGCTGAACAGCTACGGCGTGAGCTACTACGCCCGAACCGAGCTGGGCGGCTTCTCTCTGATCGGAAACCGCTCGATCTCCGGCAAGTTCATCAGCTTCGTCGGCCTCGAGGATGCCCTCGCCAGAAAGCTCATCGGGTCGGCGCAGAAGGGCATGGCGCAGAACCTCACCAAGAAATTCATGGAGCAGGAGGTGGAGCGTTACAACACCTGGCTGCAGGGCCTGGTGGCTGACGAGACCATCCCGGGCGGGAAGGTCTATTTGCATCCCGACCTGAACACCGTCGAGAAGTACAAAAACGGCACTTGGTACGTGGTTTTTGACTACGGCCGCTACTCGCCAAACGAAAACATGGTCATGCAGCTGAATGCTAAAGACTCGATCATCGAAACCTTCTTGGAGGACGTTCTCTAATGTTTACTAACCGCGTTCGGCAGATCATCACTGCCACCCTGCAGGGCCTCCCGCTGATGGCAACCATCGACGAGTTCGAGCCGCCGAAAATCGAATTCGAGATGGAGGACATGCGCGGCGGGCGCTTCGTGTCCGAGGAGATGGCGACCGGCCTGAAAGCGCTGAGCGCTAAGCTGACCCTGCAGGGTATCGGCCTGCCGATCTTCACTGCCCTGGGCGTGGGCGGCGGCGATTCGATCATGCTGACCGTCGAGGAGGCCGGCGAGGATCAGGACGGCAATGAGTGGTTCGCTTACTACATCTGCGCTGGAAAGCTCAAGATGCAGGAGGACAAAACCCTCAAGATGAAGGACAAGCCGGTCACCATTCTGGAAATCGCCCTGCGCAGTTACAAGCGCCTCGAGAACGGCGTCCCGGTCGTCGAAATCGACACCCGCACGCAGACCGTCGTCATCAACGGCGTCGACATGATTAAGGGTGCTCGTCGCCTGGCCGGCATGGTCTAAGGCCGGCTCGTCTCCCGCTCCCTCAAAGCCGCCTGCTGGGCGGCTTTTTCTTGCCTAAAGGATTCTGAAATGCGCCAGCCGAAGCCCTGGACCAATCTCTCGCACACTCTCGTTTTCCCGATCGACATCGATGGCGGCGAGCTCATCACTGAGGTCGTCCTCAAGCCCTTCACAGTGGAGCAGCATCGCGCGGCCTTGGTCGAGGCCGGGAAGGACGAGGATGCCCGCTATGAGGCGCTGCTGCGCCTGGCTAGCGGACTGCCCGAGGAGCATGTCGACCTGCTCAAGCGGCCCGACTATATCTCGCTGCAGAAGCTCCTGCAGGAGTACATCAGCCTCCCGGCGACCTACTTCCAAGAGATCAAGCTCGAGGATCCGGATGATGCGCCGCTTCTTATCCCGATCAAGGGCATCGGTCGCACTATCGAGCGCGTGACGATCGAGCCGCCGGCGGTCCGCGTGACCAAGGCAATGGGCAAGCTCAAGACGGACGACGACCGTGCGGATTTCATCAGCGCGGCTTGCACCGGCCTACCGGCGCAAGTGCTGAAGGGTATGGCCATTCCTGACTGGACTCAGCTGCAGATGAGGCTCGACGATTTTTTAAACCAGCCGGCCTCTTACTTTCAGCCAACGACCTCGAAGTAATCCTCGATGTCGTGCCTCTCGCCTACCACGTCGGCGAGGCGGAGATTCTGGAGTGGGATGCCCCCAGGGCAATGCGCCGGTATGAGCTCGCCATGATCCGGCTGGGCTCTGGTAAAAAAGAGGGGTAGGGCATGGGTGCCGAGTCAAAATATTCGCTGCGCCTGGCTGCCGTCGATGCCTATTCGGCTACGTTCGGCGACTTCAAGCAGAAGGCGGGCGGGCTTCAAGATGTAATGAAGCTGCAGCAGGCCGAGCTTAAAAAGCTCAACGACGCCGCGCGTTCTGCTGAGGGCTATACCCGCCTCGGCGAGAAGCTCAAAGCGACCCGCACGGCCCTCGAGGCTGCCCGCATCGAGCAGGCCAAGACCTCTCGAGAGCATGCGACGGCGACGGCCAAGGTGGCGCAGCTGACGGCCGAGCAGAAGCAGGCTGCGGCATCGCTGAAAACCCTGGGCGCCTCGAGCGAGGCAACGGCCGCGCAAGTGCGCGCAGCTACTGCCGAGGAGAGCAGGCTCTCGCGCGAGCTCAAGACCGCCACGGCAGAGCTCGGGCGCCTCGATCAGGCCCAGGACAAGGCCACGGCGGGGGTGAAAACCCTGCAGGCGGCCCAGCGCGCCCAGGTCAACGAGCTGCGCACGTTGAAAGCGAGCCTGTCCTCGGCTGGCGTGGATACGGGCAAGCTGGCGGCAGAGCAAAAGCGCCTCGAGGCCGCAACCGAGTCGGCCAATGCGGCGCTTGCTGCTCAAAAGGCCAAGCTCGAGGCCGTGAAGGGCGCGCAGCAGCGTATCGAGGCGAACCGGGACAAGCGCGGCGAGTTGCGCGGGCAGATGGTCGAAACCGCTGCATTGGCGTATGTGGCGAGCCGGCCAGTGTCTCAGGCCATGGACCTCGAAACGGCCATGGCTGACGTCGGCAAGGTCATCAACTTCGAGGAGGGTGGCAAGGAGGCGATGGCCTCGGCCAACTTGAAGCTGGCGAGCGATCGGCTGATCGCCTCGTCGGGCATGACGGCGCTCGACCTGGCGAAAATCGAGTATGCCGCCGGCCAATCGGGCATCGGCAACGATATCAAGGACAAGGACGGCAACGTCGACGTAAAGGCCAAAACCGCATCGGTAATGGACTTTACTCGCGACGCCGCGATCATGGGTTCAGCCTTCGATATTGATGCGCAAACGGCCGGCGAAACCATGGCCGGCTGGCGTGCATCGATGGGTTTGGATCGAACCAAGACGCTCGACCTGGCTGACGCCACCAACTACCTCGGCAACAACTTTAACGCCAAGGCGGCCGATATCGCGGCTGTGGTCAAGCGGTTCGGCGCAGTGGGTAAGGCCTCCGGCCTCACTCCCGAGCAATCTGCAGCGCTGTCGGCTGCTCTGCTCAACCCTGGCACCGAGAAGGAAATCGCCGGCACTGGCTTCAAAAACTTCACCTCGGCGCTCGTGGCTGGCAAGTCGGCCACCAAGGGCGAGAAAGAGCAGTGGAAGGAGCTCGGGTTCGACCCTGAGGACCTGGCCGGCGACATGCAAAAGAACGCGCCTGAGACGATCATGCGCGTCCTCGAGGCAATCAAGGAGCAGCCGGTCGAGGAGCAGGCGGCTATTGCCACCAACCTGTTTGGCTCCGAGTCCATTGGCGCCATCCAGCCGCTGCTTGAAAACCTGGGCGAGGTGCGCCGGGCTTTCGGCATGGTGGCGGATAAGAGCAAATACGCGACCTCGGTTATCGGCGAGCAAGGGTCGATGATGCAGGAGGCGGCCGGCGTTGCGAACACCTCGCGCACCGGCTGGAACTCGTTCACCGCGCGCCTGACGCGCCTGAGCACGGTTATCGGTAATGCGATGTTGCCGGTGCTCAATGCCGTCCTTACGCCGCTAGGCGGGCTCGTCGACATGGTATCGAGCGCAGCCGAGACCTTCCCGGGAATAACCGGGGCCTTGGCTGTTGCTGCTGCAGGCCTGACCGCGCTCAAGGTTGGGGCGCTCGGCCTCAAGTTCGTCGGCCTGCTGTTCGGCCAGGCTTTCAACCGGGGGAGCTTGGCTCGGGCGAAGCTGAATGCGAGCACTGTGGACACTGCACGGCAGGCAAACGCTGCTGTGGCGAGGCTTAACGCCACGCTCGGGCGGGTCGGCGCCGGGCCAGGCGCAGCGGGCGCCGGTGGCGCGGGTCGCTCTACGGCCGGCGGTGGGGCTGCTGCAGGAGCTCGCGCGGCCCGCACCGGACGCCTTGCGCGCCTGGCTGCTGCCGGCGGTAAGGTCTTGGCGCCGGTTGCGGCGGTGCTGGGCGCTGCGGGTCTTGCTGGTGGCGCTTTCGGCTCGATGCAGGGTGCGCTATCTACGGTGCCAATGCCTGGCGGTGGTGCTCCTGCAGCAGCAGGGCAGGCGCCTCGAGTTCCGCCAAAGCTGACACTGGTTCCGCCTGGGGCCGCGCCATCGCCCTTGGCGCCGGCTGCAGCGGCAATCGCCTCGCCGGCCTCTCGGCTGACGCTTGTGCCAACTGGCGGTGCCCCGGGGGCCCCGGGCGCGCCAGCGGCAGCAGGGCAGGCGCCTCGAGTTCCGCCAAAGCTGACACTGGTTCCGCCTGGGGCCGCGCCATCGCCCTTGGCGCCGGCTGCAGCGGCAATCGCCTCGCCGGCCTCTCGGCTGACGCTTGTGCCAACTGGCGGCGCCCCAGGTGCTCCAGGCGCGCCAGCGGCGGCGGGGCAGGCTCCTCGAGGCCCGGCCAAGCTGGCGTTGGTTCCGCCTGGAGTTGCCCGAGCGCCCCTGGCGCCAGCTGCAGCGGTAGTAACTCCTGCAGCCACTCGGCTAGCGCTTCCATCTGCTGCAGGTGGTGCAGGTGCTGCAGGTGCTGCAGGTGCTGCAGGCGCGGCCGGTGCTACTGGTGCAGCTGCTGCGGCTGCGGGCGCTTCCAAGGCTCCTGGCATGCTGGGGAAGGCGGCCGCCTCGGCGGCGCCAATTGGGAAGCTGGTTAGCAAGCTGGCAACGCCGCTGATGCTGGTCTCTGGCGCTGTTACGGCCGCCGAGGGGCTGGCCGAGGGTAATACAGAGAAGGTTGGCGGTGCGGTTGGCGGAATGGGCGGCGCGCTCGCGGGCGCCAGCATGGGCGCGGCGATCGGCACGGCGATCCTCCCGGGTATCGGCACGGCCGTTGGCGGCGCTGTCGGAGGCCTGGCAGGCAGCGGGGTCGGCGAATGGATTGGCGAGCGTCTCGGCAGCCTGTTCGACCGTCTGAAAACGCCTGATGCCACGGCAAAGGAGGTTGCCGAGTCGGCGCCAGACAAGAAGCCGAGCGAGACGGTTTTCGCGCCGGTTATTCACCTGACGCCTACCGGGCTGCCTGCCTATGACCAGCAGCTCATTGACCAGATCATGGCGCGCCTGAAAGCCGAGCTCTTGGGCGCCCCGGGTATGGGCGGCGGCCAGCTGGCCGAGCGGCGCAGTGCATCTCTATCTGACGGGAGTAGTTGACGATGCCCCAGCAAATGGCCATCGGGGATTTCGTGTTCGGCCTGGGGAGTGGCTTCCCCTATGAGACCTTGAGTCGAAAGACCTCGGGGGGCTGGTCGAACATGGACATTATTGCGAGCAAGCCCTTTTCGCAAAATACCGGCCAGGACCTCGAGACGCTGCGCCTGGCTGGCAAAACCCAGTGGGGCGCAGGCATGGACAAGCTTGACGCCCTGCGCGCTATGGCGAACGCAAGGACGCCTTATGTGATGGTCGACGGAATCGGGCGCGTGTGGGGGCAGTGGAAAATGATGAGCGTCCAAGAGGAGCAGCGCCGCGTCATCGATGACGGCACGGCCACGCTTATCGAGTGGACGCTCGAGCTCGAGGAGTTCGTCAATGCGTAGCGTGAGAACCATCGCGGGCGATACCGCAAATCTGGTGCTGTATCGCGAGCTTGGCCGCTCGGACGACGACGCCGAAGAGGCGTTTTGGCTGCTCAATAAGGGCCTGGCCGATTATGGCCCGGTGCTTCCTGGGGGAGTGCGTGTGTTTCTTCCCGAGCTCGAGGAGCGGGCGACCGTTTCCGCGTCTATCAGTGCATGGGATTGAGGTGAGGTATGGCGATTGGGTTTACGCCGGCCGTGGAAGTGACCGGGGCGAATGCGGCCCTTATCAATTCGCGGCTGATTGATTGGGAGCATGTCGACGCCGCTGGCATTGAGTCGGATCAGATCAAGCTTACGATCGACATCAACGGCCTCGAGGGGCTGCCGAGTGTCGACGGAAAGATCGGCCTGCGGCGCGGCTACAAGGAAACCGGCTTGGTCGATGCGGGCGAGTTCATCGTCACGCGCACTACGCCGAACCTATGGCCGCCTCAACTGCGGATCGTGGCCACGGCGGCGCCGTTCAAGGTCGCCGACGAGACCAAATTCAAGGAGCGTCGCTCGGCGAGCTACGGGCCTACGACCCTGGGCGAGATTTTTCGAGAGCTGGCAGGGCGCCACGGGTTCTCCCCGCGCATTGCGCCGGAGCTCGATGCCATGGTGGTCGATCATGTCGACCAATCCAATGAGACTGACATGGGCTTTCTCACGCGGATCGCGAAGAAGTACGACGCGGTTACCAAGCCGATCAATGAGCTGTATGTGATGGGTCGACGAGGTCAGCTCAAGTCGCTTAGCGGCAAGACGCTGCCTGTGCAAACTCTATCGGTGACAAACAACAATCGCCCGGGGGAGCGCTCGTTTATCAATGCCTCCCTGGACGAGGACAGCCGGGTCAAGTTCAAGGGCTGTAAAACTGTTTGGTGGGACGGCGCCTCGGGCAAGGAGTGCGTCGTCGAGACCGGCCAGGAGCCTTTTAAGCGGGAGCGCCAGCGCTACCAGAACGAGGCCGAGGCAAAGGCGGCGGGAGAGGGTGCTCTGCGCAAGACCAAGCGCGAGGCGGCTCGCTTGCGTATCGATGCGCCTGGCAATCCAGCGTTCGCGGCCGAGGGCCTGATCGAGCTCGATGGGAGCTGGCCAAGCTATGTGCGTGGTCAGTGGTCGATAGACAAGGTGACAGAGAGCGGGAGCCGGCAGCAGGGATACCGGTGCGTCATCGAGGCAACCTACCCCAGTGCGTAACAAAAAAGCCCCACTGCCTCGCGGCGGTGGGGCCTTTTTTCGTTTCTGGCGCCAGCGCTTATCGCTCGAACACGCTGGCGGGCATGGCGGGAGGCTTGGCCAGGTCCTGCACGAGAGTTGGCAGCCCTTCTCGGTCCGGTGCCGTGCTCAGGCGGTCAATGACTTTGAGCGCGTTGCCGTTGGCTGCGACCCAGGAGTCGTCGCGCTCGAGCCAGGCGCTCGCAGGCGCGCCGTTTTTGTAGCGGCAGGCGCCCCATTTGCGGCCGTCGATCTTGATTATTGAGCAGTCGACCTGCAGGCCGGCGTGATCGTGCGCGCGATCGAGGGCGTTGGCGTCTTTGTTGCGCAGGTCATTGATGCCCAGGGCGACTAAGAGGGCGACTGCGGCGCCGATGGCGAGGGGCTTTGCTTTCATGCTGCGCGGATCTCCATTTCGTGAGGCGCGCAGGGTAGCAAAAAGCCCGCCTAGTGGGCGGGCTCGTGAACTTGTCTACATCGGGTCGGGGTTGTCGCTAATCATGGTGCCGTGCTCCGGAGTGGTTGGCTTTGGCGTTCTTGTAGAGCCTGTAAAGGACGATCGCCGCGAAGCAAATAGCGCTGAACATCAGGCCGAGGATGTTCTCGGCCTCGCTCGAGGACGGGCGGCTCATCGGCGGGCCCTCGTGCTGCGACCCATGGGGGCGGATTTGATTTCGCGCTCGAGCCAGGCGAGCAGCTCGCCTTGCGTGTGCGCAGTGCCAATTTTCGGCATGCGCGCCGGGATGGCCAAGATGTAGTCGGCCAGATTACGAAACTCAGCGTTACAGCTCGCGAGCTGGTGGTCCTTGAGTGCGTTGTCGACGCTCGCGGCGCGCAGCTGCTCGAGCACCGGGCTCATAAGGTCGGCGACCTTGGAGGCGATTTCGGCCGCGCGCGGGTTAACTGGAGTCACTCGCTCGAGGTAGTGGTCGATCATGTCGATGTCGCGGAAGTCTTCGCCGAGCCAGGTGGCCAGCTCCTGGGCGAAGTCCTCGATTATTTCGGCGTTTGTGCTCATTTTGCGGGCTCCCCCAAAGCTTTCTTGAGTCCCTCGGCGATGCAGGGGGAGGCGATTTCTCCGGCGAACTGGTCGACCAACTTCCTGTAGTCGGGGCGGTTGATCTGACTTAGGGGCAAAGCGAGCAGCATGGTATAGTCCGTGGCGGACATAGTGTCACCTCTCTAGGGTTTTGCTGTGTTCAGCCCTGGCGCGGTTGCCGCCGCGCCTGGGCATCTCCCTTCTGCTGCAGCGATTACTCGAGGCAGCCCAGGTTCTCCAGTCGGCGGGTAAGTTCCTGCAGGTCTGGTATCTCCTGCCGCCCCTCGCCTGCCGCGTATTTCTTGAAAAGGTCATCCATGGCTTCCATGAGCAGGGCCTTGTGGGTCGCTCTGCTCGGCGCCAAGTTGGTGATTTCGTTAAGGCCCTGCTGGTACATGGCGGGGCCCAAGAAGTAAATGCGCTCGTTCTTTTCCTCGACGAGGGCCTTTGTCGCGCGGATGTCGCCCGCCCGCTTCTCGGCCGGGGGCGGCAGGCTGATTGCGCCTTTTTTCATCCTAAGATCTCCAAAATTTCACGGGTGATCGCTTCGATTTCGAGGCGTGCCTCGTTGTCCGCTGATAGGTCCATTACGCTTTTGCCTATGCTGGCGACCTCGGTATATGCGACCCGGATATGCGTTCGGCCATTCATCAGCGGGAGCTCGTAGCTCTCGAGCGACTCGGCCACGTCTCGGGCCATCACGGTATTTACAATCGCTTGCGATACGAGGATGCGGGCCTCTGGCTTTCCGTCTGTGAGCGCCTGGCGCTCCCGCACGAGCCCGGCAGTGTTAATGCCTGCCCATACGTCAAAGCCGCTCGGGCGGACGGGAATGATGACGAGTTCGCTGACCTTGATTGCGTCTACAGTTACCGCATCGGTGATTGGTTGGCCGTCAATGATGACGTAGTCGAAGCCATGCGAAACGCTGCGCAGGTCGCGCTGCAGCTTCTTCATGACGATAACGGCGATCTCGCCTGGGCCGTTGTTCTCGTGGATGAAGTTAGACCATGTCGAGGCCGACGCTTGCGGGTCGTGGTCGACAATCAGGACGCGCTTTCCCTTGCGAGCAAGGCAAGAGGCGACGTTTGTGGCGCCGGTCGACTTGCCAGCGCCCCCTTTTTCGCAAAGAAATGCAAAAACTCTTGCTGCCATGGTGGTGCTCCTCAATGGATACGGGCTGATACTATACGCAAAAACGTAAAAACGCAAATACGTTTTTGCGCCTTGCTCGCCAGCGGGGCCGCCGCTCCTTAATAGACAATGCCAGCCGCTAGGCTGGCGTCCTTTCCTGCTCCCTTCATTACCCCCGTAAACAGGGGCTTGCAGCCCTGTAGCGCGCCACGATGGGCGATGGTGGTCCTTTCGTGTATGGGCTTTCCCTGGGCTCCTCGTGGGCCCCTCTGTCGCCTGGCTGGCGCTATCCCTCATTTATGAGCCATGCCAGCCTAAGGCCATGACCGATAGGAGGGCTCATTGTGTATATTGCATATCCATGCACTATAGACCCTCCTGCATATACATATCCACCCCTGTGAAAACATACACTCCAAGCCCTACCAATAGGAGGGTCTCATGTGTATGCACATTTCCGCATTCTATAC